>OJPL01000090.1_pt1 | contig 35937 bp, 34 predicted proteins | sample 1598501 | NCBI WGS metagenome assembly OJPL01 (sample SAMN03922486, study PRJEB24848) | human gut metagenome | isolation source: stool sample | host: Homo sapiens | place: Germany | collected 2011-05 | reverse complement strand
CCGAAACCGTTGCTACCTGTGACTTGAAGAATCGTTCCAGCATGGTGAACCTCCTGTGCAAAAAAGTTGAACGATGAGTACTTGATGAACCAACGTAGCAAATTCCGATTTATTGAATCAAGTATAGCATATTGCGAACAAAAGGAAAAGGATTAGATGTGAATGTATGATGTTATCCCGCATTGACAAAACAGCGCAGAATCAGTACAATAAAACATAGCTATCCGCAAATTTTTTGCATGAGAATAAAGGAGCGTTTTTCTATGCCGAGCAATAAAGTCCGCACCCGTTTTGCGCCGTCGCCCACGGGTTATATGCACGTTGGCAACCTGCGCACTGCCCTGTACACCTACCTGATGGCAAAGCACGAGGATGGTACCTTCATCCTGCGCATCGAGGATACCGACCAGGGCCGCTATGTGGAGGGCGCTGTGGATGTCATCTACAACACCCTGCGGGAGACCGGCCTGCTGTGGGACGAAGGCCCGGACATCGGCGGCCCCGTGGGCCCCTATGTGCAGAGCGAGCGCATGGGCATGTTCAAGCAGTATGCCGAGCAGCTGGTGGCCGAGGGCAAGGCATACTATTGCTTCTGCACCGAGGAGCGTCTGGAAGCCCTGCATGCTGAGCAGCGCGCCAACGGTGAGATGACCCACTACGACGGCTGCTGCCGCGACCTGCCCAAGGAGGAAGTGGAAAAGCGTCTTGCCGCCGGGGAACCCTATGTTATCCGCCAGAAGATCCCCCGCGAGGGCGTGACCGGCTTTGACGATGTGGTGTACGGCCACATCGAGGTGAACAACAGCGAGATGGACGACCAGATCCTCATCAAGACCGACGGCATGCCCACCTACAACTTTGCCAACGTGGTGGACGACCACCTGATGGGCATCACCCACGTCATCCGCGGCAGTGAGTATCTGTCCTCCACCCCCAAGTACAACCTGCTGTATCAGGCCTTTGGCTGGGAGATCCCCACCTATATCCACTGCCCGCCGGTGATGAAGGACGCCCAGAACAAGCTGTCCAAGCGCAACGGCGACGCCAGCTATCAGGATCTGGTGGCAAAGGGCTACCTGACCGAGGCCGTGCTGAACTACATCTGCCTGCTGGGCTGGAGCCCCAAGGGCGAGTATGCCGAGCAGGAGATCTTCTCCCTGCCGGAGCTGGTCAAGATCTGGTCTCCGGACGGCATCTCCAAGTCTCCCGCCATCTTCGACCCCCTCAAGCTGCGGGCCATCAACGCGGAATATATCCGCCGCCTGTCTCCCGAGGAGTTCCAGAAGAAGGCGGAGCCGTGGATCGACAAGGCCGTGCATACCCCCATTGACAAAAAGCTGCTGTGTGCAAACCTGCAGCCCCGCTGCGAGGTGCTGGGCGAGATCCCCGAGCAGCTGGATTTCTTTGATGTCATGCCGGAGTATGACGTGAGCCTGTATGCCAACAAAAAGCAGAAGACCACCCCGGAGACCGCCAAGGAGGCACTGGAAGCCCTGCTGCCGGTGCTGAGCGATGAGGCGCTGGATTTTGGCAATCGCGATGCCGTCTTTGATGCCTGCAAGGCCAAGGCCGAAGAGCTGGGCAAAAAGAACGGCTGGCTGCTCTACCCGCTGGGCATTGCCCTTTCCGGCAAGCAGCGCACTCCCGGCGGCGGCACCGACCTTGCCTGCATGATGGGCCGTGAGACCACCCTTGCCCGCGTAAAAGCGGCAATTGAAAAGCTGAACGGTTAAGCATAAGTACAGAGATCTGGGAGGTGGAACCTATGATGTACCCGTTTATGACATTGGATGACGATACTGAGATCGTGCATTCCGAGATGAAGCCCGATGGCCGGGTAAAGGTGTACCTTGAAAAACCGGATGCAGAAGATTGTTTCCACTCAGCAGTGTGCTGGCTGCCGGGCTATGACTGGCAGGAGGTACACGGCTTCACGCCCGAGGAGATCGCGCGGTATCAGAAGATCGTGGAGTCTACCGCGCATCTGATCTTGCGGTTCTCCCAAGAAGGAGGCGTGGAAAATGCCGCAGGTTTTTAAGGTTGGTTCCTACTGGGTCTATTTCTGGGCCAACGAGAATGAGCCATTGGAGCCGATCCATGTGCACGTTGCGCAGGGCGCACCCAACAGCAACGCCACGAAGATCTGGATCACCAAGGCGGGCGGCTGCTATCTGTGCAATAATAACTCCCAGATCCCACCCCGGGTGCTGCGTAACATTATGGCGGTTATTGAGGCCCGCAGCGGCGAAGTGATCGAAAAATGGACAGCCTTTTTTGGCGAGGTCCGCTATTTCTGCTGAACGGCTGATTTTTTGCAAAATAACACAAAGCTCTGCGGTGTTTTTGGATGCCGCAGGGCTTTTTTGCGTCTTTGGGCCGGTTTGCGGCAGAACACTGCACTGCGCTAAAAATCGCCGCCGCCCCGCGCTACAGTATATGCAGAAAGCGCGGGGCACAGAACAACAGGACCCCGCCGGAAAGCGGGGAGTTTTTATGACAGAGCGGATGGGTCTGGTAACAGCAGGGCGGCAGGACGGGCGTTCGGCGGCATTGGCACGGCGGGCAGAGCTGCGCCCGGCAGCCCGCAGGCTGGCGGCGGTGGCAGTGGGATTTGCAGGCGGCTGGGCCGTTCTGTACGGTGCACTGATGCCCTTTGGTCTGGGTTTTGTGCTGGGCTTTGCAGAGGATTGCTTTGCCCCCTGCGCGGCAGGTGCGGCGCTGGGGATGCTGCTGCACGGGTTTGGCGCACTCTCGCTGCGCAGCGTCTGTATGCTGTGCGCATTGGGTGCTGCGGTAGCGGCACGGTGGATGGGAGCCAGAAAGCTGGCTCCGGCTGCGCTGGCGGGCTGCGGCACGTTGGTCGGAATGGCGCTGTGCTTTGCCTTTGGCGGAGAAGGAACGGAGCTGGTGCTCTACAGTGCGGCAGATGCCCTGCTGGCTGCAGCCATCGGGTTCTGTCTGCGGCAGTTCGCGCCCGAAAAGCCGGGTGCCGGGATGCTTCTGGTAGGGGCTGCGGCGGCAGCGGCGCTGGGCAGCGTGCAGCTGTGGCAGCTGCAGCCGGGGGTCATTGCCTGCGCGGCACTGGAACTGTACCTGTGCAGTAAGGCGCAGGTCAAGGCGGCCCTTGCCGCCAGCGCGGTGCTGGGGGCAGCCCTGTGCGCTGCAGATCCTGCCCTCAGCTTTGCGGCGGCGGGCCTTGCCTGTGCCACGGCGGCAGCAGCCGTGATGGCACCCGGGCGGCGGATGGAAGCGGCCGCGGCCTATGCGGGCGGCTGCGTGACCGGCGCACTTTGCGTCCAGCCGCCCGGAAGTGCGTTCCAGTACCTGCTGAACGTCTGCATCGGCATCACGGCGATGGCATTGATGCCGGCGCGGTGGCTCGTGCCGGAGCCGGAGGACAAGACGCCGCCCCGGCAGGCACAGCACCCGCAGTACAGCGCTGCCGCTACCCGGCTGGAACAGGTATCCCAGAGTCTTGCATCGCTGGCCGAGACCGTGAACGATGTCTACGACACGCTGCCGCACCGGCGTGAAAATTTCCGGTGGGTGATCGACAACACGCATGATACCCTCTGTTTTAATTGTGGGCGGCGGGATACCTGCTGGAAACAGGAATATGCCGCCACGCTGGAGGGGATGGAGGCACTGCGCCCGCTGCTGGAGCAGAACGGCGGGCTGGAAACCGGCCAATTGCCCGGGCAATTATCCCGCTGCATTCACCCGGCGGCGCTGTGTGCGGCCGCAAGCCGCTCCTTTGCGCTGTACCGCAGCCGCAGGGAGGCCCGCCTGCACGCGGAAGCCATGCGCACCGCCCTGACCGAGCAATACAGCGCGGTGGCCGAAGCGCTGGGCGTGCTGGGGGAGCAGCTGGGCCGCCCGGGCGACCCGGAACCCTACAGTTCCGGGCGGGTGGCGGACTTTTTTGCGCAGCTTGGCACTCCGCCGCAGGAGTGTGCCGTCACGCTGGACGATCTGGGCCGCACCCACGCGGCGGTCACGCTGCCGCGCACCCGTTTTTCCGCGCAGGAGCTGGCCGCACTGGCCGGGGAGGTGGGCCGCATCTGCCGCCGCACGCTGGAAGTGCCGCAGGTGCTCTCCTGCAAGGGAATGACCACCCTGCTGTTCTGTGAAAAGCCTGCCCTGCGGGCGGTGTTCGGCATGGCAGGCGCGGCGGCGCGGGGCAGCATTTCCGGCGATGCGGTGCAGCAGTTCTGCAGCCCGGCAGCGGCGCAGATGATCCTGTGTGACGGCATGGGCACCGGACGGCCTGCGGCGGTGGACGGAAACCTTGCCGCAGAGCTCACCGCCCGGCTGCTGAAGGCAGGCTTTACTGCGGAGCTGGCGGCAAGGCTGGTCAACGTGGCTCTCGCCCTCAAGAGCGAGGATGAGAGCGGGGCTACGCTGGATCTCATCAGCGTGGACCTTTACACCGGTACGGCAAGGCTCTTCAAGGCCGGGGCAGCGCCGGGGTTCCTTGTGCACGGCGGGCGGGTGCGGGCAGTGGGGGACGCCAGTCTGCCGGTAGGAATCCTGAGCGGGGTGAACGGTCAGAGCCGGGTGGTGCATCTGACGGCTGGAGATTACGCGGTGCTGGTGTCGGACGGCCTTCTGGTGGATGGCCCGGGCTGGGTGGCAAAACAGCTGGAGCTCTCGGCGGCAGCAGGGGAGCCGCCGGAGCAGATCGCAAAGACGCTGGTGGAGACGGCCCGTGTGCGTGCCCAAAAGACCGGCAGGCCGGACGACATCACGGCGGCGGTGCTGCGGCTGGAAAAGTGCTGAGTTCACACAAACTTCGTTGATTTTCGGAAGGGAAGAAGGTATACTATGGAAGCATAGAAACAAAACAGGAGGGCAGAAAGATGCTTACCATTACCGTGGCGCAGGACGGCAGCGGCGATTTTGCTTCGGTGTCCGAAGCAGTGCTGGCCGTACCGTATGACTGCAGGGCAGAGATCCATATCGGGCCGGGCACTTACCGGGAAAAGCTGGTCTGCGAAAAAAAGGACATTGCCCTGCTCGGTGCAGGCATGGACGAGACCCGCATCGTGTGGGGCGACGGCGGCAGGCTGCCGCACCCGGACGGAAGGCCCACCCATACCTTCCGCAGCTACACGGCGTTTTTCAGCGGAGAACATTTGCGGGTGGAAAATTTGACCATCGAGAATGATGCCGGTCCCGGGGCCGAGGTGGGTCAGGCTGTGGCGGCTTACGTGGACAGCGCCCGCGCGTTTTTTGCGGATGTGCGGCTGCTGGGCAATCAGGACACCCTGTTCTGCGCCCCTCTGCCGGAGAAGGAGCGGGAGAAGGACGGCTTTCTGGGCCCGCGCGGTCTTGCGCCCCGCCGCCCGACTGCCCAGTATTACCGGCACTGCCAGATCGCAGGGGACATTGATTTTATCTTTGGCGGTGCGGACGCCCTGTTTGAGCAGTGCACCATCCGCACGGTGAACAATCACCTGCCCGTCAGCTATGTCACGGCTCCCTCGGGCCGTGCCGATGGCCTCGGGTTTGTGTTCTGGGACTGCGACTTTGTTTCGGACGACTGCCCGGCGGGCACGGTGTTTCTGGGCAGGCCATGGAGGCCCACCGGAAAGACTGCCGTGCTGGACTGCCGTCTGGGAGCCCACATTGCACCGGAAGGCTTTTCGCCCTGGCAGAGCCGCACCGACTCGGACCTGGCCTGCTTTGCGGAAGCGGGCAGCACCGGCGAGGGCGCAGCAGCGCGCGGTGCATGGGTGAAGCAGCTGGACAGCCAGCAGGCCGAAGAGCTGCTCAGATGTGCACGGAAGCTTTGCAGACCGGAATAAAAGCGAAAAATATAAAATAAAGTATAAAACGGATTTGAAGGATCTTCTATGAAAAAACTGCCGAATTTTGTCAAATGGCTCATCATTCTGGCGGCACTGGCTGCAATGGGCTGGATGATGTGGGCTGTGAATGATCGTGCCTCCCGGGTGGAAATGCCCGCACCGGATAATACATTTGGGATTTATCACACAGCAGATTCCAATTCGTAATCGGCCCGTAACAGAAAAACGGCCTGCTGCAGCTGAGCAGCAGGCCGTTTTGGCTTTTCTGGGAGAACTCAGTTCCAGAGCCGGGAGAGCCGGTCCAGCAATGTGTCGGCCGGTGTACTGGCCCGGAGCGAAAGACCGGCCTTTTCCTTCAGGGTCAGGATGCGACGGACGCTCTCGTCAAGCCGTTCCTCGGAGATCCGGCCGGACTCCACGGCGGCAACGACACCGTCAAAGGCTTCCTGCAGGTCGGCAGGGAGCAGAAGGAGATCGTCACCGGCATCCAGAGCGGCAATGGCAGCCTCTGCCAGAGAATAATGGTCGGTGATGGCTTTCATGCCCAGCCCGTCCGTGCAGATCACGCCGGTAAAGCCAAGCTCGCCGCGCAGACGTTCGGTCAGCATCGTGTAGGAAAGCGAGGCCGGCAGGCCGTCCTCGGTGGCGTTGGGGGTTGTGATGTGTGCGGCCATGACCACATCGGCTCCGGCCGCAATGCCGGCCTCAAAGGGCAGCAGTTCCACCGCTTTCATCTCTTCCCATGTCTTTGTGCTGGTGGCAGTCCCGGCATGGCTATCCTCAAGGGTGTCTCCGTGTCCGGGGAAATGTTTCAGCGTGCAGAGCATCCCGGCTTCATGGAAGCCCTGCACCGCAGCACGGACCATCCCGGCGGTGACGTCCGGGTCGGAGGAAAAGGCGCGGCGGCCGATGACCGGGTTCAGGGGGTTGGAGTTGACATCGGCGACGGGGGCAAGGTCCAGATTGAAGCCGTAATGCTTCAGGTAGCCGCCGATGGTGCGTCCCATGGTCCTGGCCTGCTCGGGATCGCCGGTGGTGCCGATGGCGGAAGCACTCGGGAATTTCGGCAGGTCGAAGGCAGAGCTGTTTGCCAGACGTGCCACCGGGCCGCCCTCTTCATCCACCGCGACCAGAAGGCTGTTCCCGGCGGAACGCTGAAAATCCCGGATCAGTGCGGTCATCTGGGACTGGCTGGAAATATTGGTGGCAAACAGCACGATACCGCCCACCGGGTAGGAGCGCAGATGCTCCCGCATGGAGCAGGTCAGCTTCATGCCGCCGGAGCGCTGCTCAAAATCCAGCGCTTCCGGCCGCACGGCAAACAGCTGGCCTACCTTTTCCCGCAGAGTCATGGAGGCGAGTGCAGCTTCCACTTCATCCGAAGCGGCTCCTGCCGCGGGGGGCATCCCGGCCAGCAGTGCCAAACTGACGATGGCGACCGCCGCTCTTTTCCAAAATTGCTTCATGAAGGCTCCTCCCGCTTTTGACGATATCTTATTCTATCATCTTTTCCCCGGGATTTTCACCGCCTCTGTCTTCCACCGTTTTCTTTTCGTTGGCAGGCAGATCGTTCATGACGAACCAGAACGTGGTGCCCATGCCAATGGCGCTCTGCACGCCAAAGCGGAAGCCGTGCTGCTGGAAGATCGCCTTTGTGATGGAAAGGCCAAGGCCGGTGCCCTGCTTTCCGGCGTCGGAGCGGGAGCGGTAGTACCGGTCGAAGATATAGGGCAGGTCGTCGGCGGCAATGCCGGGGCCGTGATCCTCCACCTCGATCCGCACGCCCTCGGTGCAGCGCTGGGCCCGCAGGATGAAGATACCGTCTTTGCCGATGTGGTGCATGGCGTTGCCCAAAAGGTTGTGCAGTGCACGCTGCATCATATCCGGGTCGGCGTAGACCGGCAGCTCCTCGTCCGGCAGTTCCAGCTTCAGCTGCCAGCCGTTCTGGGCGCAGATGGCGTCGTAGCGCTCGCTCACCTCGTCACACAGCTGAGCCATGTCAAAGTGCACGCGCTCACATTTTGCCGCGCCGCTGGTCACTTTGCTCAGCTCCATCACGCTGGAGACCAGCGCGGTCAGACGGTCGGTCTCATCCACGATAATGTTCATCTGTTCATCGCGGTGGGCCTTGTCATCGCCGGTAATGTCGCGCACCGTCTCGGCGTAACCTTTGATGAGGGTCAGCGGGGTGCGCAGGTCGTGGGAAACGTTGGCCAGCAGGTCGCGCTGCATCTGGGAAGAGCGCTGCACCTCGGTTGCCATGTGGTTGAAGTCCTGCGCCAGATCGCCCAGCTCATCGCTGCGGCGGGTGTCCACCTGCACGGCGTAGTTGCCCATTGCCATCTGGCGGGCAGCGCTGGAAAGCTGGCGCAGCGGTTTTGTGAACCACTCGCTGAACAGCCACCCTGCCGTCATGGCAAAGGCGAAGATCACGGCTGCCGCCATGGGCAGCACGGTGCTCAGGATCTTGCCTGCCTCGGCCACATGCACAAGACTGGTAGTGACAAGCACGGTGTATTCGCCGCCGGCCGTGTTGCGCCCCACCAGCAGCTGGGCGGAGCCGGACAGCCGCGGCGGGTTCAGGGTCTGCACAAAGCCGCCGGTGGTGCGGCATTTTTTGCGCATGGCCACGGCGGTGGAAACGATCATGTCGTTGTTGGCAGAGTCGGAAAGCAGCGTTTCATGCAGGTTGCAGTAGGACTGGTTCTCGATCTTGTAAATGGTGCGCATGGTGGAATCCGAGATATCCACACAAAAGCTGTTCAGAGAACCGCTGGCGTACAGCTGGGTGGCCAGCCGGTCAAAAAAAGACGTGTTTACAGAAAGCCGGCCAAAGGACCAGGAGGAAAGCGTTTCGTCCTCCGCAAGGGCTTTATCCAGATCTGCCGTGATGTTTTCGGCCTGCGTGGTCAGCTGCTTTTCAATGTGCTTGGTGTACAGCGGCTCCAGCAGCTGGGTGGACAGAAACCACACCAGTGCCAGCAGGAACAGACAGATACAACACAAAAACCACATCAGCTGGCCGCGGATGCCGGGAGAGTGATGGTGCCGCATGAACCCTACACTCCTTTATCAGCGCGTTGCGTCGGGGTCGAATTTGTAGCCGATGCCCCACACGGTAGCAATGTAGCTGCGGCACTTGCCCAGATGGCCCCGCAGCATTTTGACATGGGTATCCACCGTGCGGTCCTCGCCGAAGTAGTCGTAGTTCCACACCTTCTGAAGGATCTTTTCACGGCTGAGGGCGATGCCCTTGTTGGAAGCAAGGAACACCAGCAGGTCGAACTCCTTGGGGGTCAGGGCGACCTCCTCGCCGGAAACACGCACCGTGTGGCTGGCGGTGTCGATGGTCAGCTCGCCGAAGGTCATGGTGTCGGAGGCGGCAGCGGGCTTGGGCATGGTGCGGTTCAGCACCGCTTTCACGCGGGCCACCAGCTCCCGGGGCGAGAACGGCTTGACCACATAGTCGTCTGCACCGCCCTCAAGGCCCGCCAGCTTGTCGTATTCCTCGCTGCGGGCGGTCAGGATGATGACCGGCGTGTTGATGTGACGGGCACGCATCTCCCGCAGGCAGGTCATGCCGTCCATGAACGGCATCATCAGATCCAGAATGACCAGATCAAAGGCCCCGCCGGAAAGCTGTGTCAGCGCAGCAGTGCCGTCAGCGGCCTCTTCACAGATGTAACCGGAATATTGTAAATGTTCACGGATCAGCTCGCGGATGCGCGGCTCATCGTCAACGATCAGGATCTTAGCCATAATACAGTCCCCTTCCTCGAAAATAGACTTCTCATCCATCGTATCATACAGCAAGAATAGGAAAAAGCTGTGAAGTTTGCGTGAACGCTTTTCAAAAAAGCACGGGCGTACCCACTCTCAGTATACCACAGAAAACCAGCCCTGCACAGCCGCAGTTTCAAAGCGGATAAAACAGACAGTTTTATTGCACAAAAGCGTGGAATATGATACTATAAAGATAAGATTTTTTGCCGGAAAACGGAATACAGGAGGGCGGGCTCATGGGCATTCTGTACGACAGACTTCTGATCCTGCTGAACGAATCCAGCAGCGACTCCACCTTTTATCACATTGCGCTGGCCATGCTGCAAAATATGGAACTGCTGCACAGCCTTGCCATCAACGAGGTGGCGGACCTGTGCAGGGTATCCAAGTCCACCATTTCCAAGTTCATCCGGGCGCTGGGCTACGAGGACTACGCCGAGTTCCGGGAAGCGGCTAGGCTTGAGGAAAACAAATATCATGTCTCCTACAATTTTTCCGTGGATGTAATCGGGTATCTGGAATCCCACTCGGTGCAGGAGTATACGCAGGAGATCGCAAAAGACATCCAGCTCACAGCGCAGCAGCTGGACTGGGATGCCGTTGACCGGCTGGTGGACGATCTGATTTACTATAAAAAAGTGTTTGCGCTGGGCATGATGTTCTCCGGTACCGCAGCCATGGATCTGCAGATCAAGCTGGGCCGCTGCGGCAAGTTCATTGTGGCACCCCGGAACGATATCCAGCAGATGGACAATGTTGCCCGTGCGGACGAGGACACGTTGCTGATCGTGTTCAGCGATTCCGGCCAGTACCTGAACCGGTACGACGCCATTGAGGATTTCTATGATAAGGGAATCTTCAACACCACAAAGGCAAAGACCGTGCTGATCACCTCGGACGAAAAAATGGCCCATGACCCCCGCGTGGCCTACAGCATCCTGTTCCACCGGGGCGGTAATGTGCACACCCACCGCACGACATTTCCCTTCGTTACGGATATGATCGCATGGCGTTACTACGAAAAATCCCATAAAAACCGGTAATATTGGAATACTGCACAAATCAAAGCGCGTACATTTTAGCAAACTGCCGAATGTACGCGCTTTTTGTTTCCAAAATGCGAAATTTCCCATGTATCCATTACGGGCAAATATAATAGAAGCAACGAACGGCAAATGCGATTTTCAAGCACAATGACGAAGAAAAGGAGACGCATATGAGAGTACCCGATGGATTTTTGTGGGGCGGTGCCACCGCCGACTTCCAGTACGAGGGCGGCTGGCAGGAGGGCGGACGCGGCCTTTCTACCCACGATTTTGAGACCGATGGCTCCGTGCAGGACCCGCGCGGCAACACCCTGCTGCTGGCAGACGGCGGCTTTGCCAAGGCACGCAGCAGCTTTTTTGCAGCCGAGAGCTTCCCGGAAGGCGCAAAGCCGCACGTCTACCCGGACTGCTACTATCCCAGCCACAACGCTGTGGACGGCTACCACCACATGAAGGAAGATGTGGAGCTGATGGCCGGTATGGGCTACAATGTGTACCGTTTCTCCATCTGCTGGAGCCGTATCTTCCCCACCGGCGAAGAGCAGCAGCCCAACGAAGAGGGCCTGAAGTTCTATCTGGACCTCATCGACGAGCTGGAAAAGCACGGCATGGAGCCACTCATCACCATCCATCACGATGAGCTGCCCGCCGCTCTGGCCGAGAAGTACAACGGCTGGGAGAGCCGCCACACCATCGACTGCTACCTGCACTACTGCCGCACCCTGTTTGAGCGCATCGGCATGCGGTGCCGCTACTGGCTCACCTTCAACGAGATCAACGCCGTGCGCGGCTACGCCTCCTGCGGCACCTCCAGCGCCGACGACCAGACCCACTACAACGCCGTGCACAACATGTTCCTTGCCAGCGCACAGGCCGTCAAGCTGGGCCACGAGATGATGCCCGGCTCCCAGTTTGGTGCCATGTATGCCCTGAGCGAGATCTACCCCGCCACCTGCAAGCCGGAGGATATGTTCCGCCAGATGCAGTGCCGCCGCGAAAGCCTGTTCTTCATCGATGTGATGGCCCGCGGCTACTACCCCTCCTACACCGGCGACCTGTTTGGCCGCCGCGGTGTGACCCTGCACACCGAGCCGGGCGATGACGAGATCCTGAAGAGCGGCACGCTGGACTTTGTGTCCTTCAGCTACTATCGCTCCTGCACCGTGAGCACCGAGACCAAGTTCAACGTGATCGGCGGAGACCAGAACCCCTATCTGCAGAGCACCCCGTGGGGCTGGCCCATCGACCCGCTGGGCCTGCGCTATTGCATGAACGAGATCTACGACCGCTACCAGAAGCCCATCTTCATCGTGGAGAACGGTCTGGGTGCCATCGACGAGATCGAAGAGGACGGCACCATCAACGATACCTACCGCATCAACTACCTGCGCGACCACCTCAAGGCCATGATCGACGCGATCGTGATCGACGGTGTGCCGTGCCTGGGCTACACCATGTGGGGCTGCATCGATCTGGTAAGCCTTTCCACCGGTGAGATGAAGAAGCGCTACGGCCACATCTATGTGGATATGGACGATAAGGGCAACGGCACCTGTGCACGCCGCAAGAAGCTGTCTTACGATTGGATGAAAGAGGTCATCGCCACCAACGGCGAAAGCCTCTGGAACGAATAAAGGAATCATAAATAAAGCAAAGGAGAAACAATATGGCATTTGACGCAAAGAAAACGGCTGCGGAAGTGGTTCAGCTGGTGGGCGGTACCGAGAACATTTCCAGCGTGGCACACTGCATGACCCGGCTGCGGTTCGTGGTCAAGGATCTGAACAAGGCGGATCAGGAAGCACTGAAAAAGATCCCCGGCGTGCTGGGCGTGATCTACGCCGGCGGCCAGCTGATGGTGGTTTTGGGCAAGAATCTGCTGCCCGTGTATGAGGCGGTCGTGAAGGACTTTGACCTCAAGGAAGGCGCAGCCATCAACGAGAATCTGGATGTGCCCAAGGAAAAGCAACCCCTCACCGTGAAGAGCGCAGGTGTTGCAGTGCTGAACTACGTTTCCGCTGCCGTGTCGCCCATGATCACCGGCCTGGTGGCCGGCGGTATGCTCAAGGTGCTGCTGCTGCTCATCACGCTGGTGAATGCAGGCTTTGCCGATACCGCTACATACGCCCTGCTCAGCGGCGTTGCGGATGCAGTCTTCTTCTTCATGCCCATCTTTGTTGCCTACGGCGCAGCCAAAAAGCTGGGCGGCACCCCCATCTACTCCATGATCTGTGCCGCAGCCCTGCTGCACGGCAAGTACACCGCGCTGGTGGCTGCCGGTGAGCCCATTACCCTGCTGGGCATCCCCGTGCGCCTGATGAGCTACTCCAGCTCCCTGCTGCCGGCGCTGCTGATCGCACTGTGCGCATACTATCTGGAAAAGTTCTTCAACAAGATCGTTCCGGGCATCTTCAAGTCCCTGCTGGTGGGCCTGTGCACCGTTACCGTCACCTCCATTCTGGGCTTCACCGTGCTGGCTCCTCTGGGCGGCTATTTGGGCAACTATCTGGCCGTCGCGTTCAGCTTCCTGGGCGATAAGATCGGCTTTATCACCGTGGGCCTGCTGGCCGCCTGCCTGCCCTGGCTGGTCATGACCGGTATGCACATTGGTCTGGTGCCCTTCATGGCACAGGCTCTGACCAACCCCGGCTACGACGCTGTGTTCCGCCCCGCATTCATTCTGCACAACATGGCAGAAGGCGGTGCCTGCATCGGCGTGGCCCTGCGCACCAAGAGCGCTGAGAAGCGTGCCGAAGCTCTGTCCATCGCATTCGGCTGCATCGTGGCCGGTGTTACCGAGCCTGCCATCTACGGCATCAACCTGCCCCGCAAAAAGCCCATGTACGGCGTGATGGCCGGCGGCGCTGTGGGCGGCGTTGTGGCCGGCCTGCTGGGCGCTAAGGCTTACGTGATGGGCTACTCCACCGTGCTGGCCCTGCCCATCTTCCAAGATACCATCATCGCCATGAGCATCGCCATCGTGACTGCCATCGTGGTGGCTGCCATTGTGACCTACGTACTGGGCTTTGAGGAATAAGTGCTTTACAGGTAAATGAAGAACGCTGCGCCGTGCAGGGGCGCAGCAGAACGTAAAAGGTCCTTCCGGATGCACCCGGAAGGACCTCTTTTTGTATGCATTTTCGGCTGCGGCACGGCGCTTATTCCTCGATGCGCACAAAGCGCGGCTGCACCCTGCCGTCCCGCTCCACGGTCTCACACCACATGGCGGCCGGGCGCACCCAGAGGCCGCGCTCACCGTACAAAGCACGGTACACCACCATTTCCTCTTCGGTCTCGCTGTGCCGGGCCATGCCCAGCACCTCGTATTCGTTGCCCTTGAAATGCCGGTAGCGGCCCGGCAGAACGTTGTATTTGAATGGTTCCATTTTCATCCTCGATTCCGGTCGTTTGTGCACGATGTTATCACCAAACGGATTATAGCATACTTTCGTGCAGCAAAAAAGCCTTTTGCAGGAAAGATGCGGAAAAAGGTCTGCGGCGGATGCTTGCACTGCCGCGCCGCAAATGCTATACTGAAACGATAAGGGCAGGCAAACCTGCCAAGACTGCTGACAAACAAAGGAAATAGCCCTATGAGGATCGGACTTGTTGAATTTCTGCTCATCCTTGCCATTGCGTCGCTCACCATTGGGCCGCAGGTGGCATTGTTCGTGGACCGCTGGCTGCGGCGGGCAAACCGCGTCAATGCCAGAGCCGCCCGCCGCCGGGCAGAATATGCCGCGCAGGCGGCTGCCGAGCGGGACGCCCTGCTCAAGCGCTTCCGCACGGCCAGCACGGTGTTTGGCGTGTGCATTCTGCTGGCGCTGGTATATACACTGGTGTTCCGGCCCATCGATACACCGCCGCAGGCGTACGATGCCCCTGCTGTGCGGCAGGATACCGGTGCAGCACAGACGGCCCTTGCAACCGACGATAAGGGTACGCTGGACCTGGGCGAGTATCAGAACGTGGACTGCATCCGCGCCCGGGACGGCCTTGTATATGCTGCAGTCTACGATGGCGCCGCGCTGAAAAAGCGCCAGAGCGACCTTGTGCGCACCGATGGCGGTCACACGGCGGCGGTGCTGACGGTGGACGGAGAGCTGACCGGCTTTGCCTTTGACGGCAGCGGGGACCTGTGGCTGAACATCCTCACACCCGGCGGCGGCAGTCTGTGCCGTGCCGCCCACGACAGCTGGGGCACGGCGGTGGAGCAGGTGGTGACCCAGATCGACGGTGCACCGCTGGGTGCAGTCTCGGCGGTGGAAGCCGCGCCGGACGGCCGGATCTATTTTGCGGTTGCTGCCGCTGCCGGTGCCGCGGACGGGCTGGAGAACGCTCTGCGCACCGAACTGCTGGCCCACACCGGCACCGGCTGTGTGTATGTGTACGATCCGGCGGCACGTTCGGTGCAGAAGGTGCTGGGCGGCGTGGCCGGTGCTGCCGGTCTGGCACTGAGCCCGGACGGCAGCACCCTGTATGTCTCCGACCTTGCAAACCGCTGTGTGTGGAGGGTGAGCGCTGACGCGCAGGATCTGACCGCAGGCGGAAAGAACTGCAGCAGCTTGGTCTCCGGCCTGCCGGGGTATCCCGGTGCGCTGGCGATGGACCCGGACGGCACCCTGTACATCGGCTACCGCTGGGCCCGCAGCAGCTGGCTGGAAAAAAATGCAGGCAGCACCCTGCTGCGGGGCATCGCCCTGCGTGCAGGCCGGAATCTGCAGGAGAAGCTGTTCAGCCTGCCTGCGGACGCCCCCTGCACCGAGGCGGTGGACACTGCAGACGGCAGCTGGCAGCGGGCGGTCTCCGGCCGGGGCGCAGGCAGCGTGACGGCCCTGTGCCCGGTGGAAAGCAGGCTGTATCTCGGCCTTGCAGGCAGCGAAAAGGTGCGCAGTGCAAATCTTTGATTTTTGATAAAAAACGAGGTGTTTTTTATGACAGAGGAATTCAAAAAACAGATCGAAACCGAGGCGCGGCAGGCCGTGACAGAGCTGCTGGCGCAGGCTAAGCTGAAAAAAGGGGACGTGTTCGTAGTGGGCTGTTCTTCCAGCGAGATCGTGGGCGGGCACATCGGCAAGGATTCCAGCCTCGAGGCGGCACAGGCCGTGTACGCGGGCATTGCCCCAGTGCTGGCCGAAAACGGCATCTGGCTGGCCGCGCAGTGCTGTGAGCATCTGAACCGCGCTATTATCATCGAGCGCGAAGCCGCCGAAAAATACGGCTGGGAAGAGGTGTGCGTGGTGCCGCGCCCCCACGCAGGCGGCAGCTGGGCCACTACCTGCTGGAAGAAGTTCCGGGAGCCGGTGGCCGTGGAAGAGATCCGTGCCCATGCAGGCATTGATATCGGCGGCACCCTGATCGGGATGCACCTGAAGCGGGTGGCAGTGCCGGTGCGGCTGAGCCTTTCAAAGATCGGCGAAGCCAACATCCTGTGCGCCCGCACCCGCCCGAAGCTAATTGGCGGCGAGCGCGCCAAGTATACCGAGGAGGACTGAGCATCATGGCAGAAAAGAATCTGGAACAGATGAAGGAGGCCGTGGCGGAGATCCGGGAAAAGATGGCTGCTGCCGCCCGTGAAGCAGGCCGCGACCCGGCAGCGGTGCAGCTGTGCGCCGCCTGCAAGACCCGCACTGCACAGACGGTGGCCGCAAGTGCCGCCCTGCCCATCGATGTGTTTGGCGAGAACCATGTGCAGGAGCTGTGCGCAAACTTTGACGCCGGTGCCTACTGCGGCAAGCCCAGCCACTTTATCGGCCATCTGCAGACCAACAAGATCAAAAAGGTGCTGGGCCGCGCCAGCCTCATCCAGAGCGTGGACAGTGAGCATCTGCTGAATGCCATCGAGAAGGAAGCCGCCAGGGCCGGCATCGTGCAGGACGTGCTGCTGGAGGTGAACATCGGCGGGGAGGAGAGCAAGACCGGCGTGGCACCGGAAGCACTCTGGCCGCTGCTGGATGCCGCTGCCGCACAGGAGCACATCCGGGTCAAGGGGCTGATGGCCATTCCGCCCGTGAACGACGATGATGCCCGCAACCGCCACTATCTGGCCGGGGTGTACAAGCTGTTCGTACAGGCGGGCGAACGCGGCTATTCCAACGTGTCCATGGAGACCCTCTCCATGGGCATGAGCGGCGACTTTGAAAACGCCATCCGGGAGGGTGCCACCCTCGTGCGCATCGGCACCGCCATCTACGGCGAACGGGATTACAGTAAAAAGTAAGAGGACGAACCCTCTCCGTCATTGCTGCGCAATGCCACCTCCCCCGAAAGGGGGAGGTTTTGTACAGCTTTCCGAAAGATGCAAAGGCTCCCCCTCTCGGGGGAGCTGGCGAACAAAGTGAGCCTGAGAGGGTTTTACAACAGGAGGAACCATGTCAAAAACCAAGATCAACGACCCCGGGGCGCACCACGCAGGCAGCGGTGCACTGATCCGGCGGTTTCTGCCCTATCTGGCAAAGTACAAAAAGACCCTGTTTCTGGATCTGTTCTGTGCAGCACTGACCACCCTGTGTGATATCGTGCTGCCCAAGATCATGAGCACCATCACCAACGCCGCCATGGGCGTGGGCATCACCCTGACGGCGGGCATCGTGCTGCGGCTGGCAGCGCTCTATTTTGTACTGCGCATCATCGACGGTGCAGCCAGCTACTACATGTCCAGCATCGGTCATATCATGGGCGTCCACATCGAGACCGACATGCGCCGCGATGCCTTTGATCACCTGCTGAAGCTGGATCACACCTACTACAACAACACCAAGGTGGGCACCATCATGGGCCGCATCACCAACGACCTGTTCGATGTGACCGAGTTTGCCCACCACTGTCCGGAGGAATTTTTCATTGCGGCTATCAAGATCGTGGTGTCCTTTGTCATCCTGTGCCGGGCCAGTGTGCCGCTGACGCTGGCGGTGTTCGCCTGCGTGCCGCTGATGGGGGTGGTATCGGTATACCTGAACGGACGTCTGCGGGCACGGTTCCGCCAACAGCGCGTGCAGATCGGCGAGCTGAACTCCACCATTGAGGACAGCCTGCTGGGGCAGGGCGTCGTGAAGGCCTTTGCCGCCGAGGATGAGGAACGGGAGAAGTTCGCCAAGGGCAACCGGGAATTTGAGGAGATCAAGACCCTCGGCTACTACGCCATGGGTGCCTTCAACACCTCCACCCGCCTGTTCGACGGCCTGATGTATCTGGTGGTCATTCTGGCAGGCGGCCTCTCGCTGGTGTACGGCAGGATCACCGCCGGTGACATGGTGGCCTATATGCTGTACGTCACCACCCTCATTGCCACCATCCGCCGCATCGTGGAGTTTGCCGAGCAGTTCCAGCGCGGCATGACCGGCATTGAGCGCTTTGCCGAGATCATGGACACACCGGTGACCATCGGCGACGCCCCGGACGCGGTACCGCTGCAGCCCGGCCCCGGTGACATCCGGTTTGAAAACGTCAGCTTTGAGTACCCGGACGACCACAACAAGGTCCTGCACAACGTCAGTCTGGATATCCGGGCGGGCGAACGGCTGGCGCTGGTCGGCCCCTCGGGCGGCGGCAAGACCACCCTGTGCAACCTCATCCCCCGCTTCTACGAAGTGACCAGCGGCCGCATCCTGATCGATGGGCAGGACATCCGCCATGTCACCCTGAAGAGCCTGCGGCAGGACATCGGCATCGTGCAGCAGGACGTGTACCTGTTCAGCGGCACGGTGGCCCAGAACATCGCCTACGGCAAGCCCGGCGCCACCCGCGAAGAGATCATGGAAGCGGCCCGGCTGGCGGGTGCCGAAAAGTTCATTCTGGCCCTGAAGGACGGCTTTGACACCTACGTGGGCGAGCGCGGCGTCAAGCTCTCCGGCGGGCAGAAGCAGCGCATCGCCATTGCGCGGGTGTTCCTGAAGAACCCGCCCATCCTCATTCTGGACGAGGCTACCAGCGCACTGGACAACGAAAGCGAGATCCTGGTGGGCCAAAGCCTTGAAAAGCTGGCCCATGGCCGCACCACCCTCACCATTGCCCACCGCCTGACCACCATCAAGGACTACGACCGCATCCTTGTGCTGGGCGAAGAGGGCATCGTGGAATCCGGCACCCATGACCAGCTGCTGGCAAAGCAGGGCGTCTACTACCGCCTGTGGAATCAGCTGCCGGGGGATGAAACGCTGTAAAAAACACACGCATACAAAAAAGCTCTGCCGCAAGCACGGCAGAGCTTTTTGCGTACAGAGGGATCATTCGCCCACGATCAGGCGCACAGAACCATAGATACCTGCATCGTTGCCGAGGATGGCGGGCACGATGGGGGTCTCACGGCAGGACTTGAAGGCATAGACCTTGAAGTGCTCCCGCAGCGGGGCAAACAGAACCTCGCCTGCGCGGGACACGCCGCCGCCCACCATGAACATCTCCGGGTCCACGGTGGCGGCAATGGTTGCCAGCGCCATGCCGAGGGTATCGGTCATCTCGTCCACCTCGCGGGCGGCAAGGGCGTCGCCATTGCGGGCGGCATCAAACACGTCCTTGGCGGCAAACTCGGTGCCGCGCAGGGTGCAGGGGGTGTCCGGGTTCTCGTCCAGCAGCTTCTTCATGCAGCGCACAACGCCGGTAGCACTGGAATACTGCTCCAGACATCCGTGCTTGCCGCAGCCGCAGGCGGCGGTCTCGTGGCGGTCCACCGTGATATGGCCGATCTCGCCGCCGGCACCGTGGGTGCCATCGATGACCTTGCCGTTGACGATGACGCCGCCGCCCACGCCGGTGCCCAGCGTGACCATGACCGCGCTGCGGCAGCCCTTGGCTGCACCCATCCAGATCTCGCCCAGAGCAGCCACGTTGGCGTCATTGCCCACAAGGACCCGGATGCCGCCCAGCATGGTGCTCAGCTCTTCAGCTACATTATGCTTGCCCCAGCCGCCGAGGTTTGCGCAGATGATGGGCACGATGCGGCTGTCCAGCACAGGGCCGGGCACGCCCACGCCCACGCCTTCCACCTGAGCGGCGGTAAGGCTTTTTTCCTGCATCTTGCCCTGCACGGCGGCAGCCAGATTTTCCAGAATGTGTTCACCGGCGTTGGAGGTGTCGGTGGGAACTTCCCACTTTTCCAGCAGCTCGCCGGTGGTCTTGAACAGGCCGATCTTAGCGGTGGTGCCGCCCAGATCGATGCCGAATGCGTATTCCTTCATAGTTCATTTACCCCTTCTGCGGCCCGGGGCCGCATTTTTCATTCATACAGCCAGTATAGCACACCCGCTCCGAAAAGAGCAGTGCCGCTGCGGATTTTCATGCAAACAGACGGAAAACGCAGTGGATATTTGGCACAAATGCCAGTGCTCACCGCACGGTATTGGTCAGGCTGCCAATGCCGTCGATCTCGCAGCGCACCGTGTCGCCGGGCTTCAGAAACTGCGGCGGGTCCATGCCCATGCCCACGCCTGCCGGGGTGCCGGTGGCGATGATGGTGCCGGCCTTCAGGGTCATGCCCTGGGTCAGCTCGTGAATGACATGGTCGATGTCAAAAATCTGCAGGCTGGTGCTGGAGTCCTGCCGCTTTTCGCCGTTGACAAAGCTGCGGATGCCCATTTTGGGCGGATAGGTGTCAAATTCGTCTGCGGTAACGATGCAGGGGCCCATGGGCGTAAAGCCGTCCAGACTTTTGCCGAAATACCACTGCTTGTGGGCGGTCTGCACATCGCGGGCGGAAACATCGTTCAGGATGGTGTAGCCGAACACATAGTCCTTCGTCTGCCCGGCGGGCACGTCCCGGGCGTCTCGGCCCAGCACCACAGCCAGTTCGCATTCGTAGTCCAGCTTCTGCACAAGGTCGGTGTGGGCTTCAATGAAGCCGCCGTCCGGCACAGCGCGGCTGACCCGCTTGGAAAAATAAATGGCGTCCTGATGCTTTGTGGCAAAGGCATCCGCAGAGTATTTCTCCGCCTCGTCCGAGTGGGCCATGTAGTTGATGCCAAGGCACACCACGTCCTGCGCCGGGCAGGGGATGGGGCTTTGCAGCTGTACGGCATCGATGGGCAGGGCCGGGATGCCTGCAATGGCAAGCTGCAGCCCGGCCCGCACCTGCGGGGTCAGAAAGGGGATGGCGTCGGACAAGGTTTCATAGGAAAGGCCCAGCCAGCTCAGGGGCCAGACCTGTGTGCCGTCGGCAGAAAGAATGGCCGGATCTTCCACGCCGTCCGGCAGGCGGCAGGTAACAAAACGCATACTGACTCCCTCCCTCAGTGGCGGTAGGCGATGGCGTTCCGGATGCGGTCGGCCTCAGCCTGTCCGGCCAGCTGGCGCACCAGCTCCAGCGCAAAGGGAATGGCACCGCCCAGACCGTAGCTGGTGGTGATATTGCCGTCCACGACGACCTCGGCATCCAGCACCTCGGCACCGGCCAGCTGATCCTGAAAACCGGCGTGAGCCGTGGCCTTTCTGCCTTCCAGCAGGCCCAGCTGTGCCAGCACGCTGGGGGCGGCGCAGATGGCGGCGACCTTTTTGCCCGTCTGTGCAAAGGAAACGCAGGTGTCGGTGACGGTCTTGTTGGCGGCAAGGTTCGGGGTGCCGGGGATGCCGCCGGGCAGCACCACCATGTCCACATCCGAGTAATCAATGTCCTCTGCCAGTGCGTCGGCGGTGATGTGCACCTTGTGGCTGCTGGTGATGGCGCGGTTGCCGGTGGCGCTGGCAATGGTCACCTCCACCTTGGCGCGGCGCAGCAGATCGACCACCAGCAGGGCTTCACACTCTTCGGTGCCCTCGGCAAAAAATACAACAGCTTTACTCATAAAATATCCCTCCTGTGAAGGTTTTCTCCGGAGAAAGGCAGCGCAGGATCCCCGCGCGGCGGGAACCGGCTGCTTCCCGGTCGGATGACAAAAAAGCCGCATGCCGCTCCGGGCGGCACGCGGCACAGCTTCTCATTTTTTGGCTTTTCCAGCAGATTTCTCTGCTTCCAGCAGGCCGCGCAGCACGCTGTCGTCGGCACTGAGCACCCGGCTGACCCGGCTGATGATGGCACTGGACGCACCGGTTTTATCCATGATCTCGGTGTAGATGCGTTTGTCCACCAGCATTTCGGCAATGTTGTAGCGCTGCTCCATTGCGCTCAGCTCGGAATAGCTGCACACATCCTGTAAAAAGCGGTAGCACTGTTCCGGGGTCTTGAGCTGCAAAAATGCCTGATACAGACCGGACTGACCGGTAGGATGATCTTTTGCCATGTCGTTCTCCTTCTTTGCAGATGCCGCCCACAGGCAGGCACTTTATTACACTACATTAGTGTAGAACAAACGAAGAAAAAATTCAATAGCATTTTGCGGTTTTCCGGCAGCAAAATCAGCCCAGAGTATGCTCAAACACCACTTCGTCCCGGGGAACGGTGCCGGTGTCCTGCTCAGCAGGCTTTAAATTGCGGTAGCGCAGTGCCTTGAAGAACTGCTGCACCGGCAGGGCCTTGGCGTGCACGGTGCACCACACACGGCCCTTGCCCTCGCCGCGGGCCAGCCGCTCGCAGGAGAGCACAATGTCCCGGCCCAGTGCTTTGCCGCGGTATTCGGGCTTGAGGTACAGGTGCATCAGGTGCAGGGCGGTGTTCTCCATCTTCCACGCAAAGTAGCCGATGGTCTTGCCGCCCAGAACGACCAGAAAATAGTTCACATCGTTGTCGATGTCCGCTTCGATGGCATCTGCGCTCTGCAGCTCCTCCACAAGGGTGTCCAGCTGCTTTGCGGGATAGTAGCGCTTGTACACCTCGTGCCAGAGCTCACTGGCAAGGTCGGCGGTGGCGTGGATGTATTTGGCCTTGGCGACCAGCTTGTAATCAGGCTTCATAGTTCTCCTTATACTTTTACGATATAATCCGGCTTGCGGGGGGCGGCGGGCTTGGGGTCTGCAGCAGGATAGCCCAGAATGCAGTGGCCGACGCCGACCCAATCACCCTCGATGCCCCACTGCCGGAGCAGGGCCTTGCCCTCGTCGGATTCAAACTCTTCCTTTGCACGGTTGATCCAGCAGCTGCCCAGCCCCAGCGAGGCTGCGGCCAGCATCAGATTGCCCATGACAAGGCTGCCGTCGGGCACGGCATTCTTGGAACCGGCATCGGCCAGCACCACCAGAATGGTGGGAGCGCCGTACATAGGGTCGGTGTCCTTGCCCATGACAGCGGCGTTCATGCGGGTGAGCTGGGCGCGGGTGGCAGCGTCCTGCACCACCACGATCTTTGCACTCTGGCGACCCATGGCGCTGGCGGCGTAGGTGCCGGCTTCCAGCACGGCATTCAGCTCTTCGTCGGTGATCTGCTCCGGCTTATAGGCACGGCAGCTGCGGCGGCTCTTAATGGTTTCCAAGGTTTCGTTGGTCATTCCAAATCCCTCCCTAAAAGCGTGTGCCTTTATTGTATCACAAGACGGGCCGGAGTGTAAAGAAATTCCCTGCAGAGACGGTTTTGTTGCGCGTAAACGTTATCGTTGCGGAAATCATGTCGAAATGCACAATAAAACGTAAAAAGATTATGGAAAAGCATCCTTGCTGCCAAAGGACAAATACGTTATAATAGGGCTACCAAACTGGAAAGGAGTCGTGCTCTATGGCAAAGGCATCGCAGGCAGTCATTCTGGAAAATGAATTTTATATCATCAAAGCCCCCAATGGAAAGGTGCTGGAAGTAAAGAACTTCAACACCGAGAACGGCGCGGCCATCCAGCTGTGGAGCTATGCAGGCCATCCGTGGCAGCAGTGGCAGTTCGTGGATGCGGGCGAGGGCCGCTGGCGTATCTGCAACCGCTTTACCGGCAAGATGATGGATCTGGCCCTTGGCGGTGTGGTGGAGGGCACATGGCTGCACCAGTGGGGCCGCACCAGCGGGCTGAGTCAGTGCTGGGCGCTGGAGCCCACCCGCAGCGGGCGCACCCGCATCCGCAATGTGCTGGCGGATAAATACATCGACCTTGTGGGCATGAACACCGCCAACGGCGCACAGGCCCAGATCTGGAACTTTGTGGCCGGCGGCAATCAGGAATGGATGCTGGAACGCATCGATCCGGACGCCGCCCAGAGCGGACGCCGTGCCGAGGAGGCCAAAGACCCGCAGCCCACGCCCAGCCAGCGCAAGCATCAGAACGACCTTGTGCGCAAGCTGAACAATGCGGGCAAGGGAAGAGCAAGCCGGAAGGCTTGAACCCTCTCAGTCATTGCTGCGCAATGCCAGCTCCCCCGAAAGGGGGAGCTTTATTTGCGCAAATCGGAAGAAGAAAAAGCTCCCCCCTCGGGGGAGCTGGCGCGTTAGCGCCTGAGAGGGTTTTACACACAAAAAAGGAGAACGCAATGAATCTAGGAGCCTTCATGAACCCGGAATTTCCCATTTTCAGCACCACGCTGTGTTATCTGGAACGGGAGGATGCCTACCTGATGCTGCACCGCATCAAAAAGCAGGACGACTACAACCACGACAAATGGATCGGTGTAGGCGGAAAGTTTGAGCGGTTTGAAAGCCCGGAGGACTGTCTGCTGCGGGAAGTGAAGGAGGAGACCGGCCTGACTTTGAAGCGCTTCCGCGCCCGGGGCCTGCTGACCTTTATTTGGGGCAACATGACCGAGTTCATCCATCTGTATACCGCCGACCGCTGGGAAGGCGAAATGGTGCGGGGCAGCGCCTGCAGGGAGGGCGTGCTGGAATGGGTGCCGAAGGAGAAGGTGACCGGCCTGCCCATCTGGGAGGGCGACAAGATCTTCTTCCGGCTGCTGAATGAGGAACGGCCTTATTTCTCCCTCAAGCTGGTGTATGAAGGCGATACGCTGAAACAGGCGGTGCTGGACGGGAAACGGATCGTTTGAGCGCTTCCTGTGCAGAGCGTAGTCGTGTGTTTAACCGTGAAAAGACAAATCCCGGCAGACCGCAGCCTGCCGGGATTTGCTCTATCAAAAAAGAATTTTCCGCTTAAAAAATCAGTTCAGCTTCAGATCGCCCTCTTTGATCCAGCCCATCTTCCGCTCGATCTCGCAGAAGATCACGCTCAGCACGGCGGGCAGAACAAAGCACAGCAGCACCATTGCAGCCCAGTCCATGGGGGTGATGGCGGTCTTGACGCCGGCGGCAATGTCGCTGACCCAGCCGGTGTACACGCCGATCTGGCCCACCAGACCGCAGGTGCCCATGCCGGAGGACACGGCGGCACCGTTCATCTCAAAGTGGAACACGCAGGTGGCCAGCGGGCCGGTGATGGCACTGGCCAGCGTGGGTGCGATCCAGATGCGGGGGTTCTTGACGATGTTGCCCATTTGCAGCATGCTGGTGCCAAGGCCCTGGCTCACCAGACCGCCCACACCGTTTTCCTTGTAGCTCATCACGGCAAAGCCGATCATCTGGGCGCAGCAGCCTGCCACGGCAGCACCGCCGGCAAGGCCGGTCAGGCCCAGCGCGGCGCAGATGGCGGCAGAGGAAATGGGCAGAGTCAGCGCAACGCCCACGATGACGGACACCAGAATGCCCATGACCAGCGGGGCCTGCTCGGTGGCCCACATGATCAGGGTGCCCACCTGACTTGCAGCGGCACCGATGGGGGCGGCGATCAGCATGGAAAGGCCCACGCCGGAAAAAATGGTCACCAGCGGGGTCACGAGGATGTCCACGCGGGTCTCCTTGCTCACGGCCTTGCCCAGCTCGGAAGCCGCGATGGCGATGATGAGCACGGCCAGCGGGCCGCCTGCGCCGCCCAGAGCGTTGGCAGAGTAGCCCACGGTGATCAGGCTGAACAGCACCAGCGGCGGGCAGTGCAGTGCCCAGCCGATGGCACAGGCCATGGCGGGGCCGCTCATGGCGGTGGCGTAGCCGCCCAGATCCACCAGCACGTCCAGACCGGTCTGCTGGCCCAGCGTCTTGATGATGGTGCCGATCAGCAGGCTGGCAAACAGGCCCTGCGCCATGGCACCCAGCGCCTCAATGAGATAGCGCTGCGGGGTGATGACGATATCCTTGCGTTTTAAGAAATCTTTCACATTTGACATGAGAAACTGCCTTTCTGTTTCAAGATGGTTGATTCGATGCAAAAACTGCATGTCAAGTATAATACCATACACCTGTCAAGACAGCAAGATGAAACGCTGATTTTACTGGAAATATCTGCAATTTTTGGCTTTGTGCAATGTTTTTGCCGGTGCAGACGTATCTGTTTTGGAGCATTTTCTGGTACGGGGTCTTGGGCAGCGCAGAGGGCACACGGCACAGGAGCGGCAATTGACGGGAGCTTGTCTGCGGGTGTATACTGGAACCGTATCCGAAATATGAAATGCTGCTCTCTGCGAGGGCGGCATCCCGATAAATTCAGAAAGTTTGGAGCACAGCATGAAAAAAATGTTCTGGAACAAGTTCAAGGTCCGCAGTGCGGCGGCAGTTCTGGCGGCGGCACTTGCCTTTTCGATGAGCGCACCGCTGGCACTGGCTGCACAGCCGGAGGAAGCGGCAGCGTCTGCCGGGACGGTGCAGGAGGCGGATATGCCCACCCTGCAGCCGGAGACGCCGGAGCTGGCCGCCGAGGACCCGGAGGCGCCGCCCGTACAGGCCACAGAAGCCGAAGAAAACAGCACGAACCAGCACACCCCGGAAAACAGCGTCGTGCTGACCCCGGAGGAGATCCGTGCCGCACTGGATGCCGGTGCCCTGGATGCCGCCGAAGCTCAGTGCATCGACCTGAGCGATGAGAACGGATTTTTCAGCTGGCTGTTCAATTTCCTGTTTGGCTGGCTGGGCAAAAAAGATGAGTCCCAGCCGGAGCCGGCCTACTCCGGCTGGCGTACCTCCGGCGGCAAGACCTACTACTACAGCCAGAGCACCAACAAGCCGGTGACCGGCATCCAGTGCATCGACAATAAACTCTATTATTTCAATGCGGACGGCGTGCTGGAAAAGGGCAAGACCTTCGGCGTGGATGTTTCCAAGTATCAGAAAAATGTGGACTGGGCGAAGATCAAAAAGGCGGGCGTCAGCTTTGTCATCGTCCGCATCGGCTACCGCGGCTATGGTGCGGCCGGTACGCTGGTGCTGGACCCCATGTTCGAGGAGCATTTCACCAATGTGAAGAACGCAGGCCTGAAGGTGGGCGTGTACTTCTTCAGTCAGGCCACCACCGAAGCGGAAGCCAAGGAGGAAGCCTTTGCCTGCGCCTATGTGCTGAACGGACGCAAGCTGGATTACCCCATCTTCTTTGACACCGAGGCGTCCGGCGCTTCCAACGGCTCCGGCCGCGCAGACGGTCTGGGTATGGAGGACCGCACCAAGTGCGCCATCGCCTTCTGTGAGGAGGTCAAGGCACAGGGCTACAAGCCCGGCGTGTACGCCTCTACCCTGTGGTACCGCAAGCGTATCGATCTGAACAGACTGAAAAAGTATACCATCTGGAACGCACATTATGGCGTTGCCAGCAGCCCCATCGACTGCGCACTGTGGCAGGGCACCTGCACGGCACGTCTGCCTGGCTATAAGGGCGATATGGATGTGAACATCAGCTACATTGGATAAGTGAGGAATCTATGGACCACATTCGCCTGATCGCGTCGGACATGGATGCGACCCTTCTGGACGAACGCAGCCAGCTCCCGCCGGATTTTGCGGAAACGATCCGCGCATTGGCCGGGCAGGGCATCCTGTTTGCCGCCGCCAGCGGCAGACCGCTTTACACGTTGGAGACCATGTTCCCGGAATTGCTGGAGGAGATCATCCTCATTGGCGATAACGGCGGCGCGGCCCGCTGGAAGGGCAAGGATCTGTTTGTGTCCGAAATGCCTGCCGAAGGCTGGCGGCAGCTGGCCCGGAGCACGAAGCAGGCCGGAGATGTGGGCCTTTTGTGCGGACTGCAGGCGGCCTACGCGGAAAAGCGGGATGAAGGATACGATGCCGTGTTCAAGAACTTCTACACCCGGGTGGAGTACGTGGATGATCTGACCGCTGTGGAAGCGGCGGCGGATAAGTTTACCATCTATCTGCCCAACGACGACTCGCAGAAAGCCTTCGACCAGACCTACGGCGCATTCCACACCGGAAATGGCGGTGCATTCTCGGTGGCGGTGGCAGGCAGAAACTGGGTGGACGTGATGAACCCCGGCGTGCACAAGGGCGCAGCACTGGCAAAGGTGGGCGCACTGCTGGGCATTCCGGCCGACAGCATGATGGCCTTTGGCGACACCTACAACGATGCCGAGATGCTCACCACCGCAAAGTACGGTTTCCTGATGGAGAACGGCAGCGAACCGCTGCGGGCGCAGGTGCCGTTTCTGGCACCGTCCCATCGGGAATACGGCGTGATGCAGGTGCTGAAACGGGTGCTCCGCCAGAACGGCGAAGTCTCGCCGGAGGATTTTGTGAAGGCGCATTGAGAAAAATCTGATTTAGAATTGTCTCCGCTTCGCTCTGGACGAGTTGTGGCACCCAGCGGCTACTACGGCCCTTGAGCGGGCCTTGCATCCTGCTGGCCACGGCCCCAACAGCTCCTCCCTGCATTCCCTCTTTTGTCGCTATGCGACATCTTCCCCCGGCCGGGGGAAGTCTTTGGCCGCAGGCCGCAGTCGTCGCCGTTGCAATAGCAGCGGAAATATTATTTTATAATTAGTAAATCCGAAAAGCCTGCGGGCTTTTCGGATTTACTTTTTCACGGGAGAGGTCGTGAAGGAAAACTGCATCTTATCAAACTCCTCCAGTCTGCTCCGCAGACAGCCCCCCTCACGGAGGGGGCCCTTGGCAAAACCGAAAATCGCTCCTCTTCACCAGAGGGGCGGTGGGCGTTTTAAATCGTCATAACCTGCCCGGACTCTGAATAAATTGTTCTCAGAGCAATAAACAGGCTGGGGAGGCATGGGGATATGTTTGTAGTTACACTGAGCAAAACGAGCCTGAAAAAACTGGGTCTTGGCGCCATGTGCTGCGCACTGGTGGTGTGCAGCGCCCTGCTGGGCCGGTTCATCAGCCAGCGCACCGTTGCGGTCTCGGCGGCGGTGAACCGGATCGAGAGCGCGCAGGATATCCAGACCTGGTTCACCGGCTATGGTCTGGATGTGGACGGCGCGTCCATCACGGCAGATAAGGTAAAGATCCCCCGCAAATGGGATGACAGCTTTTCGGCCTTCAACGGGGTGGTGCAGCAGAGCGGCATGGATCTTGCCCGCTATAAGGGCAAGACGGTGGAGAAATGGACGGCCCTGATCCCGGCAGCCAGCAGCGGCGAGACCAGCCGCTACGGCGTGCTGCTGGTGTATAAGAAAAAGGCTGTGGGGGCCTATCTGCTGGAACGGCCTTCCGGCGTAGTGGTGGGCCTGAAAGACATGCAGGCCGCCATGGCAGAGGCAGAAGCACAGCAGACCTCCGGCGAGGATTACAGCGGTGACTGGGGCGAGCGCCACGACGAGGAACTGACCGACGAAGCACAGCAGACCTCCGGCGAGGACTACAGCGGCGACTGGGGCGAACGCCATGACGAAGAGCTGGATGCACAGCAGACCTCCGGTGAGCCGGACGCGGCCCCGCAGGCGGTGCCGTATACAGAACTGCCGCTGGATGCGGAAGGCTACCCGGTGGAATAAGCACCGGAATGGCCCGCAAAAAAACGGGAACAGCCGGAAATGCCTTTGGCTCCTGCTGCAAAGCCAAAGGGCAAAATGCCTAAAATTTACGCACAAACGGAAGAAAAAGTGAAATTTGTGCATTTTTGTCACATTTGTATGTTCAATTGTACCAAAATTTTGCATAAAAAATTAGCAATATAAAATGGTGAAAAATTTCCGACTAGGGTTTATAATAGAAGTATCAACCGTGCCGCAGCTGGGCTGCGTCCGGCGCAGGTGCAGAAGCGCCGCACGGGATCTAAGTAAGGAGAAAATGATTATGAAGGAATTCCAGTATACCGTTAAGGATGCATGCGGCATCCACGCTCGTCCCGCCGGCCTGCTCGTCAAGACCGTCAAGGGCTTTGCCAGCAGCGTCACCCTTGAAAAGGACGGCAAGAGCTGCGATATGCGCAAGCTGATGGCTCTGATGGGCATGGGCGTCAAGCAGGGTGAGACCGTTACCATCAAGGTCGAGGGCGACGATGAGGAAGCTGCAGCTGCAGCTGTCCAGAAGTTCCTGACCGAGAACGTTTGATTCCGCAGTTAACATGAGGAAGGCCCTCGCGGGTGAGCTGCGGGGGCTTTTTTTGGACTGTCGGAGCAGTGCGGCCCCGGCACAGATGAAGAAGGAGTAGTGTGCAATGCAGGTAGGCACCGGCAAAAGCGTACTCAATGGCATCGCCATTGGCAAGCTGAAGATCTATAAGAAAAAAGATACCGCTATTTCCACCGCCCCTGTGGCAGATACTGCCGCAGAACTGGAGCGTTTTGAAGCTGCCCGCCAGAAGGCCATTGAGCAGCAGACCGCCCTGTACGAAAAGGCACTGGCAGAAGCCGGCGAGGACATCGCCGAGGTGTTCAACATCCACGCCATGATGCTGGATGACGACGACTTTGTGGACGCCATCAAGGAGATCATCAACGGGCAGAAGATGTGTGCCGAGTACGCCGTCAAGACCGCCGGCAACAATCAGGCTGCGGTGTTTGCCGCCATGGACGACCCGTATCTGCAGGCCCGCAGCGCCGATGTGCTGGACATTGCGCAGGCCATGCTGGACATTCTGCAGGGGGTGGACAACGCTTCCCTGCAGGGCACCGAGCCCAGCATTCTGGTAGCGGAGGATCTGGCCCCGTCTGAGACCGTGCGCATGGATAAAAGCCTGCTGCTGGGCTTCATCACCCGGGAGGGCAGCTCCAACAGCCACACCGCCATTCTGGCCCGCAGCATGAACATCCCCGCCCTGATCCAGTGCAAGGATATTCAGGACGACTGGGACGGCAAGATGGCGGTCATCGATGGCTACAATGCCTGCGTTTACGTTGACCCCACCCCCGACCTGCTCAAGAGCCTGAAGAAGCGCCAGCAGGAAGATCAGAAGAAGCAGGCCCTGCTGCAGGAGCTGAAGGGCAAGCCCAACACCACGCTGGACGGCAAGACCATCAACGTGTTTGCCAACATCGGCGGCATGGGCGACGTGGGCGCTGTGCAGCAGAACGACGCCGGCGGTGTGGGCCTGTTCCGCACCGAGTTCGTTTACCTGAACTGCAAGGACTTCCCCACCGAGGACTACCAGTTCGAGGCTTACAAGCAGGTAGTGGAAAGCCTTGCACCCCGCAAGGTCGTCGTGCGCACCTGTGATATCGGCGCAGACAAGACCGTGGATTACATGAAGCTGGATCACGAGGATAACCCCGCGCTGGGCTACCGCGCCATCCGCATCTGCCTGACCCGCAAGGACTTCTTCAAGACCCAGCTGCGCGCTCTGCTGCGTGCTTCCGCCTACGGTAACATGAGCATCATGTTCCCCATGATCACCAGCCTGCGGGAGCTGCAGGACGCCAAGGCTGTTCTGGAAGAGTGCCGTGCGGAGCTGACCGCTGAGGGTGTCAAGATGGGCAAGAACATCGAGGTCGGCACCATGATCGAGACCCCCGCCGCCGTGCTCATCGCGGACGAGCTGGCTGCTGAATGCGACTTCTTCTCCATCGGCACCAACGACCTGACCCAGTACACCTGCGCGCTGGACCGCCAGAACGCAAAGCTGGAGCCGTTCTTCAACCCGCACCATCCCGCTGTGCTGCGCGCCATCAAGATGACCATTGAGGCAGGCCACCGCCACGGCATCTGGGTGGGCATCTGCGGTGAGCTGGGCGCAGACACCGCCCTCACCGAGACCTTCCTGCGCATGGGCGTGGACGAGCTGTCCATGAACGCCAAGAGCATCCTGCCGGTGCGCAAGATCATCCGCAGCGTGGACCTGAGCAAGCCTTCTGAGAAGTAATTCATCCGAGAATCCCGGTTTACCGTTCCCATAAAGCTCCCCGGCAGGGCATCCCGCTCTGCCGGGGTCTTTCTATACCGGGCAAAAGTTTACGGAAAATACTTTAAAACGATAAAGCGAAATGCTATACTATAAGCGATAACCGGGTATGCAGGTGTCCAGCGCTGCCCATGGAGGACCGTTATGACTCAGTTTTTGATCCGTCTTTTCATTCGCCAGCCCGACCATGCGCAGGACCCTAAGGTGCGCGCCGCCTATGGCAACCTTGCCTGCTGGGTGGGTATGGCGTGCAACCTGCTGCTGTGTCTGGGCAAGCTGACCGTGGGCACCCTGTTCGGCTCCATTGCCATCATGGCAGATGCCCTGAACAACCTGTCGGACGCCTCGTCCAACGTGGTCAGTCTGGTGGGTTTCAAGCTGGCCGCCAAGGCTCCGGACGCAGAGCACCCCTTCGGCCATGCCCGGTATGAATATCTGGCGGGGCTGGCAGTCAGCGTGACCATTCTCGGCATCGGCTTTTCGCTGCTGAAGGAATCGGTGGTCAAGGTGCTGCACCCCACCCCGGTGATGTTCAGTTGGCTCACGGTGGCAGTGCTGGCGGCGTCCATCCTCGTCAAGCTGTGGATGAGCGGCTTCAACCGCACCATCGGACGCATCATCGGCTCCGAGACCCTCATTGCCACTGCTGCCGACAGCCGCAACGATGTGCTGAGCACCGGCGCGGTGCTCATTGCCGCAGTGCTGTGCCGCGTGACCGGCTGGAATGTGCTGGACGGCCTGATGGGCGTAGGCGTGGCGGCGTTCATCCTGATTTCCGGCTGGGGCCTTGTGATGGATACGCTCAGCCCGCTGCTGGGCGAAAGCCCCAGCGAGGATCTGGTGGATCACATTGAGCAGAAGGTGCTCTCCTATCCCGGCGTGCTGGGGATGCACGATCTGATGGTGCACGACTACGGCCCGGGACACCAGTTCGCCTCCCTGCATGTGGAGCTGCCCGCCGAGCAGGACCCGCTGGAGGCACATGACCTGATCGACAACATCGAGCGGGACTTCTTTAAAAACGACAACCTCATGGTGACCATCCACTACGATCCCATCGTCACCTCGGACGCCGCAGTGGGGGTGCTGCGTGCCCGTCTGACCGAAAAGCTGCGTCAGATGGACCCGGAGCTTTCTCTGCACGACCTGCGCATCGTGCCGGGCAGGACCCACACCAATGTGCTGTTCGATCTGGTGCTTCCGGCAGGCTATGCAGGGGATAAGGTGGAGCTGCTGACTCAGCTGGAACAGTTCATCAAGGAACAGGATGCAGCCTACAGCTGCATCATCAAGGTGGAGCAGAGTTATACGGCTGCCCACAAATAAACTCTCAGGGGGAAGTATTATGCTGAATGAGACCTACCGCGCGATGCTCGGCAATAAGAGCGTCATCCGCGAGACCTTCATGTACGGCAAACAGCGTGCCGCAGAGATCGGATATGAAAATGTGTTCGATTACTCGCTGGGCAACCCCAGCGTGCCCTGCCCGCAGGAGTTCACTGCCGCCATGCAGGACCTGCTGGCCAACGAGGAACCGGTAAACCTGCACGGCTACTGCCCCAGTCAGGGCGACCCGGGCTTCCGCACCGATGTGGCAGCGCACCTGACAAAGACCTTTGGCCTGCCCTATGAGCAGAAGCACATCTTCCCCACCACCGGTGCGGCGGGTGCCATTGCCCATGCCATCCGCGCAGTGACCCGGCCCGGCGATGAGGTGCTGACCTTTGCACCCTACTTCCCGGAGTACGGCCCTTATGTGGCGGGCACCGGGGCGGTGCTCAAGGTGGTGCCGCCGCAGGCACCCACCTTCCAGCCCAATCTGGATGCCTTTGAACAGATGCTCACCGAGAAGGTGACGGCGGTGCTCATCAATACCCCCAACAACCCCACCGGCGTGGTCTACTCTGCCGGGACGCTCACCCGCATGGCAGAGATCCTGACCGAAAAGAGCCGGGCGTTCGGCCACAACATCTTCCTCGTCAGCGACGAGCCCTACCGGGATATCGCATTTGACGGCAAAAAGGTGCCCTACCCGGCAGCGTTCTACCCCCACACTCTCACCTGCTTCTCCTATTCCAAGAGCCTGAGCCTGCCCGGCGAGCGCCTTGGTTATGTGGCGGTGCGTCCGGGCTGTGAAGGCGAGGACATCCTTGTGGACATGATGGCCCAGATCTCCCGCTTCACCGGCCACAACTGCCCGCCCAGCATCATCCAGCGGGCCGTAAGCCGCTGTCAGGATGTGACCAGCGATCTGAGCGTGTATGAGACCAACATGAACCTGCTGTACGATAAGCTCACCGCGCTGGGCTTTGAGGTGGAGCGTCCCGGCGGCACCTTCTACATTTTCCCGAAGGCGCTGGAAGAGGACGCCAACGCCTTCTGCAGGAAGGCCCGGGAGTTTGACCTGCTGCTGGTGCCCAGCGACAGCTTTGGCGTCAAGGGCTATGTGCGCCTTGCCTACTGCATCGACACCGAGAAGGTACAGCGCAGTCTGCCGGCCCTTGAAAAGCTGGCGGCGGCCTACCGCAAATAAACAAGCCGAACCGCTCCGGCGCGGCGATCGGCTGCGCGGGGCTGAAAACAAACCGCAAGAGAGGAAAGGGAACCCTGCTATGGAAAAGATCAAAATGACCACGCCCCTCGTCGAGATGGACGGCGACGAAATGACCCGCATTCTGTGGAAGATGATCAAGGACGAACTGATCCTTCCGTTTGTGGACCTCAAGACCGAATATTACGATCTGGGCCTGCCCAACCGCGACGCTACCGCCGACAAGGTGACCATGGATGCCGCCCTTGCCAACAAGAAGTACGGCGTTTCGGTCAAGTGCGCCACTATCACCCCCAACGCCCAGCGCATGGACGAGTACAAGCTGCACGAAATGTGGAAGAGCCCCAACGGCACCATCCGCGCTGTGCTGGACGGCACCGTGTTCCGTGCACCCATTATGATCGACAGCATCAAGCCGGTGGTCAAAAACTGGAAAAAGCCCATCACCATTGCCCGCCACGCCTACGGCGATGTGTACAAGTGCACCGAGTTCCGCATCCCGGGTGCCGGCAAGGCTGAACTGGTGTTCACCGGTGCCGATGGCTCTGAGCAGCGTGCCACCGTCTTTGATTTTGAGGGCGCAGGCGTTCTGCAGGGCCAGTACAACAAGGACGATTCCATCCGCAGCTTTGCCCGCAGCTGCTTCAACTACGCACTGGATGTGAAGCAGGACCTGTGGTTCGGCGCAAAGGATACCATCTCCAAGAAGTACGACCACACCTTCAAGGATATCTTCCAGGAGGTGTACGACGCCGAGTATAAGGCAAAGTTCGAGGCCGCAGGCATCACCTACTTCTACAGCCTCATCGACGATATCGTTGCCCGCGTCATTCGCAGCGAGGGCGGCTTTGTCTGGGCCTGCAAGAACTACGACGGCGACGTGATGAGCGATATGGTGTCCACCGCCTTTGGCTCTCTGGCAATGATGACCAGCGTGCTGGTCAGCCCGGACGGCAAGTACGAGTTCGAGGCCGCCCACGGCACCGTCACCCGCCATTACTATAAGTATCTGAAGGGCGAAAAGACCTCCACCAATCCCATGGCGACCATCTTTGCGTGGTCCGGCGCGTTCAAGAAGCGCGGTGAACTGGACGGCCTGCCGGAGCTGGTGAAGTTTGGCGAGGCACTGGAAGCCGCCAGCCTGCAGACCCTGAACGACGGCATCATGACGAAAGACCTGTGCGGTCTGGCTGAGGGCATCACCCCCACCGCCGTGGACAGCGAGGGCTTTATCAAGGCCATCCGCACCCGTCTGGAAGCCAAGCTGGCATAAAACGATTTTCAATATAACATAAAAACCGGAACGATCCACCCGAAAAGGGAAGATCGTTCCGGTTTGTGTTTTAGGCAGGATGTGCGACAAACTGGAACTTGTCGGGGCGAGGCCCCTCCATCTTGCTGACGCAAGACCGTTCCGTCACTTAAAAGCCCCACTGGGGCTTTCATTGTTCCACTTTGCTCCACAAACGCGAACTTGTCGGGGCAGCATAAACCCTCTCAGTCAAAGCCTGACGGCTTTGCCAGCTCTCCCGAAGGGCGAGCTCTTTGCAGCTGACGGAAAGCACCTATAAAGCTCCCCCTGAGAGGAAAGACTTCCCCCGGCCGGGGGAAGATGTCACCGCAGGTGACAAAAGGAGGAATCTGGACGCGAAGCGGCCTGAGAGGGTTTCTGTGCTTGCAAACGCGAACTTGTCGGAGCGAGGCCCCTCCATCTTGCTGACGCAAGACCGTTCGGTCGCTTAAAAGCCCCACTGGGGCTTTTATTGTTCCACTTTGCTCCACAAACGCGAACTTTCAAATTAGTCTTTGCAAATAACCTTTGAACCTTCACCATCAATTACAATTCC
>OJPL01000087.1_pt1 | contig 36261 bp, 61 predicted proteins | sample 1598501 | NCBI WGS metagenome assembly OJPL01 (sample SAMN03922486, study PRJEB24848) | human gut metagenome | isolation source: stool sample | host: Homo sapiens | place: Germany | collected 2011-05 | reverse complement strand
CAGATCGGCAGCAGCGGCAACTACGCCAAGATCGGCAGCAGCGGCTACTCCGCCCGGATCGGCAGCAGCGGCGACTCCGCCCGGATCGGCAGCAGCGGCTACTCCGCCCAGATCGGCAGCAGCGGCTACTACGCCCAGATCGGCAGCAGCGGCAACTACGCCAAGATCGGCAGCAGCGGCTACTCCGCCCAGATCGGCAGCAGCGGCAACTACGCCCAGATCGGCAGCAGCGGCTACTACGCCAAGATCGGCAGCAGCGGCGACTCCGCCCAGATCGAAAGCTCGGGAGAATACTCGGTTATTTGTTGTTCTGGAGCCGCATCTATCGTTAAGGCAAAACTTGGCAGCTGGATAACGCTTGCCGAATGGAAATATTTGGATGAGAAAAATCGAATGGTTCCCCAATTTGTAAAAACCGAGTTTGTTGATGGCGAAAGAATAAAGGCAGATACATGGTACAAGCTTATCGGCGGAAAATTTACCGAGGTGTCGCCATGACAAACGATGCTTTGCGTTTGCTGTCTGCCCTCGGCGAGGGCGAGGACAATGCTATGACGCGCGGCGCCCTGTGCGCCCTGCTCGGTTTGCCGGACCGGACCGTGCGCAAGCTCATCGAGGAGGCGCGGCGCGATGAAACGGAGGACGGCCCCTTTATCGTCAACGCCTGCGAGGGCAAGGGCTACTTCCTCGCCCGCAACGCGGACGAGATCGAGCGTCACTATCGCGGCGAATACTCTCGCGCGATGGCAATCTTGGTACGAACGAAGGGCGAACGGAAATTTTTGAAAAAGGCGGGTCGGCTATGATGTATCAATGCGAGAGCTGTCACGCGATTTTCACGGAGCCGTTCACCTACACGGAGCGCGAAAACCTCGATGGGGAAAATGGCTGGTATTACGCCGAGCGAGCGGTCTGCCCGTACTGCGGTGAGGAATTTTTTGAGGAGGAAAGCAATGAACTTGTATCAGATTGATTCCGCGCTTGCGGAATGTGTAGATGCCGAGACCGGCGAAATCCTTGACGTTGAAAAGCTCATGGAGCTGAACATGGCAAGAGAGCAGAAGATCGAGAACATCGCGCTTTGGATTAAAAACGACGTTGCCAAAGCTAAGGCGATTCGCGAAGAAGAGAAGACCCTTGCGGCGCGCAGACAGGCTTTAGAGCGTGCGGCAGAGAGCAAGAAAAAATATCTCGATTCTGTTCTGAACGGCGAGAAGTTTTCCACCCCCCGATGCTCCATCAGCTACCGCAAGACCACCGGCGTGGAGGTCTCCGACATGGGCGCGGTGGTGGCGTGGATGCTTGCCAACGGTCACGACGACGAGGTTACTTACAACGCCCCCACGGTGAGCAAGACCGACCTTGCCACGTTGCTGAAAAGCGGCGCCGAAATCGACGGTGCGACGCTTGTACAGGGCATGAGCATGGGGGTGAAGTGATGGAGTACAACTTTGGCGAGAACGTAGAGGAATACAGCCAAAAGCAGGGAAAGAAAATCCCAGTTTGGCAATCCGACAAGTACAAAGAGAGCAAGAAAAAGGCTTGCGAGATCATTGGCAGCGGCAAGTATGGGCTTTCCCCATCTGATTTTTGGATTCTGATGAACGAGACCAAGAGCGGGAAGATGGGCTATACAGGCCTGATTATCTCGCACAACGGATGCTTAAAGATCAACGACAAACTTGAAAAGCCGTTCAATCCTTTATCCGTGACCGAGGACAAATGCGGCTACGGCGGCGCTCTGGTCTATACTTACTGCGACAAGGAGCAGGGGCTTTATGAGGTCGGAGAGGTCACACCAAAAAACTGCAAAAACGATTACCCCTATGCAATGGCCTTTAAGCGGATGTTTGACCGCGTTGTGCTGAAACTTTCCAAGCTCGCTTATTCCGGCATTTACAGCGAAGCAGAGAGTGATTCGTTCCGCGACCCGGTTGATGATACCAGGACCCCGAGCAATGGGGGATTAGAAAAACCGCCTAAGCAGGATAAGAAGCCGAGCAAGGCCGAGATGGAATCCTTCAATCAGGCGTACAAGGAACAGTTTGACTACACCTGCCAAGACTGCAAGCAGCCGATCACACCGCAGTCCTTTAACGGAAAGCTCTATCGTGTGAGCGACATCTCCAAAGGCGCGATGAAGAAATACGGTGTTCCGCTCTGCTGGTCTTGCATGGAAAAGAGGAAAGCCAATGAAAGCCCGACTGCATGATCTATCCCTTGCGCGCGATGGTGGGTATCTGCTCACCATCGCCACGCGGGAGAACGTCGGCGCATTGTATGACGAGTTGCGCGAGACAGACGTTGACGTGACCGTGAAGAAGCACCGCGAGAAGCGAAGCCTCGATGCCAACGCTTACGCATGGGTATTGATGGACAAGCTCGCAGAAGCCACAGGAACGCCTACAAGCGAGGTTTACCGGCAGGCCGTGAAAGATGTCGGCGGGAACACGGAAACCGTCTGCGTGCGAGAGAAAGCCGTACAGAAGCTATGCGGCGGCTGGAACAAGAACGGTATCGGCTGGCAGACGGAAGTGATGGACAGCAAAATTGACGGCTGCAAGAACGTGGTGCTGTATTACGGTTCGTCTACCTTTGACACAAATCAGATGTCCCGCCTGATCGACAACATCGTGCAGGACTGCAAGGCGGTAGGCATCGAGACCTTGACCCCACAGCAGCTTGACGCGCTGAAGGAGGATTGGCGATGCACAAAATGACAAAGGCCACGTCCATCCCCAAAAGCGTCAAGGAGGCCGTATACGAGCGCGACGGCGGGCGCTGCATCCTCTGCGGGCGGAACAACGGAGAGCCTGTAGCGCACGTTATACGGCGCTCACAGGGCGGCAGAGGCATCGAGCAGAACATCGTGACGCTCTGCCCCTCCTGCCACAGAGCCTTTGACGAGGGGCCGCAGAGGACAGCGCTATACGCCTGCATCGTCGGCTACCTCAAAGCGAAATATCCCGGCTGGACACGGGAGGACATGATTTACAGAAAAAACAGGGAGGAATTGAAATGAGCTTGAACAGGATCAACGTCATGGGACGCATTGGAAAGGACCTTGAGCTGCGCCGCACGCAGAGCGGCAAGGCGGTCACCAGCTTTCCCATCGCCGTCGACCGCGACGGTAAGGATGCCGGAACGGACTGGTTTGATGTGGTCGCGTGGGAGCGCACGGCGGAGTTTGCCGCGCAATACTGCGCCAAGGGGCGCAAGGTAGTGGTAGACGGTCGCTTGCAGGCGCGAGACTGGACCGACAAGGACGGCAATAAGCGCCGCGCGGTTGAGATCATCGCCAATAGCGTGTACTTTGCCGACAACAAGCCTCAGGAGGGACACGTCGCATACAGCCCCGCATCAAGCAGCCCGGGCGAGTTTAGCGAGGTCGAGGATGACGGAAACCTCCCGTTTTGATGGAGGTGCAGCATGAGATACGATGTGTTGATTTATGACAGCGACAATATTTTGAACGCTGCCGACCCGTCCGGAAATTTAATCCGCATCATCGGATTAACGCAGTCTGAGGCAGACGATATTGCCGACATTTTGACGCAGCACGGCGTTTCGATTGGCTTGCTCCCCTATAAGGAGTGAGCGCATGGCGGATATGACTTACATCAAACTCTTTGTCGATTACTTAGACGCAATAGAGCCACTCGGTGACGCTGAGAGGGGGAGGCTTTTCACTTCCTTGTTAGAATACGCAAGGACGGGCGAAGCCCCGCAGCTTGGCGGGAACGAACGGTTTCTTTTCCCTATGATGAGGGCGCAGATCGACAGGGACAAGCCAAAATACACGCGAGGAGAAAACCACCCAAACTGGAAAGGCGGGATAACACCGGAAAACCAGAGAGAACGCGGTAGCTCAAAATACAGTAACTGGAGAAAGGATGTCTTTTCTCGGGATAATTATACTTGCCAAATTTGTGGCATAAAAGGAGGAAATCTGAACGCACACCATATAAAGCCTTGGTCGGCATGCAAGGAACTACGGTTTTCTGAGAAAAATGGAATTACCCTCTGCGAATCATGCCACAAACAGATACACAGGAGAAAATGAGTCATGGGGAAATGCTATGTCAAAGCCTATTATGACTGGATTGAGCAAACAGCCGCTTTGTCAGATGCCGAGCGAGGGAGACTATTTATCGCCGTACTGGAATACGCGCGGTCAGGTCTTGAACCAAAACTCGACGGGCGGGAAGGCATTCTGTTTCCGGTATTCCGAGCCACATTAGACCGAGATAATAAAATTTCAGAAACCAATTCAAAAAATGGTTCGCTTGGCGGGCGTGGCAACAAAGCGTACGAAAGCGGACGAAAGCAAAATAAAGCGACCGAAAGCGAACAAAAGGCTACTAAAGACAAAGACAAAGACAAAGAAAAAGACTATATATCCCCCTCTCCCCCCTTACCGCGCACGGCTCCCACGTTTGACGAGGTTGCCGAATATGCCAAGCTGCGCGGAGGTCTTATTGACCCCAAGCCATTCTACGAGGTTTACTCCGTCGCCGGTTGGAGGGATACCGAGGGAAAGCCGGTCTACAACTGGCAGCAGAAATTCCAGCTATGGGAAAAGCGCGAGCTGGAGAAGAAAGGGGGCGCGATGAATGGACATGGTCACGATACTGGAAGAGATGCGAAAAAATGGAACGTCCCCGGAGCCGTCAATCTCTGACGAATGTCCACTCTGCGGCGGCGTTGGATACACCGTGCGGAGGTCAGCAGACGGAAACGCGGAGTACCGGGAATGCGAATGCGCCATCCGCAAAAGGAATCTGCAACGCATCGAAAGAAGCGGGCTTAAAGAGCTTTTGCAGAGATGCACGATGGAGAACTACCGCGCGACTGAGCCGTGGCAGAAGCAGGCCAAAGAGGCAGCGGAACGCTATCTTGCCGATTGGCGCGGAAGATGGTTTTACGCCGGAGGAAGCCCCGGGAGCGGGAAAACGCATCTTTGCACGGCGATGTGCGGGAAGCTCATGGATGCCGGATTACCGGTGCGCTATGTGCAATGGCGTGCGGATATTCCGGCCATCAAAGCAAAGGTCAACGATGCCGCGGCATATCAAGATGCCATTGACCCGCTGAAAAGCGTCAAGGTGCTGTACATCGACGATTTTCTCAAGGGGACGGCGACAGAGGCCGATCGCAACATTGCGTTTGATCTGCTCAATGCTCGGTATATTAAGCCAAGCCTTGTGACAATCATCAGCTCCGAGTGGACGATCTCGCGCGTGCTGGACTGGGACGAGGCGATAGGCTCGCGCATTGCGGAGCGGTCGAAAGGCTGCGTGCTGAATATCACCGGGTCAAAAAACTACCGGCTGAAATGAAAGAATGCCCGTTAGGAGGAGACATGACACGACAAGAAGCAATGGTCGGTTTCTGGATTATATCGGAGTGAGGTATTGAGATGAAGGTTTTAGTTGCCTGCGAGGAATCGCAAGAAGTCTGCAAGGCATTTCGGGCATTGGGGCATGAGGCATATTCCTGTGACATTCAGGAACCGTCCGGCGGACACCCTGAGTGGCACATCTTAGGCGATGCCGTGGACGTTGTCAATAGACCTATTGGTGTTATCACCACAATGGACGGTGAAACGCATATTGTTACTTGGGATTTGCTGATCGCGCACCCACCGTGCACATATCTCAGCAATGCAGGGGCGCGGCACTTGTGGAAAGGGCATCAACTGCAACCGGACAGGGTTATGCTTGGGATAAAGGCACGCGACTTTTTCATGGAGTTTTATCGCGCCGATATACCGCTTGTGGCGGTTGAGAATCCTGTACCGAGCAAGCTTTTTGTAATGCCGGAATACTCGCAAATCATCCAGCCATATCAATTTGGACATCCGTACACTAAAAGAACGTGCTTATGGTTGAGAAATTTACCACCGTTGGAGCCGACCAATATTGTTGAGCCGACAGCAACATGGTGTCCGAGCGGTAGCTACAGCCATAAGCATGGGGAACAGCACAAAGGTATGTTTACCACGGATAGGGCCAAAAACCGCGCAAAGACCTTCCCCGGCATCGCCAAAGCTATGGCGGAGCAATGGGGAGGAGACATAAGGGAGGAACTATGAGAGATCAAGATCTCGTAAATGCGCTGCGTGAGCACGCGGATTGGTGGGAAAATGGGGACATGATGGAGCCGCTGGGAGGACTGGAAAAAGACCTGGCGGAAGCCGCTGACTTGATCGAGGCGCAGGCGAAAGAAATTAACGCACTGCGGAACGAACTATGCCTGAAATGCGGAAACTGCACACTGGCCCATGATGGCGCCTGTGACGGGTGCAGATGGAGGGAAATGTGATGGACTGTTTCAATCACCTCTGCCCATTCCGGCAGAATACAACAAGTAGCTGTAACCGTTGTGAGTGCTTGTCGTGTCAGAACAGGTGCAAAGGCCCCGTTAAATATACTGTAAGAAATCAAACGCTGACCGCAGACGAAATTGCAAAGATTACCAATAATCCCGATTATGGCGTTGGGACTGGATGTTAGGAGGTGGAGTGATGGAACGACTGACATACCGCGATAAAGACGGATTCCCGATGATGAAAAAACGTGGTGGATTCAAACAGGGAGGCGTTGAGCGCCTCGCCGCCTACGAGGACACGGGGCTGACGCCGAAAGAGGCTAAACGAATGTCTAATATCCTGATGGATGTTGGAATTGATTACAATTGCAGTTGGGAGTATGTGAAAAACTGGCTGCTGGACGACCGCTTGCGCGAACTGGCCGAGGCTGACAAGGACGGTCGGCTGGTGGTGCTGCCTTTCTCGGACGCCGACGATGTAGAAATGCAAAGGGATGGCATCACTTACAAAAGCGACCATTGGAACATCCTCCTGACAGCTTTTGCGGACAATTATCTAACGCTAAGCGGACGGAAATTAGGTGTATTCTCCGTCAATGAAGCGGAGAAAGCATTGGAGGCGATGAAAAATGAGTAAAGCTGTTATGCTGAGCATCCGCCCGAAGTGGTGCGAGAAAGTTGCCAGCGGCGAAAAGACCATCGAAGTCAGAAAGACCAGGCCAAAACTGAAAACGCCGTTTAAGGCGTACATCTACTGTACGATGCCTGACGCGAAGAACCCGCACAACATTCTTGAACTGCACGGTGCAGACGGGAAAATTCGCAAGGCTAACGGCAAGGTCATTGGGGAGTTTACCTGCGACCTGATATATGAGCTGGAAACGCGCTCACCCGGCGGCAGCTACTATGTCAAAGGACAAGATCAGCCGACAACAAACGATGTTGCGCGGCAGTCGTGCCTTACCCTCAAAAATATGCACGGATATTTGAAGGCGGCAAAGGGCTACGGCTGGCACATCTCCGACCTGCTGATCTATGACCAGCCGCGGGAACTAAGCGAGTTCCAGCGTGCAACTGACCCATGTGTATTCTGCATGGAAAGAATCGCACGGGAATGCACAGACTGCAAAAAATGGGGCGGTGACATTAAGCGCCCGCCCCAGAGCTGGTGCTATGTGGAGGCGATGAAAGATGACTGAACTGAAACCGTGCCCGTTTTGCGGAGGTAAAGCGCGGCTATTTGTAGGTAACGGCGTAAGAGTAATTTGCTCTAAATGCTATGCAGGTACAAGGATTCTGACGGACAACATGGAGTACGAAAGCAACGCCGTAGAAATGGTGGTCGAAGCATGGAACAGGAGGGCTGACGCGGCAGAAAAAGTCGCGGGAATCTTTAAAGTACCAATGGCAGACCTTGTGGACATTTTCTCGGAAATCCCCGCCGCTGACGTTGCCCCGGTGGTGCATGGGCGGTGGGTAGATGGGAAGTGCTCTAACTGCGGAGTAGATATCCCGACAGATGATGCACACGACGCAATCTTTGAGAATGAGTGCCGTTTTTGCTATTACTGCGGCGCGACGATGGACGGATGTGCTGACAATGAGGCTTAGAGAAAAACTAATACACTACACAAATGATCTTGGCGACGTTGATTTGAAACAAGAAGCTATTGCAACCATCGAACATATCGCACAATACATGGACGAAGATGAACTATTGCATCATAGCCGGCCTCTTGCTCTCGCTTATCTTGCTCTAACGAGAGATGCTTCTGTGCCAGTGGTGCGGTGCAAGGACTGCACTAAGTTCGAACAAAACGGAAAATATTATAACGGAAGGCCGTTCGGCTATTGCTATCACTGGGATTATGAACAAGGTTCATCCCCAAATGAAGTTGACGGTGACGATTTTTGCAGCTACGGAGCGCGGAGGGAGGGCACATGATCCGCATCATCATCGACATCGAAGACCACGGCGACAAGCTGGCGACCAAGGAGGCCGTGGCAATGGCGCTTGAGCAGTTCGGCAAGGTGCGCGTGGTCATGGTGACAGACGGGAGGGGAAAATGAGCCTGACGGCATCTGACCTTGCGCGTCTCGGGCCTGCGGCACAAAAACAAGTGGTTGAAAAGGTACTTGCTCAAAAAACGGGCAAGTACCACAACCGCAAAACCGTGCGGCATGGCATTACGTTTGACAGCAAGCACGAGGCAGACCGCTATGATGAGCTGCGGCTGTTGCTGAAAGCGGGGGAAATACACGATTTGAAGCTACAGCAGACGTACAAGCTCGTGGGGGCGCAGAGGACGCCCAAAGGAGCCGCTGTGAGGGCAGTTACATACATAGCCGACTTCGTGTATACCCGCAACGGGAAAACGATCGTAGAGGACGCCAAGGGCTTTAAAACAAAGGACTATATCATCAAGAAAAAACTGATGCTGGAGCGATTCGGCATATGGGTGGAGGAAGTATAAATGGCAGAACAAAGTTCGACGCTTTGCTGGTCATGCAAATACGCCTGCGGAAAATGCCCTTGGTCGGAATGCGACAAGGAAACGCGGAAGCTGAAGTGGCAGCCGGTCGAGGGGTGGCGCGCGATCAGGACAAAGGTTTTGATGAATTCTTGCGGCGGCGCTCGCAGGCATTACGAGACAAGCTATCGCGTGCTTGCCTGTCCGCAGTACGAGGTGGGATGACATGAGCTGTTTTAACTGTCAGGAGAGACATGTCGGCTGTCATTCGACCTGTGAGCGATACGCTGCGTGGCTACAAGAAAAGAAAGAGGCAAAAAGCAACGAAACGGCCAGCATAGCCGAAGAAAGCGCGATGATTAATTACATTCAGAGGTCAAAAGACCGATACAAACGGAGGGTGGGGAGAAAATGATCGAATTTCCCTATTGCGTCTATCCGGCGCTGAAAAAGGTTTTCTGCGAGCGGCAGTACACGCGCCGCCAGCTTGCCGATGCGGTAGGCATTTCCAAAAGCAACATCTGGTGGTGGCTGTCGGGCAACAATCAGCATACCATCGACGTGATCAAAGGCATTCTCAGAGAGAGCGGCCTGACATTTGAGGAAGCGTTTGGAGGTGCGGAATGAAGGTAGGCGACAAGGTGCGGGCGCAGTTTATGACGGTGCCGGAGGAGTTCCCGGGAAAGGCGCGCGGTGAAAAGCTGTACCCGATCCGCACCGGCGTGGTGACGTACATCCATCCGCAGCGGCGCTATGTGACCGTGGCGATCATGGTAGACGGAAAGGAGATCAAAGAGAGTTTTCGACCGGAGGAGGTGCTGGCATGAAATGCGAGTTATACCATGACAATTTTCAGAATTTTAAGCGATACAATATTCCAAAAGCACAGCTTGTGATTGCGGATATCCCCTATAACATCGGCGTGGATGCCTATGCAAGCAATCCGATGTGGTACAACGGCGGAGATAACAAAAACGGAGAAAGTAAGCTTGCAAAGCAGAGCTTTTTCCACACGGACGGAACATTCAAAATTGCGGAGTACATGCACTTCTGTAATCGTATGCTGTGCAAGGAACCGAAGGAAAAGGGGCAGGCTCCGGCAATGATCGTGTTTTGCGCGTTTGAGCAAATGCAAACGGTAATTGAATACGGAAAGCGCTACGGGTTCATGAAAAGCTATCCGCTGTTTTTCTGTAAAAACTACTCCGCACAGGTGCTGAAAGCCAACATGAAAATAGTAGGTGCAACAGAATTTGCGGTCGTCCTCTACCGGGACAAGCTGCCGAAATTCCGTAACGTTGGTTCGGATGGCGAGCGGCACATGGTATTTGATTGGTTCGCGTGGGAGAGGGACAAGCGCAGTCAATATCCAAAGGTGCATCCGACACAAAAGCCGGTTGCGGTATTGAAAAAGTTGATCTCCGTGTTTACAGATCCCGACGATGTTGTGATCGACCCATGCGCCGGAAGTGCATCGACGCTTCGCGCAGCTTATGAGATGGGGCGTAATGCTTATGGGTTTGAGGTGGACAAGGGATTTTACGAGGCAGCGAAAGAAAAGATGCTTGCTCCACTTTTTGAAAAGCCTGAATTTGAGCAGATCGGAATGGGGGAGATGGCGTGAGAGAGCAGACGGTTGAATATCTCCGCTTATACTTTGAGTGCGGTTGGCGCATGAGCCAGATAGCCGAGAAGTTTGGCGTTAATAAGTCGACCGTTTCAAGATGTATTGCAAGAGCAGAAAAAAGGAGATGCCCGTTTTCCAGCCACTGTGAAAGCTGCCAGCTCAAGGAGTGCGCAATCAAGGAAGAGTATGCGCCGTATGTCAACATTGAGCGATTTGGCGAATAGTTGTACTAAAAAGGGCAACATTTGAAAAAAGTATATTAGCATAAGGGGTGCAGAGGGTGTAACGGGGCTTCTGCATCCTTGCTTTTTTTCATTTACTCCTCCCTTGATAGCCCGCCCTTCGGGGCGGGCGGTTGAGGGCAAAAATGACAGGGCTCCCCGCACCTCTCAACGATGTGGCCCAGAGGGGACATTTGCAGACGTAGCTCAGTCGGCAGAGCACCGCGCCAGGAGGTATGCGCAGGTTCAAGTCCTGCCGTCTGCACCAGAGGCCGGGTAGCGCCCGGACAATGTGAGACCGTTGTCGTCATGGCTCACATGAAAATGACAATGCTCGCTGAAAACTGCGCTTGTCTTGATGCGTCAAGACCGGTTTGACCTGACGGAATAGGGGCTACGACTTTTCGGAGCGTAGTTGCCGGTAGCGTGTGACAATCTAAGCGAGAAAGACGGCCAATATGCGGCATAGGTGCCCCGTAAGGGGAGACCACAGCGAGTGACGGGGGCTTTCCCCGAAGCGCTAAAGCAGGGCAGGACTGCAATGCCGTACCAACCACACAAGCGGGCGAGGAAGCGCGAGAAGTTAAGTACACACAAGCTGGTGGCCACAGCGGCGGACAGTTAATCCGCAAAAACAGTGTGCGGCTGATGAAAAGGCGCAGCGCGGTGTGGTGCCAAAATAACTGTGTACCCCATGTTTGAGAGCTTCCAGAAAGCCGCATGGGTGGGTAAAGTCTGCTATGCAAGGCCAAGGGGCGGGGGCTGGTAGCAAAACAAAAGGGAGTGAGCGTATGGCTGGCGGAGCGCCAAGAAAATGGAAAAGCGTAAAGGCAATGCAGGAGGCCATTGACGCTTACTTTGAGAGCTGCAAAGGAACGCCGCTTATGATTGACGGCGATGTTGCCACAGATAAATACGGAAGGCCGATTATTTTAGATGAAAAGCCGCCAACGGTAACAGGGCTGGCGCTGTCGCTGGGGTTTACCGGACGGCAGGCGCTGCTGGATTATCAGGCAAGGCCAGAGTTCGCGGACACGGTTACGCGCGCGAAGTCACGCTGCGAGGAATACGCCGAATCTCGGCTCTACGACAAAGACGGTGCGAACGGCGCAAAATTCTCGCTTGGCTGCAATTTTGGTTGGCGTGAAGTGAACGAGACAAAAATAAGCACGGATTCCGTCAAGGTGGTTATTGATGTCTGATATTCTCTTGTCAGAAAAAATCGGCTCGGCTTTTTACGATGTGGCCCACGATGTGTTCCATCATGGGCACACGCATTACGATTTCAGCGGTGGGCGCGGATCACTGAAGTCCTCCACGGTGTCTGTACTTGTCCCCCTGCTGCTGATAAACAATCCGGGCACACATGCGCTTGTGCTGCGCAAGGTGGCAAATACGATCCGCGATAGCGTCTATGCCCAGTACATTTGGGCAATCGGCGAGCTGGGCATGGCGGCGTATTGGGAAGCGAAGGTTTCCCCGATGGAGCTGATCTATAAGCCGACCGGACAGAAGATCATGTTCCGAGGCGCTGACGATCCCATGAAGATCAAGTCCATCAAGGTGCCGTTTGGCTACATTGCCGTGACGCACTTTGAGGAGAAAGACCAGTTTGCCGGACGTGCAGAAATCCGAAACATTTTGCAGTCTACAATGCGCGGCGGGTCGAAGTATTGGAACTTTGAAAGCTACAACCCGCCGATAAGCCGCGATAACTGGGCAAACAAAGACAGCTTGGAAGAACGCGCCGACCGCCTGTGCCACAAGTCAACATATCTGCAAGCACCGCCTGAGTGGTTGGGAGAACAGTTTCTTGCAGAAGCGGAACACTTGAAAGAGACGGACGAGCGTGCATATCAGCACGAGTATCTCGGCATTCCGGTCGGAACCGGCGGGAACGTGTTCGAAAACTTGGAGCTGCGAGAGATCACCGACGAAGAAATTTCGCAGTTCGACCGCATTTATCAGGGCGTTGACTATGGGTATTATCCAGATGCATTTGCTTTTTTGCGTATGGCGTATGACAGCGCTCGGAACACGCTGTATTTTCTTGATGAATATTATTGCCACAAGAAAAGCAATACAGAAACCGCTCAATGGATACTCAACAAAGGGTATACAGACGCTTACATTATTTGCGATAGTGCGGAGCCTAAAAGCGTTGCAGATTACCGGGCAATGGGTCTGCCCGCAAAAGGCGCGGTAAAAGGGCCGGGATCTTTGGATTATTCAATGAAATACCTTGCGCGGCGCTCAAAAATCGTAATTGATAGGCGGCGAACGCCTCACGCTTGCGATGAGTTTGTGAGCTATGAGTATGAGCGCAATAAAGATGGCGATATTATTAGCGGCTACCCAGACGCAAATGACCACTGCATTTCTGCTGCGCGGTATGGTCTGGAACCGCTGTATAGGAGGATGGGCGTAATTGCGTAAACTTGGCATTAAAAAGAAGTACCCAAGGATTTATAAAATATGGCAAGGGATACGGCAACGCTGCAATAACCCGAACGACAAAGATTATGCGGCTTATGGTGGTCGCGGGATTTGCGTGTGTTGCGAGTGGAATAACTCTTCAATTGCGTTTATCAAGTGGGCACTCGAAAATGGATATGCCGATAATCTGATAATTGACAGGATTTCTGTGAACGGGGATTATGCGCCTGATAATTGCAGGTGGGCAACGCACACACAACAGGCAAGAAACAAAAGGATTGAAAAGATAAACAAAACGGGAGTAAACGGGGTTCATATGGAGAATGGGAAATATAGAGCCACGATTTACGTTGACAGCAAAAAAATACATCTTGGGATATTTGATACATTGGCAGAGGCTGCGGAAGCGAGAAAAGACGGAGAATTAAGATATTGGGGTAGCGTGATATGAGCAATGCAGTTATCTTAAAACTTAACGAGCTTGGTTATACCACGATCCCCGAATCGTTTTACAGCAAGGTTGCGGAGTGGAAAAGCTGGTATCAAGGGAATGTAAAGGGCTTCCACAATTATCGCGTTCGTAACGGTGAAAGCATGGTCAATTGCAAGCGGTATTCCCTCGGAATGGGAAAGAAGCTGTGCGAGGATTGGGCGAATCTGCTCATGAACGAAAAAGTGCAGATAACGCTTGAAGGGAATAAGGAGCAGGAATTTATTGACCGCATCTTGACGGAGAACAATTTCGCCGTTAAGGCGAATGAGATGCAGGAAATGAAGTCCGCGCTTGGCACGGTGGCATACATTCCCCGCGTGGTGGGGCAGGAGGTCAACGAGAGCGGCGAAATCGTACCCGGCAACGCCTCCGGCATTGTGCTGGACTATGTGACCATCGAAAATATCTACCCGCTGGCATGGCAGAACGGATATATCAGCGAGTGCGCGTTTTCCTCTGTAGTTCCAAGGGGTGGGCGCGATTACCTCTATCTGCAAATCCATCGCAAAAAGGACGGCGGCGAATACGTCATTGAGAACCGCATTTATCGGTATGATAATGAGCAACTTGCAGACGAAGCGCTGACCAATGTTAAGGGCTTTGAGCGCATCCCCTCTGTTGTACATACCGGAAGCGACAAGCGTCAATTTGTTATTGACCGACCCAACATTGCGAATAACTTTAACTATTTGCTTCCAACCGGCATTTCGGTGTATGCAAATGCTATCGACGTAATGCAGGGCGTGGATATTGCTTATGATAGCTACGTCAATGAGTTCAAGCTCGGGAAAAAGCGCATTATGGTGAAACCAGCCGCAACGAAGTACATTGACGGAGAGCCGGTATTTGATCCAAACGACGTCGCGTTTTACGCTCTTCCGGAGGACGTAAATGACGGTGCGGTTATTACGCCGATTGATATGACATTGCGGACGGCGGAGCACAACACCGGCATTCAGGATCAGCTCAACATTTTGTCCAGTAAGTGCGGCTTCGGCGAGACCTATTACCGCTTTGACGGTGGCAGCGTAGCAACTGCCACACAGGTCATCAGCGAGAACTCTACCATGTTCCGCACGATCAAAAAGCATGAGATTGTGCTCGAGCAGGCGCTCGTGGAGCTGTGCCGCATTCTTCTGCGGCTGGGCAACACAGCCATGAACGCTGGGCTTAATGAGGATGTGGAAATCTCCATCGACTTCGATGACAGCATAATTGAGGACAAGCAAACCGATTTTTCCCGCGATATGCAACTTCTGACCGCTGGCATCATGAACGACTGGGAGTTCCGCATGAAGTGGATGAACGAGGACGAGGAGACCGCAAAGGCGGCGCTGCCGAAGATGCAGGAAATGACCACGGAGCAGCAGAACGAAGTGGAGTGAGGTGACGGGCAGTGCCAAAATACCCATTCTCCCCTTCTGTTTTGGATGCGCTGCCGGAAGAGCTGGCAGAGCTGTACCGTGGGCTTGAGGACACGCTGCTGATGGAGATATGTTCCCGGCTCAAGGCTGCGGATGAGTTGAACGAGGTAACGGTGCAAGACATTCGGGCGTTGCGTTCTCACGGAATCGACTTAAAAGAGATTGAGAAAGCAATCCGCAAAGCAACCGGCATTAGCGAATCGAAGTTAAATGAGCTGCTTGACGATGTGGTGGAGCGCAACCAGAAGTATTACACCGAGTTGATTGACCTTGCGCATATCACTCAGCCTGAAACGCTGGTAAGCGTAGAAGATACTTGGGCAATATACGAGCAGACGAAGCAAACACTGCGCAACATAACGCGCTCAATGGGCTTTTTAGTGGACGCTGGCCGCACAATGCTGCCCCCTGCAAAGGCGTACCAATGGGCTTTAGATGCCGCCACGTTGAAAGTAGAAAGCGGGGCTATTTCGTATGGGCAAGCAATCAAAGACGCCGTTAGGGAGCTTGCAAGCAATGGCCTGCGCGTGGTGGACTATGAGAGCGGACACCGCGACCATGTAGACGTAGCTGCGCGCCGTGCCGTAATGACAGGCGTATCGCAGCTGTGCAGTAAGTACACGGAGCAAGCGGCGGAATACTTAGAAACGCCGTATTATGAAGTGTCTGCCCATGCCGGCGCGAGAGATAAGCCAGGGCCGTCACCGTGGTCAAGCCATAAAGACTGGCAAGGCAAGGTATACAGTATTCGCGCAGGGGACATCTACCCGAGCATCTACGAGGTGTGCGGTTTGGGTGCCGTGGATGGGCTGGAAGGAGCCAACTGCCGCCACCGCCGCAATGTTTGGGTTGAGGGTGTAAGCGAGCGCACTTACACAGACGAACAGCTTGCCCACATTGACGATGGTTTGGGCTCTACGTTTGAGGGCAAGACTTATACGGCATACGAGGCCACGCAGGAGCAACGAAAGGTAGAGCGCACCATACGCAAGCTAAAGCGCGAGAAAGCCGCCTACAAGGCCGCAGGTCTGCATGAAGAAGAACGGGCGGTAAACATACGGATGCGGCGGTTAAACGCGAAATACAAGGCGTTCAGCGCGGCGGCAGGGCTGCCAGAGCAGCGGGAGAGAATGAAGGTGTTGTATTGAACTGGGAAGAAGTCAGAAAGGCAACCGAATTTTGTAATACGCAGCGGGGAATGACGCTGTGGGAATAAAAGGAGAATAAAAATGGCAGACGAAATTAAGACTTTTGATGAAATACTGGCTGAGCCCACCTATAAGGCGGAGTTTGACAGGCGAATCACAAAGGCGCTTTCGACTGTTCAGAGCAAGCTGGACGCGGAAGTGGAAAAAAACAAGCAGTTTGCAGCGAACGGCAGCGCGGAAACGGAAGCGCTCAAAAAGGAGATCGAGGGCTACAAGTCCAAGATCGCCGATTATGACTACGCAGATGTGATCCGTAAGACGCTTGCTGAAAAGGGCGTGAAATTCAGCTCTAAGGCTGCGGAAAAGGCATATTTGGCAGACCTGAAAGCAAAGCACCTTGAAATCAAAGATGGTGCGCTTGATGGGTTTGACGAATGGCACAAAGCGCAAGTCAGCGCCGATCCGTCCGCGTTCCAAGACGGCGTAAAAATCGACTGGTCCGCCGCTGTTGGCGGCGGCGAAAAGAAAACAGATACCAATGCCGCGATGAACAATCTGATCCGCGGCGCACTCAAGTAACAAAAAGGAGATTACAACATGGCAAGTATTGATCGTTCCGCACTTTCCGGCCTTATCCCGGAACCCGTAACTCGCGAAATCATGCAGGGCGCTATCGCCGAATCTGCCGTTCTTCGTATGGGCCGCAGACTGGCGAATATGTCCAGTAAGACGCAGACCATCAACGTGCTCGACGCGCTTCCCTCCGCGTATTTCGTCAACGGCGAAGCGACCGGCGACGGCGCTGGCGACGCCTTCAAGCAGACCACCAAGATGGCGTGGGACAAGAAGAAGCTGTATGCCGAGGAAATCGCGGTTATCGTCCCCATTCCCGAGGCTGCTCTCGATGATGCGGACTATGACATTTGGGGCGAGGTCAAGCCCCGCCTGACCGAGGCTTTCGGCAAGGTCATCGACGCGGCTATCCTGTTTGGCACGAACAAGCCGAGCACTTGGCGCACTGGCGTTGTTCCTGCTGCTGTCGCTGCCGGCAACGGTGTGCCCATCAGCTCCGACATTTTCAGCGACATCATGGGCGAGAATGGCCTGATCGCCAAGGTCGAGCTGGACGGCTTTAACCCCAATGGCGTAATGTCCGCTATTCAGATGCGCGGCAAGCTCCGCGGTCTCAAGGACACCACCGGCCAGCCCATCTTCAAGTCCGATATGCAGGGGTCTACCCGTTACGGCCTTGACGGCATGGATATGTATTTCCCCATGAATGGCGCGTTCGATCCCGCGCAGGCGCAGATGATCGTCGGTGACTGGAGCCAGCTCGTCTACGCCATCCGTCAGGACATGACGTTCAAGATTTTCACCGAGGGTGTTATCCAAGACCCCACCACCAAGGCCATCACTTACAACCTGATGCAGAATGACATGGTGGCGCTGCGCGCGGTCATGCGTCTCGGCTGGGAGATCGCGAATCCCGTTAACGCTTACAACGTGGACAAGGCTGACCCGTTCCCGTTCTCCGTGTACGGAAAGGGCGGCGACATCTCCGCTGTTACCGTCTCGCCCGCTACCGCGACGATGGCAAAGGGCGACAGCAAGGCGTTTACTGCTGCCGTTACCGGCGAGGGCATCATCAACGGCGAGGTCGAGTGGAGCCAGAATGGCACAAAGTCCAAGATCAGCGAAGACGGCTTGCTGACTATCGACTCCGCTGAGACTAAGACCAGTATCACCGTCACGGCCAAGTCCAAGCAGGACGGCGCCAAAACTGGAACTGCTACCGTTACCGTTTCTTGATCTGAAAGGAGCTGACCCGTATGATATACGCTGATTATACATACTACGCCGGAATCTATATAGGTTCTGTGAGCGAGGGAGATTTTCCGCGTCTGGCTGTTCGGGCCAGCTCCTTCCTCGACTACTACACGATGGGGAAGGCTGAAAGTCACGCCGATTTGGACGCGGTGAAGATGTGCTGCTGTGCGTTGATCGACCAGTACGCTTTGCTGGATGCGGCGCAGAAGGCGGCGACAAAAAGCCTTGCCAATGCAGGCGACCCGGAAACCAAGAGCGAATCGGTAGGCAGCTATTCCCGCACGCTTACGACCGGTGGCGAAGCGGCAAAGTCTGTGTTGGATGCGGTAAGCACCAGTAAACAAATGCTCGCGAACCTGTGCAATGAGTATCTGGCGCATACCGGACTTCTGTATCGGGGAGGTGACTGCAAATGCACGCTCCCCACACTGTAACGATCTACAACTCCGTCAAGGAAACCGACCCGGCAACGTTTAAGGACGTTACTAAGCTCTATGTCACGATTTTGCGCGGCGTGCTGTGCGAAGCATCAAAGGGCGCAAATGTGCGAAAGACCGGGTTAGAGGGCGCGGATGCGGTCAACCTGTATATCCCCTTTTCCGTAGAAGCGATAGACGGGGCGACGGGGAAGCCCAAGAAGTACGTCGGGCCGCAAGAGTTTTACCGTGCCACGGATAAAACCGGACTGTGGACGCTTTCGGTCAGCGGCAACGGCGGGGTTACGTTTTTCATCAAGGGCGAGTTTGTCACCGACAAGGAAGATGTGGCGCTGTCACAGGATAATTGCTGGAATCTGACAAAGGTAGACGCAATGGACTTTGGCAGCGAAGATATGCAGCATTGGGAATGCGGAGGCAAGTGAAATGATTGCATATCGCGTAAAAATCAAAACGCCAAAGGGCTTCATTGATCGGGCAAGTCAAAAGATCGAGACTGTGGTTGCCACGCAAATCTTGAAGGACACGGCTCCCTATGTCCCGATGTCTGGCGCTGCGGCAGGCCTATCCAATCGAGCCTATGTAGACGGCGGAGCTGTTGTTTATCCGGGACCCTATGCAAGATTTTTGTATGAAGGCAAGGTCATGGTCGATCCAAACACCGGCAGTACATATGCGCCAAAAGGCGGGACAAAGGTCACGACTGACCGGAACCTTGTGTTTCGGCAAGACCATCACGGCATGGCAACCGACCACTGGTTTGAAGCGTCTAAGGCCGAAAACGAAAGCAAATGGTTGCGCGTAGCAAGAAAGGCGGCGGGGCATGAGTTTAAATGAAAAGCCGATCATGCTTTATTCTAAGCAGGAGCAGGATGACCTAAACCGGAAAATCTTAGTTTGGCTCAATACTTACCCAGACAAACCCGTTGCCTTGATTGATTACGAATCCAAGCTTTCGGCAGATACGCCAGGAATGGCTCTATCCCTGGTTCAAAACTCATATTCGCCCGATTATGACATTCTCGGAAACTACGATACGGAGTATCAATTCAAGCTGATTTACCGTATCAAACCGGGAAATAGCACAGATAAGCGGCTAAAGGCCGACGAAGTGCTGGATGCGATTGGGGAATGGGCAAAGAAACAATTTCCCGACATTGGGGGGAATCGCACGGTGGTAAGCATCGAGCCGGTTGCGAGGGCGGTGATGTTCGATGTGTTTGAAAACGGCGACGAAGATCATCAGATCATGATGAAAATGACATACCACGTCGAGGTATAAAAAGCCGCTCCCGAAGGAGCGGCAAGGTCATTGCAAAAACATACCGTTTACATCGCGGAAACCGCCAACGGCAATGATAAAAATGTCGACGACCCATCCGATGCCTAAAAGACCGGCTGTGCAAAGGTACAAAACACCCGATCCGGTTTTGCCGACATAGAAGCGGTGAGCACCAAGAAAACCGAGGAAGATGCAGAGCAAAAGGGCTGTGAATTTCTTTTTGGAGCCAACAGTAGGGTACCCGCCGATCACGTTAGTGTTCTGCAAGACAACTGTCGGCTGCGGAGTTTGCGGTTGCTCTTGAGGTGATGACTGTTTCTTTTCAAATGTCGGCAGTTTGATCTTCTGCTTATTCGAAAATCCGCAGTAAGGGCAAGGCGTTTCGTTAATTTGCTTTCCACAATTCTGGCAATACATCAAGATCCCTCCTTCTTTGCACAGCATAACATACTGGGGTTCCCGTGTCAAATCAATTCAACCAAATTCATACGGAGGTACTAATTTATGGCAATCGAAAAAGTTAAAAGAAGCGCGATCGCACACTTTCTGGATACTTCAAAAGCCGCGGACTACGCTGAAGCAACGTGGAAGCGCGTTGGTAAAAACGTAGACAGCGCGTCCACGGAATATAACCCGCAGACGGAGACAGAGCAGGACATTATTTCCGAATCTGCCACGACAGAGCTGACCGGCTATCAGCCGACCATGCCCATTTCGCAGAAATGCACCAAGGGTGACGAGGTGTACGAGTTTGTTAACGGCCTGCGCCGCAAGCGCTCCACCATGAGCGACGCGCACACATGGCTCCTCAACGTCGACCTTTACGACAAGACCGGCTCTGAGGCTTCGGCTACTTACGCGGCAGAGGTGCAGGAGGTCTCTGTTCAGGTGGACACCTACGGCGGCGACGGCGGTGATTCTCCCGTTCTGGAGTACACGCTGAACTATGTGGGCGACCCGATCCCCGGGACGGTCTCCATCACGTCCGGTACTCCCACCTTTACCAAGACCGCCTGATAGGAGGGAAACAAGATGGCAAACGTGATTCGACTGAACGGCGTAAAGCGCATTGAAGTAAACGACGAGGGCGAATACATCCTCCTTCCGGTCGGCGATGACCAATTCCTCCGTAATTTCTATGCCTTGGTCGATGAGGCACAGAAAAAGGCGGCAGAGATCCAGACGGACAGCAACGATATCCTCGGATCGATGGATGTGATCGTCGCGTTTGACAAGTACATGATGGAGCGGGTAGACGGCCTTTTCGGCGCGGAGACTTGCCGCAAGGTTTTTGGCAATATTCTTCCGGGCGTTGAGATGTTCCTCGAATTCTTTACGCTTCTGACTCCCTATTTAGAAGAGTACAAAAAAGACCGTGCGGAAGCAATAAGCAAGTATAGCGCCGGCCGGAGGGGATCGAGTGTTTGACATTTTGTTAGACCATCTTCCAGAGGACTACAACGGCTTTTTGATCCGGCCGGATTATCGGATTGGCATTCAGATCGCACTTTGCCTGCAAGATGAAGACTTGAGCGAAAACGACCGTGTGTTCACGGCTATTTCGCTCCTCTTCGGACGTGGCCTTCCGCCGCTGGAGACGGCGGTGGAGGGCCTCGGGTGGTTTATGCGTTGCGGAGCGGAGGCGCAGGACGCGCCGGACAAGACAAAGCAATGCATTTGGTTCGACTTCGACGCCGGCCGCATTTGCTCCTCGTTTCGAAAGAGCTTTGGCATCGACATCCACAAGCAGAAAATGCACTGGTTTGAATTTATGGAGCTTTTGGGATGCGTGGATGAAGATTCCGCGCTGTCTCATGCAATCCAAATCCGCGGGGCGGACACGAGCGGCATGAAACCCAAGCAGAAAGCGCAGTACGAGCGGCTGAAAAAGAAGCTCACTCCGCCGGTTAAATTTACCAAGGAAGAGCAGGAAGCCATTGACGAATTCTGGGCACAGATCAAGTAACGGGAAAGGGGTGAACCCTTATGGCACAAGCAGACGGCAGCATTCGCATCGAAGCCATCGTCAGTGACGAAAAAGCGAAAAAGAAGCTCGACCAGCTCAATGCCAAGCTGCGCCGCCAAACGGAAAGCGTAGACAAGCAGGCGACGGCGGTCGATCGGCTAAAAGAAAAATATGCGGAGCTGACTGCGGACAACGCGGAACCAAAAGGCGCGAAAAAACTGGCCGATGAGCTGAAAAAAGCCGAAGCAGAAGCGGAAAAACTCGATCAGGAATACCAGAAGCTCCGCGAATATGCGGACATCAGCAAAGCGGCCAACGGCTCAGTAGATACGCAGACGCAAACTCAGATCGACACGCTGGCACAAAAACTGGCAGAGGCCGACGCAAAAGCAGACGGTTTAAAGCAAAGGCTTGCAGGCTTGAAAGGAAACCCCGAAGCAACGACAGAGGCTCGGCATCTGGCGGAGGACATTACCCTTGCCGAGAGCAAGCTCGAACGCCTGCAGGCGGAGGCAAACGGTACCCGGGCGGCAATTAACGACTTGGCTGGCGGCTACACGAGCAAGTTTGAGCAGCTCCGTGCGGTGCTCGGCAACATCGGCGGAAAGCTCAAGACTGGCATTGCGGCAGGACTGACCAAGTCCAAGCTCGCCGCGGCTGCACTTCTGGCCAAGCTGCGCGGCATCGGCAAGAGCAGCAAAGACATGAACACGGCGAGCCGCTCCATGCAGAAATTCGGCAGACGCTTAAAGTCCATCGTGCTTGGCGCGTTGGTGTTCAACGTCATCAGCAAGGCTCTGCGCAAGCTGACCCAGCAGATGGGGCAATACCTGACAGCTAACGACGACTTTGCAAAGGCGCTCAGCGGCATCAAGAGCAATCTCCTCACGGCGTTCCAGCCGATCTACGAGTCGGTTTTACCGGCTCTGACGGCGATGCTCGAAAAGGTGGAGCACCTTACGGCCCAGATGGCGCAGTTTGTGGCCTCCATTTTCGGGACGACCGCCAAGCAGGCACAGGAAAATGCCAAAGCGCTTTACGAGCAGGCCGACGCGACCGAGGCGACCGGCAAGGCGGCAAAAAATGCCGAGAAGTTTCTGGCCTCGTTCGACACGATCGAAAAGGTAGGCAAAGAAGAAAACAAGACTGCGCCAAAGTTTGATACGGACTTCTCTACAGTCTTTGGCACGGGCGGTCTCTCTTCGTTTTGGGAGCCATTCAAGAAAAGCTGGGAACAATACGGCACGGCAACCATCAACGCGGCCAAAAGCGCGTTCCAGAAACTCAAAGACCTCGCGTCCTCTCTGTGGGCGACGTTCAAAAACGTGTGGACGAGCGGCGCTGGACTGACCGTGTTCAATTCGTTCCAGCTTCTCCTGCAGACTATCCTCGGCATCATCGGGGACATTGCAGCGGCGTTTACGACGGCGTGGAACTCCGGCGCGGGCGAAGCGGTGATCCAGAGCATTGCGTTTAAGCTCACGTCGGTCATGGATCTGCTCCGCAGCATCGGAGAGGCCTTCCGCGAAGCGTGGAACGACGGCAGCGGCGTGCAGATCATGGAAACGCTGCTGAGTATCATTGCAAACGTCAACAACACGGTGGGCGAGCTGGCAAATCGCTTGCGCGAGGCGTGGGAAGCCAACAAGAACGGCGTCGCGATCTGGAATGTGATCCTTGATGTCGTGCAGGATATCTTAGACTTCTTCAACGAGATCAGCGCGGCAACATTGAATTGGGCACAGGGATTGGACCTTGAGCCGATCGTGACCGCATTCCGCTCACTGCTGGAAGTGTTTGAACCTTTGGTCGACGTTTTGCTCGGCGGGCTGTCTTGGGCGTGGGAGAACATTCTGCTTCCTCTTGCCAAGTGGACGATCGAAGAGGCGGCTCCCGCAGCGGTCAATTTGCTCGGCTCCGTCTTCAAAGCGCTTACGCCCATCCTCCAGTCAGTGTTTGACCTTTTCAGCGCTATATGGGAGATCGTCAAGCCGATCGCCGAGTTTTTGGGAAGTGTGCTGATTAGTGCGATCCAAGCCCTTGGCTCCGCGATCGAGTGGTTGGGCGATACGCTTTCAAGCATTATCGACTTGATCTCGGAGGCGGCAAATGCGCTCTCCGATTTCTTGGGAAGAGCCTTTTCCGGTTTCGGCACTGCCGTTCTGGAAACCTTCACCGGCGGCGGAGCGCGTACATACGCGGCTGCGCCACAGAGATTGATGGATGCCTATCCGCACCTTGCAAATGGCGCAGTGATCTCGCCCAACAACGAGTTTCTGGCTGTGCTCGGTGACCAGAGGAGCGGCATGAACATTGAGACTCCTGCGGCTACGATGCTGCAGATGTTCAAGCAGGCTTTGGCGGAATCCGACTTCGGCGGCGACGTGACCGTGAATTTTAAGGGCAACACCACAATGGCGCAGTTTGTCCGGACGATCTACCCGCAGATCGAAGTGGAACGTCAGCGCCGCGGGCCTGCAATCGGAGGGAGTGCTTTATGATGAATGCACCATTCACAATTGACGGGACGACTTACAATGTCACCGTGCCGGTTGGCGGCTTAAAGCGGTCTTTTAAAGTCCTCGATGGGAAAAACGCGGGCCGTGTGCTCTCCGGCGATATGGAGCGCGACATCATCGGCACGTTTTACAACTATGAGCTCCAGATCGATGCAAGAAGCGCAAGCCTTACGGAATACGACCAACTCTATGAGGTGTTGAGTGCTCCGGTTAACTTTCACACCGTCGCTTTCCCGTATGGACAAAGCACACTGTCTTTTCAGGCGTATGTGACCGAGGGGCAGGACAGTATTTCCCGCATTGCAGGCGGCAAAAACTATTGGAGGGGGCTTACGATCCAATTTGTTGCGAAATCGCCGCAGAGGAGGTAGAGGCATGGCAAAAAACAAAATCGTTTATGCATCCTATATCTTTTCAGATGATGACGAAACGCTGCGAAGTGGGAACGAATACCAGATCACGTCTCTAATCGCCGATGAGCTGCAGGCAGACACCATCGAGCTTGAGGTGAAGTGCAGTGACAAGAACATCGTCGTATTCACGGAAAACGCTCCGCTACAGTATTACCGCGAGAACATTTTGCGCAGCACCTATTATGTGCAGAGCATCAAGCGGATCGGCGGTGACAAGTACACCATCTCAGCGGACTCCGCGATGGGCTTGCTGATGAAGCGTTTGCACGCCGGTGGCATCTACACCGGCCAGACGGTGAAGGAAGTGACGAGCGAGATTTGCGGGAACATCCCCATTCTTGTTAAAACCGTCTTTTCCGATACTAAGCTCTACGGATGGCTACCATATTGCAAGCCCCCGAAAAGTTCGGCACGGAACAATTTGGCCCAAGTATTATATGCAATTGGCGCAGCACTAACCACGGACAATAACGGGGTGTTGCGCGTAGAGCCACTATGGGATGGCACTTCCTCCTCAATAGGCGAGACGAGATTGTATTTTGACGGGAGCGTGGAGACAGAAAAACCCATCTCCGCCGTTACCGTCACGGAGCATCAGTACATCGCGGGAACCGACGAAAAGGAGCTGTTTTCCGGCACATCTCAGCAGGGCGACATCATCACCTTTTCCGAGCCGATGCACTCACTCACCGCGACAGGCTTCACCATTTTGGAGAGTGGAGCGAACTACGCCAAAATCTCCTCCGGCTCCGGCTCGCTCAAGGGCAAGACGTACATCCACAACACGCGCCTTGTGACGCAAACCGTCACAGAGAACGCGGCGGAAAACGTCAAGTCCGTTACGGACGCAACACTCGTCTCCCTTGTCAATTCCTCTGCTGTCGCCAAAAGGTTGGCAGACTATTATAAGTGCCGAGAGACCATCACCAACGGCATTGTAAGCGGGCAGGAAAAGCCGGGACACGTGGTCAGCGTCTATCACCCCTACGATAAAAAGATGGTCTCTGCGTGCATCGTGAGCCTTGACACGACCATAAGCGGCACACTCAAGAGCGAAATGGCGGCGCTCGTCGGCTTTCTCCCTCCGCAGCCGGAAACCACGGAATACTACGACGATCGCGTCACCCTCACAGGCTCGGGCGAGTGGACGGTCCCGGAGGGCGTCACGAGCTATACCCGCGTGCTTATCGGCGGCGGGCAGGGCGGAAAATGCGGAAAAGCGGGCGCACTCCCCACATCAAAGGTTTCTACACAAACCGAAACGAGAGAAGGCGAGAGCCATACATGGACGGTCAACTATAAGGGTTTTCTGGTAAAAGACCTGCCTCCCGCAGCAGGCGGCGAGGCAGGCACGCCCGGCGAGGGCGGCAAGGTACTCGTGGAAACCGTGCAGAATGCCGTACCTGGATCAAAGGTCTCCTATTCTTGCGGCGCGGGCGGCGCGGGTGCTCCGTATGCCGAAAACAGCGATAAAGAGGGGAGCCTTGGCGGAGCGACCACAATGGGCGGATCGTCGAGCGACAGCGGCTCAAGTAACCCGAGCGGTTACACCGACCCCATGACCGGAGAGGTCTACGCGGTGCCTGGCATTGCAGGTGTCCCCGGCGGAAACGGCGTGGGCTACGATGCCGACGGGAATCTGATCTACCCGCCCGACATTGTCGTAAATGGCCGGTCGTACAGGCATGGCGTGCAGGGCACGGCGGTGGATTTTGAAACAGGCAATTCTGCCACATCCGGAAGCTTTGACGCAACCTCCTCCGGCGGTCTCGGCGGCGGTCCGGCTTATAAAGCAAACGGGCATAACGGCGGAAATGGCATTACGCCTACAATGACAAGTCAGTACAACAACAAAAAACTGACCATGCAGGGCGGCGCACAGGGAACCGGCGCGACCGCGCAGCCGCCGGAAAAGCCATCGGTCTATGGAAACGGCGGCGGGGCCGGAAACGGCGGCGGAGGCAACGGGCAAACCGGGTGGCCGTGTATGGCGAGCTGCACCATGCGAGACGATGCATCTTATCAAATGGGCGATCTGGAAGTCTATGCAGGTGCGGCAACGGGCCGCGGTCTGGGTTCAGACGGAGGACAAGGCGGCGACGGCTGCATCATCATCTACTACCGCAAAAAGAAAGAGCTGCAGTCCGGCCCGCTCGTGACCAGCAACAACCTTGGCCTGCTCGATTCCCTCGGGCGGAGAATGATCGTTTAAGGAGGTATCTATGCCGAACGATTATTACACCATGCTCTACACCGGCGAAAAGACCGACGAGCTATTGCAGCGCGTGGACGAGGGCGAGATCATCATACCCTCCTCGACGGCGGGCAGCACGAAAAAATTCAAGCTGACGGTGGACGACACCGGCGCCGTCAGCGCAACGGAGGTGACGACGTAATGGTACAGGGCGACGCTTACTCCATCGACGTGGAGATCACCAACGAGGGCCAGACGCTCAGCCCCCCGGCCGTCTCTCTGGTCGAGATTGCGCTGCTGAACCTCGTCAAGACCTATCCGGGCGATGTCACGTTTTCCGACGGCAAATTTCACTTTCCCCTCACGCAGACGGAGACATTCGGCCTTCCGACCGTCTGCCCCATGCAGGTGCGCGTGAAGTTCCCGAGCGGCGACGTGATCGGCTCGGAAATGCAGCGCCTTGACGTCAAGCGTGCGCTGAGTAGGAAGGTGATCTGATGGTCACGTTCGAGTTAACGCAGAAAACGGCGCTCTCGGTAGCGTTTGACGTCACCATCCGCGGGGACGGCGGAGGCGAGCCGTATGACGGCCCATATACCGTGACGCCCGACTTTGAGACGCAGGAGCTTGCCACAAAGGACAGGCTTCTGAAAGACAATGTGACCGTTGACCCCATTGCAGTTGCCCGTGTGGAAAACCCATCGGGCGGAAAAACAATTTTTATCGGAGGTATTTTCAATGGCTGAAAAGTACAACAGCAAAATCGTGCTCTCGAGCGGCGAAGTCCTCATGGACCTCACCCAGGACACCGTGGTCGCTGACAAGCTCCTCAAGGGCTTTACCGCGCACGGCAAGGACGGTGCGCCCATCACCGGCTCCTGCGAGTTTGACGCGGACACCGGCGACGCCACCGCGGGCGCGGCGGAAATTCTGGCCGGCAAGACGGCCTATGTCACCGGCAGCAAGGTCACCGGAACCATGCCGAACAACGGGGCCAAGACGCTCAACATCACGGAAAAGGGTAAGCCGGTCACCATCCCCCAGGGCTACCACGACGGCAGCGGCAAGGCGCAGATCGACGCAGCCGAAGAGGCAAAGCTGATCCCCTCCAACATCCGCGAGGGCATCACCGTCCTCGGCGTGCTCGGCACGATGTCCGGCAGCGAGGGCATGAAGCCGCAGGCCAAGAGCGTCACGCCCACGTTTGCCTCGCAGGAGGTCCTGCCCGACGAGGGATACAACTGCCTCAGCTCCGTCACGGTGGCGGCGATCCCCATTGCCTACACCGACAACGCGCAGGGAGGCAAGACGGTCACCATCGGCTGAGGAGGTGCGGCATGGCCAACAACAAAGTCCAGCTCAGCGACGGAACGGTTCTGCTTGACCTGACCGGCGACACCGTAACGCCCGAAACGCTCATGGCCGGCACCACCGCGCACGACGCAGCAGGAAACCGCATCGTCGGCACCGTTGTCGGCATCAAGCTGACTGGCATCGCCATCACGACGCCGCCCAAAAAGACCGCCTACAATGCGGGCGAGACCTTCGACCCGGCGGGCATGGTCGTGACCGCGACCTATTCCAACGGTGCCAAACTGACAAGCCCGTCCTACACTTTCTCGCCCGCGGGGGCGCTCACAGCCGGTGATACGGCCATCACGGTCAGCTACACCGAGGGCGGCGTGACCAAGACTGCATATCAGGCTATTTCTGTGGTTTCTGTGTCCATTTACGGAGCCTTCTGGGATTGGGCAAGCAACAATGGCCTGACGAAAGGCACAAGAACGGACTCTGCTGCTGCGTTTGCGGATCCGGAGCCTGCGGTCAACAACGGCGCGGGCAGTTCGCCGTTCGATAATCTTATGCCGTGGGCTGGAATGGTTGTCGAAGATGATCCGACCGCCGGTACGTTGGTGAAGATCCCCAAGTTCTGGTACAAGTGGACCCGCAGCGGCAAGAGTATGAAGCTCCAGATCGCGGATGCCGCCGTGGACGGCTTCCATACCTCCCCAGCTCACGCCGACAGAGGCGATGGCAAGGGTGAGCGGGACTATGTATATGTCGGCCGGTATCACTGCGCCAGTGGCTACAAGAGCACATCTGGCAGTTCGCCTATCAACAATATGACCCGCGCACAGGCTCGAACCAACATCCATAATCTGGGCGCTACCTACTGGCAGTATGACTTCGCGATGTACTGGACGATCAGGATGCTGTACCTGGTAGAGTACGGCGATTGGAACAGCCAAAAGGCCATCGGCTACGGCTGTTCCCCCAGTAGCAGCTTGTTCAACATGGGCGCGACGGACGGCATGAAGTATCACACCGGTACCGCCGCAACCAGCCGCACCACCTACGGCTGCACCCAGTACCGTTACATTGAGGGCCTGTGGGACAACGTGTTCGACTGGTGCGACGGTATTTACTTCTCCGGCGAGATTGTCTGCTGCATCAAGGACCCGGCACAGTTCAGTGACACGGCCAACGGTACGGTGGTCGGCACTCGCGCTACGAGCAGCGACTACATTTCCGAGTGGACGAATCCCACGGCGTCCGGCTTTGAGTACGCACTGTACCCCAACGCAGTCCACGGCACGAAGAATACGTATGTATGCGATTACTGCGAATACGCCCCCAGTGGTATTGTGTTGCGCGTTGGTGCTTTTTACGGCCAAGGCCAATACTATGGTGCTTTCTGCCTGTACGGCAATGGCGGGGCATCGGTCGCGCGCAGTGACATCGGGTGCCGTCTCCAAAAGCTCCCCTAAAGAGATCACCGGCAGAAATACGCTGATGATAAATAAATTTTGAACGAAGAAAAGGAGAACAAAACTATGGCTACTTACAAGAGAATCGCATCCGACGGCAAGCCCATCAAGGTCACGGACATCCCCGCGGGCCTGAGCGAAAACTCGGGTGTCAAGAACAGCATCGTGCAGCCCGTCATGGCGCGCGACCTTTCCCGCGCCGGCACGGAGATCTACGTCCTGCCGCAGTACAAGCTCACCTACGATGAGAACGGCTACTGCGTCAAGAAGGAGAAGTGCCACATCCCGGAGGATGTTGCAGCTAAGCTCATAGAGCTGAACAAGTAAAAAAGCCGCCCCGGAGGGCGGCAAATTGACAAAGCGCGGCAGACTGTGCTATAATTCGCCTGCCGGTAAGAACGGCAAGGTTGTCCACTTCCTGCAAAGGAGGTGCGCGATGGTTACATACGCTGATATGTTCACATATTCGCTTGTGCTCATCGGTCTTGCGTCTCTGATCTTCACGGTCACAAGACATAAGAAATAACCGCCCACCATAGCGGTAAGCGGCGTTTCCTTCGAGCTATAAACTCACTGAGGGACGACCGCCACCAGCAATGGCAGCCGTTCTTACTGGCCTAAATATAGCACACCTAAAGCCGCTTTGTCAAGCACGACAAGGCGGCTTTTTTCGCGCCGCCGGAAAGAGAGACAACGCCTATGGAAAGTTTATCGAAATTGGCGGCGCTGTGCTCGGAGGTGACGGTGATCCTCGCGGCGGTCGCCATGCTCGTCAAGCCGCTGCGCAACAAGCTGCTCGGGCTGGACAAGCTGACCGACGCGCTCAAATGCCAGCTCCGGCACGACATGCTGCACACCTACTACAAGCACCGCGAGAGCCAGACGATCCGCCAGTATGAGCTTGAGGATTTCATCTACCTTTATCGGGGCTACAAGGCCCTCGGCGGCAACAGCTTTATTGACCGCATCAAAAGCGAGATCGACGAGTGGGAGGTAATGTCATGAGAGACGTCAAGGGCGCTACCTCGGAAGAGGTGCGCATGATCCGCGCCATCCAGCGCTCCGTCGGGGCGCTGGACAACGGCTGGATCGGCAACCAGACCTTGAGCGACATCGCGGCCAAGCTCGGCGCAGACTGCTTCCCGCTTAACGTCGAGCTGTACGGTCAGCCCTGCATTATCGCGCGGGACATCGAGCCCGTCAACATGAGCGGGCCGCTGCCGAGAAACGCCATCTCGGGAAGCTTTTCTTGGCAGGGGCAACCCTGCTCCATCCTGGTGCGCGGCGGCAAGGTCGTGCGCGGCATGAGCTGTCACTATCCTCGCCCCGAGAGCGTGCTCTACAAGATCCCGGGCGGCGCGGTGCGCATTGCCCGCGTGTCCTCGGCGGCGGCGCTGGGCGGCGTCGTGTGGGCGGTCGGCGGGCTTGGCCTGCTTGACCGCTATGACCCCGCGGCGGAGGGCTTTACGGGCGCATACTCCGACGTGCTGCGCAAGACCAACCACACCGTGCTTGGCTATAAGGGCGGGCTGCTCTACGGCGTCTACTGCAAGGCTATGACCGCGCAGCAGGTCAACGCCTTTTGTCGGGACAAGCTCAAGCTGGAATACGCCGTCATGCTCGACGGCGGGCATGTCGCCGCCATCAACGGCGCGTGTAACAAGATCAACACCAACCAGCGGCAGTATTACGCCGTGCGGTTTTTGTAAAGGAGGCAAAAAATGCAAAATCGACTTGCCAATCTGCTCACAGTCAAGAGCATCGTGACCATCGTGCTCACGGCGGTTTTCTCGGTGCTTGCCCTGCGCGGCAGCATCAGCGGGACGGAGTTTCTGACGATCTTCACGACCATCATCGCCTTCTACTTCGGCACCCAGACCGAAAAGAAGAAAAATGAAGAGGTTTCTTGAGACCTTAACCGCGTGGGAAGGATCCGTGCGCGGTGACGCGGTGCATAAGCGCATCGTGGATGCCTACAACAGCTATCTCCCGCACCCGCGCGGCTACAAGCTCACCCACACCGACGACTACTGCGCGGCGATGGTGTCCGCGGCGGCGATCCTCTGCGGCCTGACAGAGGTCATTCCCGTCGAGTGCAGCTGCGGCGAACAGATGCGGTGGTATCAAGCGCGCGGCCAATGGGTCGAGGACGACGCGCACATCCCCCAAATCGGCGAGCAGGTGTTTTACTGCTGGAACGACCGCAAAGACTACGCCCTCACGGACTGCACGGGCGCGCCCAACCACACGGGCATCGTGACCGCCTGCGACGGGCAGAGCTTCACGGTGTTCGAGGGGAACAAGGGCAAGGAGCACAAGTGCGCGTACCGCATCCTCCCCGTCAACGGGCGCTATATCCGCGGCTTCGGCGTGCCGAAATACCCCGCGGGCAAGACCGTGCTTACGCGCGGCGACAAGGGCGAGGAAGTCAAAAAGCTGCAGGAATTTCTCAATGTCTGCGGGTACGAGCTGGACGTGGACGGTTCATTCGGCCCCGCGACGCAAAGGGCGTGGAAAGAATATGTTTACGCATACCTCGGAAAAATTCTAAAATAACGAAAGGAAAACGGGCGGGAGGCGTGCCTCCCCTCGCGTGAGCGCTCTGCAAGCCCCGGCGCACAGCATGGACAAGCAGCACCGAGCGATCCGGGCAAAATTATCCTCTATGGCCCCGCGGCAGGCCGTGGCATACATTCGGTCCTTTGAGCTTCCACCCGACGAAATGGCGTGCCTCGTCGAGTGCGACGTGCGGGGCCGCTCCTGCGTACAGGTGGCATTTGAAATGAACCTGTCGCCGGATACGGTTAAAAAGTATCGCCGAAAGGCGTACCGCAAAATCGCATCGGAAGTCTTTGAATAGGAAAAGAGCTTCACCAAACGGTGAGGCTCTTTTCCTTTATGGGGGGTATGAATGACGCATGGAGTACGTCGTGACAAAAAATTAGCATATCCCGTCAGAATTTGCAAGCGCAATCGTTCGACGAATTTCGCCGTACACTTTTCATCCCCTTTTCCGGCACTTTGGGAAAGGGGTTTTCTTGTAACATAGAGGCAGAAAAGGAGGTGCGCTGTATGTACGAACGGCTTTTGGCATTGGGATTCACCGAGCAGATGGCGAGGGATATTTTGGTGCTGTTCCCCGAGCTGGACGAGTTGCGCACCTATGTTTATTTTGCGGAGCTGTTGCATGTATAGCTATTATAATCCGTCGCCTTATGGCAAGAACGTGGGGGACTGCACCGTTCGGGCGATCTCCAAAGCGACCGGAAAAGACTGGGGTGAAACGTATCTCGCTCTCGCCATACAAGGATATTTGGACGGAGACATGCCGTCGGCCAACGCGACCTGGGGCGCGTATCTGCATTCCCTCGGCTATCGGCGCTACATCGTTCCGGACACCTGTCCTCTGTGCTATACCGTCGGGCAGTTTGCGGACGAGCATCCGGCAGGCACATACATTTTAGCCCTGTCCGGTCATGTGGTGTGCGTGCAGGACGGGACAATTTTTGATTCATGGGACAGCAGCAATGAGACTGTGATCTATTTTTGGGTAAAGGAGACTGAATGACATGGCTTTTAATCCGTACTATCAAAACCCTTATTATCCACAGCCGATACCGGATAACCTCATGCAGATGCGGCAGCAGCAGATGATGCAGCCCGCTCCGCCTCCCGTGCCGCAGAATCCTGTTGCGACCGGCGGCGTGCAATGGGTGAGCAGCGAGCAGGAGGCGAGAGGCTACCTGATCGCGCCCAACTCTGCCGTAGCGTTGTGGGATTCCACCGCTCCCACCGTGTACCTCAAGCAGTCCGACGCAAGCGGCAAGCCGACGCTCAAGATTTATGACCTCGTAGAACGCGCAGAGACGCCTCGCACAGCGACGCAGGAAAAGGGCGTGGAATTTGTCACCCGCAAGGAGTTTGACCGCCTGGCGGCGCTTGTGGGCGAATTGAAGGGCAAGAAGAAGCGCAAGGAGGACGAGGACGATGAATAATCCCTTTTTCGGTGCGCTCGGCGGAGGAAACGGCTTCATGCAGATGCTGCAGCAGTTCCAGCAATTCAAAGCGAACTTCAAGGGCGACCCCAAAGCCGAGGTCGAAAAGCTCTTGCAGAGCGGTAGGCTGAACCAGCAGCAGCTCAACCAGCTTCAGCAGATGGCGAAGCAGTTTCAAAGCCTGATGCAGTAAGCATCAACATAAATCAACATCGTGGCCACGATTTGATGAATAAAAATTTTTCAAAGGAGTGATACTATGTCTCTTTCTGACGGCGGCGTTCAGGCCACTATGCCTGTTGCGCCAACCGGCATGATGAACAGCGGCTTTGGCGGCTTCGGCGGCGATGGCGCGTGGTGGATCATCATTCTTTTCCTGTTTGTGTTCTGCGGCTGGGGCGGCAACGGCTGGGGAAACAACGGCAATTCCGGCGGCGTGGTCGACGGCTATGTGCTGACCTCTGATTTTGCCAATGTCGAGCGCAAGATCGACAGTGTAAATCAGGGGCTTTGCGACGGATTCTACCAGCAGGCGCAGCTTATCAACGGCACCAACATGGCGATGGCAAACGGGTTTGCACAGGCCGAGCTTTCCCGCAGCAACCAGCAGGCGGCTCTCATGCAGCAGCTCAACGCCATGCAGATGCAGGCCGCAAATTGCTGCTGCGAGAATCGCGCGGCTATCGCGCAGGTGCGCTATGACATGGCGACGCAGGCATGCGACACGCGCAACACCGTGCAGAACGCCACGCGCGACATCATTGACGCGATGAACAGCGGTTTCCGCGGCATCGACCAGCGTCTGACCGCGCAGGAGATCGCTGCGAAGGACGCGAAGATTGCTGAACAGAACCAGCAACTCTTTGCGGCACAGCTGGCAGCTTCTCAGGCGGCGCAGAATGATACGCTCAAATCTTACGTGAGCGGTCAGTTTGCGTATTACAACCCGCGCCCCGTTCCTTCTTTTGAGGTTCCTGCACCGTATCAGTACGGGGGTTGCGGCTGCGGCTGCAATCAGGGCTGCGGCTGCTGACAACTGCATAGCATAGCTTTTTCCCCACACGGGGAAAATGGTCGGCCCCGTGCCGATACTGACAACAACGCGGCGGGGCTATTGCCTCGCCGCTGTATTTTAATTGCCTCGATTTCGAGGCATATGAAAGGACTGATTATTTTGGCAGAGTACACAAACGCGAATATTGTGATCGTAGCCGCAGGCCAGAACGTTCCCTTGACCGAAACTGCGGTCAATAGCAAGCCCTGTATCGTGCATCGTCAGGGCGCAGGCATTGTCACGCTGCGCGGCCTCACCAATCAAAACCGCGCCCTGTTTAGGGTCTCCTTTGGCGGCAACATCGCCATTCCCACCGGAGGCACGGTTGAGGCCATCACGGCGGCGCTTGCCATCAACGGAGAGCCGCTGACCAGTGCAACGGCGACTGTCACGCCTGCGGCGGTAGAGAACTACTTTAACATTTATGTTTCCGCACAGGTCTGCGTCCCGAAAGGCTGCTGCCTGACGGTCGCAATGGAAAACACCAGCACTCAGGCCGTCAACTTCGCCAACTCGAACCTGACGGTTGAGAGAATCGCGTGAAAGGAGAATGGACATGAGTAAGAAAGCAATGTATGAGCTTCGCAATATGCTGTGCGAAGAACTCGACGAGCTGGCGCGCAAGGGCGACCTGGGTGCTGGCGACCTTGAGATCGCGCACAAGCTGACCGACACCATCAAGAACATCGACAAGATCGAGATGATGGAGGACGACGGTTATTCTCGCGACGGAGACTATTCGCGTCGCTATTCCCTCGATGGCGATTATTCCCGCGACGGTGATTATTCTCGCGGCGGCGACTGGCAGGCCGATATGCGCGGCACTTACGGCAGGGGCAGCTCTTATGCTCGCCGCGGCACGCATTACGTCCGCGGGCACTACAGCCGCGCCGACAGCATGGAGCACCTGCGCGAGCAGATCAACGACATGATGCGCGAGACGGACGACGACCGCGTAAAGGAAGCGCTGCGCCGTGCCGCGAGCCTGATGGAGGAATAAAGGGGGTGCGTCCCCTTGATCGACGAAAACGAGGTCAATCTGTGGATATCGCGGCTTGAGACGGAGGAATCGAGCTGGCCTAATTACCAGAAGCTGGCGGCGCTGTACATCATCCAAAACCAAAACGCGCCCAAAGAACCGGAAAGGCCGATGCTGTATTCGGCAGCTCCGGCGCCGGTCAAAGCCTATGCGTCTGAAACGGTAGGCAGCTACGGCGACAGCGATTTTTTGCAGGCCGTCTCCGACATGGCTCCGGCAAGAGCGTGGGAGGTCATGGACGAGCTGATGGACAGCCTTAAAATCGTCAACGAGCGCGTGTACAACAGCGTGATGCGGAAGCTCGAAAAATGAGAACACCCCCGTCGTAAGGCGGGGGGTGTCTTTTGGGCATAATTTACCTTTGGGAACACAAAGGTCAAATATGCCTAACGTGGCGTTACAAAAAACGCGCCCTCGTCATCTGCGTCAATTCTCCGGATAAAGCGCGTCCAGAACTCCTTTTTTTCTTCTCGTGAGTAATTGTCATATTCAGCAAGTCCATTTCGAAGCGCGTCAAGGTTTGTCTTCGGCTTTTCCTCTACCGCTTCAAGTGCTTTTTTTAAGCTCGCATACTCCCGCTTGTATTCGTCCAACTCGATCAAATCATTCAGATAAAG
>OJPL01000084.1_pt1 | contig 36429 bp, 43 predicted proteins | sample 1598501 | NCBI WGS metagenome assembly OJPL01 (sample SAMN03922486, study PRJEB24848) | human gut metagenome | isolation source: stool sample | host: Homo sapiens | place: Germany | collected 2011-05 | reverse complement strand
CGCCAGAGCGGCCGTGCGGGCCAGCGTAGCGATGGACACTTTGCTATTCGTCATAGAGCCTATCTCCTCTCACAGGTACTTGTCAGCGCCAGACAGCGCCTTCCACGATGCAGGGCCGCAGATGCCGTCCACAGTCAGGCCATGCGCCTCCTGCGCTTTCATCAGGGCATTTTCCGTACCCTCTCCGAACAGGCCATCAGCCTTCAGCTTCAGGAGCTTCTGGAGCATGATCGTCGCACTGCGGTTCGCGCCCCCGGTGCAGCCCCGGCGGATGGTGGGAAGCACGAACTTGTTGTAGGTCGTGCTGGGGTACTTTCCAGGCGTGGTGCAGAGCCACGTCGCTTTCGTGCCACGGGTGTCGGCGTGGACAAAGGCTCCACGGCTGTGCCAGTAGATGCCGATGCCGCCGAACCCCACGGCTTGAGCAAGGATGCCCAGTGCCACAGGGTTGATACTCCGATTCTCCGTCCTCCAGTCCGCTGCCATGCCGTAGCGGTGCTTGGAGTTCGGGCTTCCGCCCACGGCCTTGCTGGCGTTGTGCGTGATGCAGCGGTAGCCAGACGTGATCTTCAGCGGGCGGTTCACCTTGTCCCGGATGAACTGGAGCTTTTCGGCCAGCTCCGTGTCCACCGACTGCTGTCCGCAGCCGCAGGGACACTCGAACTCGGACTTGGTAAAGTTCTTGGTGAGCGCGGTCTTATCCCCGCGCTGGAACGTAATGATGCTCAACTTACACACCTCCTAAAAGCCGATTTGGGTGAACACATAGCCGATAAAAACACCGATGATGGCCGTTACTGCATAGCCGACGGCCTTACGCCACAGCTCTCCATCGCGACTCTCCAGAGTTTCCAGCCGTTTTCCCTGCTTTTCCTGCTCCCTGACCATGCTCTCCATACTCAGGGCCAGCTTCTCGACCGAAGTGGACAGTGCGCCCATTTTGCTTACACTTTCCTCCAGCAAGGCGATTCGTCTGTCCTGACGGGCATTTTCCTCTTCGAGCCGACGCTTGAACTCCTCATGCTCGGCTCGCGTAATAGGCTGGTCCATCTGAACCTCCTCTCCTTCGTCATACAAAAAATGAGGGGAGCCGGTTCTCCCGACTCCCCTGCGCGATTACTCGACCTCGACTTCGAGGTCCTTCAGGATTTCCTCAACCTGCTTCCGAATCAGCGCCGGAACCTGATCGAGGGTCTTCTTGCCCTTCACAATGAGGGTTGCATAGATGACTGCCATGATGCCTTTCTCCTTTCTCAGTAATATTTTTAAGGCAAATTCCCGCAGGCGGCTCATGCGTTGCCGTCCGCCGCGAGAATGGCCTTGACTTCTTCCCGCAGGTGCTCAGGCACCTGCTCGATGGTTTTCCGCCCCCGGCGAATGAGGTTTGCATAGACTTCTGCCATGATTATGCCTCCTTATCTGCGGCGGATGTGACCGCGATGAGCTGTTCGTACACGTCGCACAGCGCCATCTGGGTATTATCGAGGTTGGTTTCCAGAGAAGAAACCTTGTTTTTCAGGGCTTCATTCTCCTCCTGCAATTCCGCCATCGTTTTCTTCTTCTGCAATTTAGCTACAGAATCGACTCTTACTCTGTTCAAACCCATTACTGGAAACCTCCCTGAATCGAAGCGATATAGCCGCTCTCGCCGCTTGCACCGCGCTCTGCGGTGACACGGAAATTGAATGCGAAGCCGTTGGCCGCAGTCTGGTTCGTGAACAAATGGTTCCGGCCATTCCGGGCCTCGGTGGTGGCGTCCTCCCATACCGGCGAACTATCCTTGCCGTTGTTCGTGACCTCCACCTTGAACACAGCGTCAGCTGGAATCAGACCGCCTACGGTGATGGCGCAGAGCGTGATCTGGGCATCCGCCTCCATCGGCTTCGCCAGCGTGATGCTGGCGGCGGTGACGGCCTTCGTAAAGGTGAACGTCTTGGTGACGGTGGCCTTGCCATCGGTCACGGTAACGGTCATGGTGTGACTGCCGTTCGTAATTTTCTGGAAATATTCACCGGTGACGGCGAAGCTGTTGGTGGTCTTGCGGGTCGCGGTGTAGGTTCGCTTGGTCGTGCCGTCCAGCTTTTCGGTGACGGTCAGGGTGTCCCCTGCGTCCTTATCATCCACGGAGTACGAGATGGTGAAGCCGCTGGACTTGGTGCCGAGGTTGGCTGCGCTGGAGGTCGTGATGGTCGGCGCGGTGTTGTTATCGACCGTGCGCTTGGTGGACGTGGTGTAGCCGGACTGAGCGTTATAGCTGTCATACGCCTTGACACGGTACATCACGGTGGACCAGCCCTTGGTAATGGTGTCGGTGTAGGTCAGCGCATTACCCTTGTACACCTGCGTGTAGGAGGAGCCACCATCGGTGCTGCGCTCCAGAATGTAGCCGCTCAGGTTGCCATCGCTGTCACTGGCCGCAGTCCACGAGATCACCAGTGTGCTGCCGCCCTTGACATCATTCGGCACCGCGATGGACGGCGGCGCAGACGGGGCGTTGTTGTTGACCACCGTTACCTGCGAACTGGTGCGCCAGCCAGACTCCAGACCCTCGGTGTCGTATGCCTTGACGCGGTACATCACGGACGTGGTGCCGAAGGCGACGTTGTTCGTGGTGCTGGTGGCCGTACCCTGATAAATCTGACTCCACGAACTGCCGCCGTTGGTCGAACGCTCTACCTTGTAGCCGGCGAGATTGCTCTCAGCATCAGAGCTTTTTGCCCACGAGATCGAGATGTTCGTGCCGCCCATGATGGACGAAGGAACGGAGATGCTGCCCGGGGTAGAGGGTGCGGTGTTAGTCGAGACCGTGCCATCGTCAGACACCAAGAGAGTAGAGGGCAAAATCAAAGCGGGGCGGATGCCGCACGAGTAGGAGCAGTAGTTGTTGAGCCAGTCGCCATGGGAGCCGACGTACAGGGCGCTGCCGAAGTTGCTGCAGTACGGAGAGCGGAGCCACCAGCGGGTGGCCGAGCCGTTGAGATATGCGACACGCTTAGAATCCGAGCTGTTGTCCGCGCATCCCTTGAAATAGGCCAGCTCCGCGCCTTCACCGCTCGGCATAGAGGAGAAGCTGAAACTCGTTTCGGTCGCACTGAGCAGGAAAATTTTCGCAGACAGGCCGTTCGAGCCGCTGGTGACGGTCGTGGACGTGCCGCTGCCTTTGCGGTACGGGAGCTTTACCTGCTTGATGGCGTTCTTGATGTTCGACTCGAACAGGTTCAGGAACGTGCTGTTCAGGTAGGAGTGGATGGTGCTGTTTGCGTAGTCGTTAGTGTTCGAGCTATGCCACTGGCGGTTTTCGTAGATGTCCTTCATCAGCAGCCAAGTACCGTTGCAGCTATCGTCATAGACGCTGGACGGCTTGCCCTGATGGACGACGATGAAATCTTTGGCAGAACCATTTACTTTCAGCTTGATGGTGCTGCCGATTGCTTTGGAACTCAAGGTCACATAAGCCATAAAAAAGAACCTCCTGTTGTGTATTACATCCACGGCGGAATGCTGTCTGGACGCGGTTCGGGCTGGAACAGGTCTTTGCGGGGCGCAATGTCACCTCTTTTCCGGCGGATGTTCTGTTCCTGCTTTACCCGGCGCAGGGCGCGGACGCTCCTCGTGGAGTTGATTTTTCTCCGAGGCTTTACGTCCATGCCGATGATTACCGAGACCTTCTTGGCGTATTTCAGCCGTAATGCGTAGGTGTCACCGTAGGATGCAAAGGCATCCCACGCTACGAAGCTGGTGATAATAGCTTCTCTGGTCACTTCCCCTGCCGGGTAGGCTTTTTCCCAGTATTTGACGCGGGTCTGGATGCGCTGAATCTCCGAGCGGCGGAGCTTCTGGACGCAGGCTCCACTTTCCGTCAGGTAGCTATGGAAGCCCAGAAAATCCAGCCCGTTTTTCAAGGGGAAAATTGCTGTCTTAGAATTGAGTTCGAGGTGGAGGTCGCTCATCCAACGCTCAATGTCCTTCAAAAGAAGCTGAAGTTCCCGCTTTGTCCGGGCGATGACTTCCCGCTTTGTCCGGGCGATGACGTAGAAATCGTCCATGTATCGTCCGTAATAGTGGCATCCCCGGTCTTCCTTGATGTAATGGTCGAACTCATCAAGGAACATCAGGGCGAGCAGTTGGCTGGTCTGATACCCAAGGGGCAGGCCGTCGGTCTTGTCAATGTAGATGCACATGAGGTCATAGAACGCCATATCTACGCCGCGCTTCTGCATCAAGGCCCGCAGTTTTGATTTCAGGATGACATGGTCGATGGAGGCGAAGAAATGGTGAACATCGCACTTCAGCACCCATCCGTCTGCGCTGCCGTTCTTGCGGTAGTAATCGACCATGTGGCCCTTCAGGCGCACGATGGCATCCAGTGTCCCCTTTCCGCGCTGCGAAGCGTGGTTGTCGCGGATGAAGCTGGTGCAGATCGTGTCGTACAAAACATTGTCCGTTAGTGCATGGAGGACTACCTTGTCCACAAAAGCGGGAGCCTGCACAAGCCGTTTCTTCGGCTCATAAACATAAAAGACCTCGAAGCCGCTGGGCTTGTAGGTCTTTTGGTTCAGAACGTATGATAGCTTATCGGTGCAGATCAGAGCGTTGGCCTCATATTGAGCCGTTCCCGGCTTGCTCCTCTTACCCTTTCGTGCTTCCAGATATGCCTCATAGAGGGTCTGGAACTCGCACATTTCCTGATATGTCATGTGTCTTCACACTTATTTTCTTCCCCCGGCTGAGGTGGTAGAGGAAGCTCCCAGCCGGGTGTTCGTCTAATACCGGTCCGCTTCCTCGCGGCAGCAGGCTGCGCCCGCAGAGGACGGCCCGCCTCGGTATGATGTGTTTATCGTCCGCCATAAAGGCTTCCGACAGGATGCGACTCCCTTTGATGATGGGTGCACTGTTTTCGCCCGTTGCCGGGTTACTCATCTCGCTTTTCCATCAGAGCGGGGCGGATGCCGTACGAGTTGGAGCAGTTGTTGTTGTTCCAGTCGCCATTGGAGTTGACGTACAGGGCGTTGTTGAAGTTGTTGCAGTTCGGAGAGCGGAGCCACCAGTTGGTGGCCGATTCGAGTCGCACCCTATATCAAGCGGAGAACCCGCAGGATACCTTGATTTTTCCTGTTCTTTCAGGAGTTCGCGGACGATAGCCTTTACCATCGCCGCCTGCTGCTTGAGTTCTGCCTGACGGGCCTGCTCCCGGAGCTTTTCAGCGCGGGCGGTGTCCTTCTGCTTCCACGACAGAACCATATTCTTTACGTCCTGAACCTTCCGGGTCCAGACGGCACTTTTGCTTATGGAAATAACTCCGTCGTTCAGAACGAGCTGGATATTCTCATTCAGCCAAGAGCATTCGTCGAGGACTACGCCAAGCAGCCGCAGGCGTTCCTCGTACTCAGTCTGGAACATCTTTCCGTTGGCCGCGTGAATGTCCCGAACGATGCTCTTGGCAATCAGACGCATATCTTCGCCGTAGCAGCGGTAGAGCGCCTTTGTGAAGCCCTCCCGGTGCGTTCGGTCGAGATATGCGATGGACTCAGAGCAGACCTTCTGGACGTCCCGGATGTCGTCAAGCGCGGCTATCTTCTGGAAAATCTGCCGAACGTCTTTGCGTGAAATATCCTCGGCCACCGTTTTCGTCGCTTGGTTCGTGTATTTCAGCAGCTCCCGTGCCTTGTTTCCGAGGAGATATTCTTTGTCAGCCACGGTCACACCTTCTTTCGAGGCAGGGGCCATTCCTCGCAGCCTCCAAATCGCCGGAAAGCCCATAGAAAGAGCAGCGGTCGCCCAAAACAGTCAGGCGACCGCTGTTTCCGCTGTGAGTGATGCCGCAGAGCATCAGGTGCGTACTTCGCACATATTTGCAGGGAGGTTCAAGGCTGACGAACAAATTCCCGATGATGCAGGACAGCTCACCGGGCGGACATGAAAATTCAATGTGCTCCATCAGAACTCGATCCTCTTTGCCGTGGTGTTCCAGACGCCCTCTACCACCGTGCCGTCCAGCGTCTCAAATGTGACCGTGAACGGATTGCCGGTGACGGAAGTATTGAACATCAGCTCCAACAGAGCCAGCCGGGCGGACACGTCGGAGATGCTGTTCTGGATGGAGTGGTGGGCCTCCTCATCGTCGTTGTGGGCATCTACGAGCTTCTGCGCTTCCTTCAGGAATGCCGGGAGCATCGTGACCGAGCAATACTGTTCCACATCTTCCGCCGTCATCCACGCCTCGCATTTGTAGTCTACGGTGACTCCCAGCCCCTCGCCGATGACGATGCACACCGGGAAGCGGCGGACATCTACGCCGGTGTTGGATGCAGCGCTGACGTACTGTGGGTAGTCACCCAGCGTGCCGTAGTAGATGAGGACTTCGCCCTTGTCCGGGTCAAAGGCGAACACGCCGAACTCCCGGAGCCAAAATCCGTGGTCAAGACCGCCGTTCAGGTCGGAGCGGTACTCCACGATCATGCGGACGCTGGCCCCATCATAGACCGGGGCGGTCGATGTGCCAGCGGCCACCGGCTCGACCAGCGCGGTCATCGCGGCCGGCTTCACATCATCCGGGATAGTGCCGCTGCCCACCATAATCTTGGAAATCGGGAGCTGCTGCCCGGCAACCAGCTTGGCAATCAGCTCTCGGCCGCTGTCAGTAACAACAAAGCCATAGTAGCTCATAACTCATCCTCCTCAAGTTCAGGCAGTTTTGTCTGCGTGATGTTCTGTGCAGCCGGGACCGGCAGCACAGTGTCGATGAATGCTTCGCCGGTTTCAATCTCCGGCAGGGTCGTTGTCGTATAGCCCCGGCCCAGAATGCCCTCGACCGGCACATCTGCGACCATTTCAGGAGCCTCGGTGTTCGCCACCACCAGAATTGCCACACCTGCCGCCTTGATGAACGGAGCGTTCAGCAGTTTTGAAACGTCAGCCTCCGGTGTCAGGGCATCGGTTTCAAAAATCATGGTGGCCGGGATGGCCGGGTCCTCGCGGTAATGCAGGGGCTTATCCCAAAACATTTTGAACGCCCGGATGATGTCATAGTAGGTGCAGTTGTTGGTGTTCTTCCAGATTTTGTATATCAGGTACGTCCGGTAGGCATCATCATCCAGTACATACACAGATTCTTTGGCGCAGGCCAAGGCACCGGCTTCAAGGCGGGTCAGAACCGCATTGTCGCCGATGCCATCAAGCTGCTTCCCAACTGCGGTCTGGATATTCCGCTTGTCGCGCAGGTCTTCGTAGAACTGTCGAACCTCGTTCAGCTCATCACCAACGGCCTCCATGAGCGCGTCAATGACCGGCTTGCCCTTGAACTGCTCCACAAGATCATCCCGGAGCTTCTGGACGTAATCAGCCATCCATGACCACCTCAATCCTGTTTTCGTCCGTAACGGCCCGCTCCCGTGCCGAGATGGACACGCTGCGCTGGGTGTAGCCAGTGGGCATATCGCCGTCATTCGGTGTTGCAAACAACCATACGTCGATGTAGTCGATGCCAGACACCTGAAGGTTGAACTTCTGCGGGATGACGTTCTCGCCCGCCCCCAGTGCGCTCATTTTCTCCAAAATCTGCTCTTTGACAAGCTCGACATAGTTGGTAGGCGGATTTGTGTTCGGACTCAGAGTGACGCCAACCTTGAACCAGACCTTGACGTACGTCGGCCGGTTGAAGCGCACCACGATGTCTTCGCCGTAAACGCCGTGCAGGGTGGTTTCTACGCTGCCGAAAGTATTGATGCCGCCTGCCTTTGTGTTCAGGATTTGCTGGGCAATTTCCGTTGCGTCGCCGCCCTCGACCACAACTTCGATGCTGTGCGGCCACCGGCCGGCAGAATCGACTTCATTTGTGCAGTTTTCATAGGGAGCTACGCTCACCACACCCTGCACATTCTTCAGGATGGCGCTCTTGATGCTTTCCAGCATGGCAGACGAGCGGTTGTAGATTTTGTTCGTGTAGGACTTTCTGAACTCCACGTCACTCTCTGCGAGCTGACCGGCAACATAGCTTCCCACGTTGACCACGGACTCCATGCCCGGAACAGCTTTCGTGATCTTTGTAATTACGCCGTTCGGTATGAAGATGTCGCCCGGCTCGGCAGTCTCAAATGTGACGATGCTGCCCACAGAAGCAGTGGTCAGGTTTTCTGACAGGACCAGCGTATTGGAGCTGGTTTCATCGACCGCCTCGATCACGATGGTGTCGTTGATGACCGTCACATGGAAGTCCTTATCCGTGATGGCTGTTCCCAGAGCCTCTAGGGCTTCGCTGGTGCTTTGTTTGGGGTCAGGGGTGATGGTGTATAGGTTTCCGTTAAGAGCCACCCCAAGGGCCGTTGTAGCCGCCGGTGATGCAAGGATGACGGTGGCCTTGTTGAAAGCCGACCTCGTGATGGTTGCATCTGCGGTAGCTGTCAGGCTGGTTGCCGGGTTTGTGTCGGATGCAATCACCGTTCCTGCCGGAATGGTTGTTCCATCCAGACCGGTGCAGAGGATGCTGTAATAGGACTTCGCTGCCATTTCACGGGTGGAGCCGCCAAACTGTGCGGCATAGTCCAGACTTACGCCGGTGGCGCTGGATGTGTACTGCGAGTGGTACACATCTACTCCAAATTCCCACAGCTCTGCAATCTCATCTGCGACGTTGGTCAGAGTGTGATTCAGCAAAGACTGCGGGTTCTGCCGGGTATTTACGCCGAGGCGGTCTGTCATCTTGCTGTGCATATCCTCAAGGATGACATCAAGGCGTTTCGGATTTGGCCCCTGCGGGGTCAGGCCATATTTTGCCACGGGATTTTAACCTCCTCTCTAAAGCTGTCCTCATCCGTGTTGAACGTAATCTCCACGGATGCCCTACGGCTTTTCTTGTCGATGTTGAACAGGATTTCCGATACATCCGTCACTCCATCGACAGACATCACGGTTTCCCGGATAAGATGCCGGAGTTTGGACTCATTCGGATTTTTGACCAGCAGGTTCTCAAAGTACGGAAAGCCGAGCGAAGGCATCAGCCGCCACTCTCCAAAGAACCAGAGCAAACGAATACGGACAGCCTGCATGATGCTGTCCGTAGCTGAAATGTCGCCTGCCGCCGAGAGTTCTAAGTCCCCGGTGACATCGAGCTTCAGGTCTATCACGCTTTTCCCTCCTTTACTGCGGCTTGCCTGTCATGCCGCCGCTGTCTCCTTTGTGGGTGTGGTTTGCAAGGCTGATGCTGCCGTTGGACGCTTTAACATCATCCCGGGCAACAATGCCGCCCTTGACCGTGAGTTTGCCTTCAATGGTAACGCCATCAGGCGATACCGTCAGAACGGTTCCGTCAACTTTGGCCTGCACAGTGCTGGGCGTAATCTTGACGGTGGTGTCGCCCGCCGCAATCGCCACAGCATCCTCATCGCAGGCGAGCTTCATGGTGCTGTTGCCGCCAGATGTGAGGCTCGGAATGGCAATGGCGTTGGTCAAGTCGAACTTCAGTTTAGTGTCAGTTTCCTTGCCGTACATCCAGTAATCGAGCGCCTGCTCACTGAAAACCAGCAGGCATCCATCACCTTTCTTGATGGGCCATGCAATGGTGACGTTTTTGCTCTGTGGGAACATGACCGGGACTCCTGAGATTTCTGGGAAGTCCATCGTACTGCCATCAGGCTTTGTGAACTTTGCCTTCGGTAACACTGTGGCGACACCCTTGTCCGGGTCGTAGCTTTTTATCTCGCCCGGCAGGGCCGTGTGCATATCCTCCGTCGCGCTGCGGGCGCTTTTATTGATTTGTTCAACAAACTCCTGCATCATTCTTGCTTCACCTCCAGCAGGCGGGCTGTGCAGCTCCACGAACCTTCCATGTTGTCGCCCTCAATCCGCACCGAGTAGACTCGAAAATAACCCTTGACTGCTTTGCTGTTCAGGTACACATAATCGTCCAGCCCGATTGCGGCGTTCATCAGGTACTCCACGTCCCAGCCGTAGCTGTATCCCTTGTCCTCATTGGAAATTTGGACACGCTCTGGGAGGCCCAGCAGGCCCGTTTCTGCCGAAAGCTCATACACCTCGCGGCTCATCGTATCTCCCGGCTTTTTGACCTGCAAGACGCCGTTGTTGATGCTCCAGACCAGCCCGCTGGTTTCACAGGCTTTCGTCAGCACATTTCTGGCTGGGCCAACGTAGCTGTATCCATTGGGGATGTCCTTGAACTCTGCGTTGTAGGAGAAAGATACCGTCACGCCCATCTGATCTGCGGTGTCCTGAATCAGGGTTTTGCAGTTCACAGCCCCGGAATAACTGACGGAAACGTAGGTGTCGCGGACTTCAATGCGGTTATCCACCAGCTCAATCTCCGTTGACCTGTCTGCTCCGTCAGCCTTTGTCGTGGCAAATGTGACTACGCCGGTGAAGATGAGCGGGCGGGTGTCGCCGTACCCCGCATGGAGTACGACCACGCAGTCGTTTTTACTCAGCTCTGCAAGGTGTTCATCGCTCAGGTTCCAGATGGTCACTTTGGCCGTGTTCTGGCTGTTGGTGTCCGCCTTCTCTACGGAGAACGAAACGTGCAGCGGTCGCTTGCCGCTGCCAATTTCAAACCCGGTCGAGCCCGCCTTGCCCGCCGCCAGCCGGTACTGCCTGTCGAAATTCTTCACGGCATTCTCCCCTTTCGATGGCAACAAAAAAGGCCGCGTTTCCGCAGCCCTGAAGGTTTCCTCTTACTTCGCCTTGCTGAGTTCCTTCTTCAGCAAAACGCATTCCAAAATGATATTGTCCAGCCGCTCAATGAGCGCCCCTCCACCTGCTTGCAGCGGTTCCCGCTTAAAGGCTTCGGGTTCCGGCTTGAGGCTCTGGGGAGGTTCCGTCAGTTCTTTCTGCGCCGGCTTTTTATTCCATGCCGGGTACGTTCTGGCGACTTCCTCTCCCATTTCCTGCGTTTTCGGTATCACTTCATCCTCCAGCCAGCGAATCGCTGCATAGGGCGCAGGTCTGCGGCACAGGAGCTTCACGGCGTTTTCCGCAGAAAAGCAGGTAAAATCGCAGCGACCACGCCGCATACCATTGTCCCAAGGAACTTTCCTCAAAACAGATTCAATACGGTTCACGCCCTGATTGCCGCCGGTGACGGCTTTTCTCGGCTGTTCATAGCCCGCGATTGCCGCGAGGTCCGGCCCGCAGAAGAACGGGGTTCCGTCCGGGTCGAAAACGACCCGCAATTCCTGCCGTTCCGGCGTGGTGAAAATCACGCAGTTGTCACGCATTCCGATCACCTCCGTAGAAACAGCTCCGCAGCCCTTTGTTGCGGGCATTGAAGATTTCCCGGAGAATCACAACGGCGCGTTCCGCCTGCTCCAGCTTGCCATCCGCAAGGTTGCTGTCCACCATGTCGATAGCGACACCGACATCGCCCATGCGGATGACCTCGCGCTCAAGGTCCATAGCACTCATATCAGCACACTCCTTTATCTTGCAAGAAGTCCGCCGACATGATATAATCATAGCAACGGAACTTCTTAGGATGTTTCCGGGCAAGAGATTGGAACCAGCGGTGCTTTGCAAGGGCGAGCCGCTGGTTCTTTTTTTGTTTGCCCGGTTCACATCTTCATTCTAACTTACCGTTCTGGTAATGCAATGAAAGTGACCAATGATATGAGCGTTTTGCAAAAGTTTCCCGTTTTGGTCAGTCCGAGGACTGTCCGGCGGACAGTCCAACGGATTCCATGTAAAATCGGCCATTTTGAGCGACATTCATCCCAAAACCTCTGAAAAGCCTCTGATTAAACCCGGACTTTACCAGTAAAAGTATATGGAAATTTGTCTGGAACTTTCTGAGAACGAATTGTCAAACCCGCCATCGAAGATTTGTTCAAAATGAGAATTGATTTTACTGGATGATTTGTTCCAGCATCATGCCGGGACAAACACAAAACGAGCCGTCCCATCGGCAAAATCCTGCCGACCGACGCTCTCCTTTTCGGTCAGGACAGCGAAGATGCCGCTGGGCATATCATCCCGACCGAACAGCAGGTTGAGCGGAAACTGCGGGACCATCTTGACACCGAGCAGCAGTGGCGTTCCGAGTGAATCCATCACTCCGAGCATCCAGTAGCCGCCGGTGTCATTCCATGTGAATCGCAGTTGATACAGCCTGCTTTGGAGGGAAACTTTGACAACGCTGTCGTTCATGTCCGGGACTTCGATGACGAAGTAGTCCACGAACGCCCTCCTTATCCCAGCAAGCCGAAACTGCTGGCAGCGTTATAGAGAACGGAACCTCTGCTAGAGCTGGACGAAGAACCTGATGCAGAGGAGCCGCCGGACGAGCCGCTTCCTGCCGTACTTGCGGCGGTGGTGCTCGCTTTTCCAGCGGCTTTTGCAGTTTTGCCCGACTTGCCGTAGCTGGCCGGGATTTCTGCGGTGGCGGTTTCCGTCACCTCTATCTTCTTGAAGGCTATCGGAATCTCACGGGCGTAGCCGACCTCCACAGACTTCTTGATGTTCATGCTTGTAATCACCATGTTGGAATACACGCAGTCAGTGGTCGTGACTTCGAGAATCTTCTTGGCGAAATACAAGTCCTTCAGCCGACGAACAACGCCCTCCGTCTTTCCGGGGCCGGAGCCTGTACGCTCCCTCCATGTCACCGGCGTATCGGTCACATAGAGCGTCATATTCAGGGTGTCGGCCTTCAGCACGATGGTGTCGCTTACGCTGAAGCCCTTTTCGGTCGGGTACTCAGGCACATCCGCTTCATAGCCTTCTTCGGAGTCGATCAGGGCATCAAACTCGATGTCAGCGACGCTGACGGGCTGTTTTGCTCTTGCCATGTACTCTCACCTACTTTGCAAATGCCAGCGCACGGGCCATCTCGCCGGTAGCATCGCCTGCGGCCTTATCCATAGCCTCAGAACTCTTTTGCTGCCCGGCACGGTCGCCGTTGAACTGGTTGTTGATGTTTACGTTCTGGGTCACAGTGCGCCCACCGGTCGTGCCGCCGGTTGCGCCCCGCCCGGTAGCTTTGGAAACCACATTGGCTTTGGCAATGACCGACATTTCGCCGGTCATACCTTCCAGTGCATCCTTCACCTTCTTCTTGCCGGAAGTGATGCCCGATGCCATCAGGTCGATCATGTCCGGCATATAGGTGTGGAAGTCGCTCAGGGGGCCATCCTCCGGCTCCGAGAAGCCGAGAAACGACTTGATCTTATCGGCTACGCCTTTTACAGCCTCGCCTACACGACCTACCGCAGACTGGATGCCTGATACGATGCCGTCGATGATGTCGGAGCCCCACTTCAGGGCTTCAGCCGGGAGAGATGTTATCCAGTCGATGGCCGCTTGGATGCCTGTCACAATGGCATCGCGGACGTTGCCAATCGTAGTCTTGATGCCTTCCAGCAGATTGCCTGCTGCCTCACGAATCTTGTCCCAGTTCTTCCACAGCAAAACGCCGATTGCGATTGCAGCGGCGATTGCCAAAATGACCGGGCCGAAGGCGCTGGCAAGAACAGAGATTACCGCACCGACCACCTTGATAACGGTGATGATGCTCTTTACAACAACAAAGGCCAGCTTAATAACGGAAATGACCGCTTTCACAACAGAAATAACGGTTGTAATCACGCCAAAGATAGCCGAGATGCCCTTGACAGCGGCTATGACAGCCACCACGCCCACGGCAATTCTGCCGATGGATTCACCGATGTCTGTCCATTTTTTCTTATCAATCTTCCCGCTCGACAATTCCTTGAAGAACTGAGCGATACCGGGGGCTACCTTGGCTACGGCTTGCTGTATCTCCTCAAACGCCACCGCCGCCGCAGTTCGGATGCCCTCAAATATGGGGACAACCACATTACGGATGCCTTCGCCGATGTAGCCGATGGCCTGCTTGATCTTCGTCCATACTCCGACGATGTTCTGGCGCAGCTTTTCGCAGTCTACGCCAGCTCGTTCGAGCATGGTTCCGAGCAGGCTTTTGTCGCCCCGCATGAACGAGATGAAGTCCTCGATCACGAGGGCCAGCAACAGGAAGACCGCAAAAAAGGCCAGCGCCTTTCCGTGGCCCAGCCCTATTGCCCGCGCCAGCTTCGTAAAGCCGGTTATGGCCGCTCCGATTTTCTTGAGGTTCATCGCCACGAGCATGGCAGTGAACGCCGCAGCCAGAACAGACAGCACACGCTGTGAGCCGCCCAGCTTATCCGTAAGGTCGGTGAGCTTCTGGAGCCAGTCACGAATCATCGTCAGACCCTTTGCACCAATGCTCAGAATCTTCTGATAGGTCGGCAGGAAGAACTGGCCGACTATCGTTTTGATTTCCTTCAGCTTGGCGATGTACCGTTTTTTGGTGCTTTCGTAGCTGTCGAGGCTGCGCTGGCAGTCGCCAATGGCATCCGGGCTTTGCTGGAGAATAGCCTGATAGTTGACCTGCATCTTCGTGAGCTGGTCTAGCTTATCGTAGGTTCCCTTCAGGCCCAGCGTAGCCATCGCCTGCGCTCTGGTGCTGTCGTTCAGGACCGCACCCAGCGTCTTGGCTGCTTCAGACTCGCCCATGACAGCCTTCGTCATGGCGTTTACGGACGCTGTTTCGTCCATGTTACCAAACGAGGCAAGGTCGAGGGCCAGCGAGGTCATCTGCTCGGCCATTTCAGCGCCAGCTTGGCGGGTCATGCCAAAGCCGACCAGCAAGTTCTGCTGATCGGCAAGGTAGGTCTTGATGTCGTTTTTGTTGCGGCCAATGGCATCGGAGTATTCCTGCGCCCATTTATCGACCTCATTCCGCATATCGCCGAAGACAACATCGAACTTGTTCTGCATCTCTTCAATGGAGGATGCCACCTCAACGCAGCCATCAATGGCGCTTTTGATGCCCGCGACGGACAGCGTGATGCCGACCGCGCCGAGAACTTTGGAGGCCATCGACTTCAGCGACTTGATGCTGCCCTCTACCTTCTGCTCGGAGGCCTGATCGACTTTGTAGCCAAACAGGATACCGATGTCGCGTATGGTCATACTGGTCAGCTCACCTCCTTAGCCATATCCTCTACCCGGCCGGCTTCCACGTCCTGCTCCATGCGGTACAGCGCATAGAGCTTCAGAGCTTCGTCCAGCGTATAGCAGTTCTTCAGCTCCCACATGGATGCCAACCGGGCCTTGATGAGGATGTACATTCTCAGCTCAAGCTCTGTGAAACCGCTGAGGTCGAGGTCGCCGTAGCGTTCCGGGCCCGGGCCATCGTCTTCTCCGCCCACTCGGCGACTTTGCCAAATCGGTCGCCGAGCTTCTTGAAAAAACCGTTGTAGTTGGTGCGGATGACCTCAAACGCCAGAATGAACATATCCTGCACATCGGTGCAGAACACCTCGTTGGCAAGGTCTTCCGTAAGCAGGCGCACCTTTTCGCCCGGCTGCTCCACCGAGACGTTACTGCCCGCGATCAGCAGGTGCTTCAGGATTTTCTCGACCTTATCGCCATCGAGCGAAGAGAAAGCCCCCGCAATCGCGGGAGCTGCATCTTCTACCTTGATGTCGAGCAGACCGTCACCCTCCTTTTCCGTATCCACGTCAGACAGCAGCGGTGCAAGGCCAGATACGAGCGGCAGAACGAGCGCTGCCAGTTCGCCGGTCATGTTCGCTGCTTTGAACGCCGGAAGCGGACGGATGTAGAAGATATTTTCACCCACGGTTACTTCGCGGGTTTCGAGCTGCTTCAGGTTATTCATCGGTGTCCTCCTTACTCGTTCATGGTGGCATCGCCGGTGTCAAGCTCCCACTCACGGTTGTTGGTCTCTTTGCCGCGAGTGACAGGAGCTTTCTTCACGCACCATGCAGCTTCCGTGCTGAACACCAGACCGCCCTTCAGGTCCTTAATCAGAATCGGGAACAGGCCGTTGCCGGTGTCGCGGTCGAGATCGACCATGCCGGAGAAGTACGAGTTGCTGTCGCTGGTCTGCAACAGGGTGAGCTTGACCTTGTAGGTGTTATCCGGCGAAATCGAACGGGCAATTTCGCCGTCACAGCCGGTCTTTTTGGTGATACCGTCGCCGTTCGGCTCAATGCTGATGAAGCTGTCGTCTGCATAGCCGGTGACGATGTGCGTACCGCAGGTGACGATAACTTCCTTCGGGTTGTAGGTCTTGATCTTGCTGGACATTTACTTTCCCTCCCTTACAGATTCTCGTAGGTCAGGCAACCCTTGATTTCCACCACATGGATAGCACCAGCAATGCGGGCAGAGAACTTGCAGTCCTTCAGGATACGGGATGCCTTCTGGGCGCTGGTCAGGTCTGCTGCCAGCGGCACAGACGTGGTGTAGCCCGGAATAGCATTACCGTCTGCATCATACTCCGTAGGAGCAATGCCGCCGTACTTCTGGCCGTCCTTCAGGGATGCAAGCATCTGGTTCTCAACAAGGCCGATGCCGTTGTCGGTGTAGGGAATCTTCGGGTTGACGATGAGCAGGTTCACGACACGAACCTGCATATCGTTCTGGAGCCAGTCGCGGAAGCGGATAACATCAATCCACTCACCGCCGCCGGTCTTGCCGCCCTGCGTGATGTTCTTGGATGCCACAGTAATGACGTAGTTGAAATTTGCAGCCTCCAGTTTCTTGATAAACGTGCTGGTCAGCTTTGCAGGAGAAACGGTCGCAAGCGGCATCAGCGCCCACGTTTCCTGACCGGCGTGGTAGTTCATCGCCTTGACGGCCGCAGCTACAGCCATGCCGTACAGGTTCTCAGCCGGGATGTCGTTCTCCAACTGGTCTGCCGTTTCTTTCGGGAAGAACGGGAAGCTGCGCAGATAAAGGCCGGCATCCACAATGGGTTTATCCGGGTCCTTGTCGATGTAGCCGCACAGCTTGTTCTGGGTTTCGGTCCACTGGATGATTTCCTTGACCTTTTCATCCGCCAGGCCGACCGGGCAGATGCAGTACCAGCCATTGACGGCCAGCGCATTCTCCAGAACAGCACTTACGGTCTGCAATGCGGGGTCTTCGGTCTCCTTGTCCACGATGTCGCCCATAAAGGCAACATAGACCTCGTGGGGTCTGGGAGACTGCGAAAAAGCCACCCGTGCAGCCACGCCAACAGGGTCAGTGCGTTCACCGGTGGCAGCGATGCCCAGCGCCGTCAGCTCCTCCAGACTGTTGTACACGCCGATGGCAGGTACATCCCCAGTCGGATTTGCAGGGGCAGGACCCAGAATCAGAATATTGTCGAAGTTGGCATCGTTGGAGATGGGGGACGCCAGCGAGATGTCAACGGTACAAATCCTATCGAGGCTATTGCTCATATATCTTTTTCCTCCTTTGCAGGTCGGTTATTTATCTCGGCATTCGTGAAATATTCGCCCTCATGGGCAGTCATCTCCGAACTGCCGCCGCCGCTGGGTGTCGGGGTTACCTGCGGCTCAATGTTGATGACATCATCAGCTTGGATGTCATCTTCGCCATCGGAATGCTTCACGCTGTCGATGTCCAGCGTTCCGGTAATGCCGATGGCCGTCATGGTGAAATAAACCGCGATTTCCAGCATTGCCCGGAACTCGTAGTTGGTATCATGCACCAAATCGGTCAAATCCTGAACCGCCGTAGGAACGACAATGGCGATGTCATGCTGGTGACACCACTGTGTTACGAACGGGGAGTTCAGGAAGCTCTCAAAGGCCAGCATATCATCTTCAGCCGTGTTTTCGGCAATGGGGGTGAAGCCCGGTGCCACTTCTTCCTGCCTGCCATGCGTGAACAGATCAATCTGCACAGGAACAGATGCAGGATAAAAGGCTACCGGTGTGCCTTCAATGATTTTGACCGGCGGGTTTCTCGACCGGTTGACGGAGCCGGTGGTCAGCGTGACCAGCGGACTGCCGGGCTTTGCTACAAAGCTCTGCTTGGCATACGTCACGGTTGCTCCAGCAAAGTACGTTTGGGTGAGCTGCACAAGCAGCTTCTTCAGTTCAGAAAGCGTCATACGCAGCAATACCCACCTTTCCCATCTGCTCGGATTTCAGGGCGCGGCATACGGTTGGCCTCTGCTGCTGAAACCTGAACAAACTCGCTGCGGCAGTGACCCACCATCGTGTGGTCCCACCCCAGCGAGCTGACACATTCATACCAGTGTCCTTCCGGGTCCATCCGCCCCTGATAGAAAAGCCAGTCGGCTCTGCGGCCGACAGAGCAGTCTGCGGTATGGAAAACGAGATCGCCGAAAGCCTTCATGCGCTTTACGGTGTTCTCACCTTCCGGGAGCGCCTGAAGCTCATCTTTGGAGAGCGGCTGAACATTCAGGGACGCAATGAAGTCTTTATACCCGGAAACCCCATAGCCATCGACAATGTTCTCCTCGCCGAAGCGACGCACAACAAATGCTCTGCGAAAAATGCCCAGACCCATATCAACCACTTCCCTTCTTGCGGATGACGTATTTGACAGACTGCCGCATCTTGCCGGTATCAATCAGCGGCTTGTCCGATTTCTTCTTGCGGATGGTGGAGGGCGCGTTCGGTTCATAGCTGCCGCTCTCGATTTTCTCTTGAACTAAGCCAACGCCAAACACGCCGATTTGCTTCAGGCTTTGCTCGGCCGTTCCGCCCGCAGTAATGGACTTTAGCTGCTGGGCGCACATGGCGTTGATGGGGTCGGCGTTCTCATCAACGCTCTTGCGCAGGAACGGTCGGGAGGGCGCGGTCGAGGTTCCCAGTTCGTTCCACATGGCGATTTGCGCCATATCAACGCCCCGGTCATCCGTGACCTTGCCCGCTTGGAAGCCTACAAAGACCTCCTTGTCCTGAAGCTCATCAATTTGCCGGAAGAACTTCTCCCCCTCCGGGGTCAACCGGTCCCACCCGCCGGTCATCGGCATTCACCCGCAGAACGAATCGAGATCACGACCAACCGCCGCAGCGTCAGGTACTCCAGACCATAGGGAGTCAGCGCCAGTTCGGCATCTGCCATCAGATTGGTTCCCTGATTTACGTTGAAGCTGACAGATGTTTCGCCTTCAGTGTAGCTTCCAACGCGCAGAGCGTCGCCCACGCTGCCGTACTGGTTATCGCCATAGCCAGCCATTTTCAGACGATGTGCCGTCAGGAGTGCGATGGCTTGGTCATACAGCTTCCCGAACACCTTCTTGCTGATGAGCGGCGCTGTGAGGTTCAGCCATGCCTCAACGGTCTCATCGTTCAGCACGTCGAACTCGGTGGCAACCAGCCTGAAAATTCTGACGGCATCTTCCATGACTTATTTCTCCTTCGCGGCGGTGCGGCTCTTGACCTCGGACAGGTTTCCCTGCCCTATGAAGAACTTCACGATCTCGTTGTCATCATAGCCGGTGACTTCCTTGGCTTCACCCGGCAGGATCACGGTAGCGCCGATGCTGATGATTTTGTTTCCGATATTCTTCAGTTTCATATCATGGCTCCTTTACAAAAAGATAGGAGCCGCCGCATAAACACACGGCAGCTCCACAGGTGAATCAGCAGATGCCAGTAGCAATCAGCATGGACATGGGGTAGTAGATGATAGCACCTGCGGTGCGGGCCTCGCAGGGAACGACCATTTCCAGACCTTCAGGCTGCACGGGATACTGCATGAAGGACAGCGGGTTCTCGATGGTGAACTTGCGGGGGTCGTTCTTGAACAGCAGCGCAACGCCCTTGCCATCGCTTTCTGCCGCATACGGGTTGGTGTCCACGCTGTCGGGGTCCAGCTCCGGGCAGGAGACGATGCGGGCAATATCCGTGATATTATCCTGAATGTACTTCAGCACGGTGGTCGCAGTGCTTTCGATGCGGCGGTTCTGAATCTCGATATACGCCTCGGACGGCAGGGCCAGAGTGTCCGGCTTCTCCACCTTCTTGGTGGTGCGGGCGACCTGCTTCAGCATACCGGTGATGTCGGCCAGAATCTCGTCCTCGGTCTTGTCGGCCCACTTGGTAGAACCCTTTGCGCCGGTTGCAGGGACGTACAGCGGCACATCGTTGTCCTTGGACAGAACGCCGCGCAGGCCGGTCTCGGCATCGCCATTCCACGCGATCTTGTTGTTCAGGTAGTCGATCTGGTAGCGAGCGGACTCAGCCTTGCGGGCATCCAGCGACTTGCCTGCCATAGCAGAGGCACGCATTTCCTGAATGGAGTAGCCGTAGCTGTCGCCCAGAGACTTGATGATGGCGGTGGTGGGCTTACCCTTCACATCAGCACGGGGCAGGTCGGTGGCGTAGTTGCTGATAATCTTCGCCATGCCGGTCTTGTCGTAGCTGTAGTAAGTGACGGTCTCGGCGCCGGGGTTGATTTCACTGGAGACCGGGAACAGCTTCAGCGCGGTGAACTCCGGGTACTCCACATCGTAGGACTGAGACTTGACGTAATCCAGCTCGCGGGCGAAGAACACGGAGGCATCGCTGTCATCATCGAAGTTCATCTGCGGAGTTTCGACCAGAGCGGCCGGAATCTTGGAGTGCAGCAGAGCGTCGTAGTCGTTCTGGTCGTATCTCATGGATTTCTGGTTAGTGTTCATCTGATTTTGTCCTCCTTCTCTCAGACAGTAGGCTTGGCATCGTCGGTGGATGCAGCGTGACCGTCAGCGCCGCTCGCGGCAGGAACGCCGTACAGCTCCACCGGTGCAATGCCATTGCTGGCCGCACCGATGAAACGACCGGGAATTGCGATGCCGCCCTCCTTTGCGAAGCAGCCTGCCTCATCGCCTTCCACGATCATGTGCAGGGCATCACCATAGGCGGGTGCAGCGCCGGTTGCCAGACGCACCCAAACGCGGCCACGGCGCATAACGCCAACAGTCTGGTTGTTCAGGACGTAGAGCTTACCCTCCAAATCCTGCTGGCGGTCGAAGCCGTTGATGACAACGCCCTCGAAGTTATCAGCAGTGCTTGCACTGGTCGGCAGCGCAACGCCGCTGCCCGGAACCTTGCCGGTGACAACGCCGACACCGAAATGCAGCTTGCCGGTCGCCTCCTCGTTGAAACGGGAGTCCACCGGGTAGTGGAACATATCGTAGATGCCACCTGCAACGCCCTTGCTGGTTGCATAGCCGTAGGTTTTCTGAACACCCATCTTACTTTTCCTCCTTCTTCATTCTGCGGTCGATCATGCGCTGGCGGGCCTCGGAAGCGGAGCTGGTCTGCTTCACAGGGGGCTTGCCATCGCCGTGCATCATCTGGGAACGCTGATAGTTGGTGTCCTTGCGTTCCTTCATCTCGGAAACGGCCATGTCAAACGCTGCGTTGACGTAGGCGGCGCTCTTGCCGTCCAGATGCAGGGTGGGCTTCAGCTTTCCCAGAACGGCCTTCTTGGCATCCTTGACGCTCATGGATTCCAAACCATCCATGTTCAGGCGGTCGCCGACACGGACGACGCGCAACAGCTCACGGAAGTCGTTGGCGGAGTCTGCGTGGTCTTTCTTATCCTGTGCGGCGTCGCCGCCCTCATCGGCGTTGCCTTCATCGCCGTCGCCATCGGTCTGAGTACCGCCGCAGTCGCCCTCAGCGCCATCAGTGGTCGTGCCAGCAGCTTTCAGAACGTCGATAACTCCCAGCAGGGTGTCGATGTCCTCGTCCTGCTGCGCGATCACGCCCATTGCGCCGGGCATATCTGCCGGGTCGCCCTCAGAATCGCGGCGGTCACGGCGGTCTTTGACCTGCTGAACTGCATCCGGCTGTTCGCCTTCAGCAGCACCGGCGGTCTGCGCAGGCAGCTCTGCGGTAATACCGCCGTCGGCCGCAGCACCAGAACGCTCTGCGCGGCGTTTCTTAAACGCCTCCACAGCAGCGGCCAGCTCCTCCGGGGTGGGAGCGCCATCAGTTCTCTTGGTGGTGTTTTCCATGTTCAGTTTTTCTCCTTTCATGCAGTCGTGGCCCTGCCCATCAATGTTGAGCCGGGCCTGTTCACCAGCCCTCGCCTTATCGACAAGAGCAAGATGGTTGATTTCGATGTCCCGCTGAATGGCATCATAGGGTTGCCCCTCCCAGACACCGGGCGTTTCGTCCAGACGCAGGTTGTAGCCGCAGGACAGCTCACGCATTTTGTACTTTTTCAGGCTGTCGGTGTCGTGGATGATGATTTCTGCACGGACATCATCGCCGTCCCGGTAGCCCTCCGACAAAATCGTGCCGATGCTCTCCTCTTTCACGTTGTCTGTGTCAACGTAGCCAGCATCATGCGTTACGATGATGGGCTTCCCCTTGTAGGACGCAAGGCTCTTTTCAGCAAAGACTTCTTCAGGCAACCGCAGCTCCCGGCGCTCGGAACCGTCCGGGTTGTGATAAACAAAAATGCCCACCGATGTCACGATGGGATGGTCTACAAGGTAGCCCTCATCTGTGAAATAGGTAGCATCCAGCGGCAGGCTGTCAAAGCGCTGAACCTTCATATCGTTTTCCATATTGAACAACTCCCCTCTCAGGTCTTACAGGATGGTTTCATCCACGGCCATCGCCCCCTTTCGTGACCGGCAGGTCAACGGTTTTGATGTTGAAGACCGGCAGTGCGCAGCAGCGGCACTGGTAGTCTTTGCCGGGGTGACAGCGCCGCCCGGTCTTTTCATCGACCACCGGCGGGTCATCCCAGCGGAACCGCTTGTGGTTCAGCGCAGCATGGCTTGGGCGGACGCGGCTATCGCCAGAGGTTGACCAGACGTACTCCACCACGCCTGCGTCCTGCTGTTGCTGCTGGGTGATGTCACCGTTCAGCTTGGCGATCTGGTCGCGGGCAAGCAGTTGGGCGTGCCGCCGGTCTACGCTGTACGTCCGCTGAATCTGCTTGACGATGGTCGTCGTGGTTTCGCCGTTTCGATAGCCCTCCAGTGCGATCTGGCGCATACGCCCCAGACTTTCCTGCGGGATGGTCTTGATGAGCGCCACGTTGTCCTCGACCCAGCGTTCCATCATCGTTCTGTACAGCTCGCCGGTGTAGTAGTCATCCATCAGGTCGATGCCTAGCGTGGACCTGACGGCTTTCTTCCACTCCCGGATGCTCAACTTCCGCGTGAGCTTTGCCATAGACTCGATCTTGCTGTGCAGGCCAAACATAGAGGTGCGCCGCTCCAGCTCCACGGTCATCTTGGAGAAAACCGTTTTGACCTTTGCAATCAGGTCTGAAGCGTCATCATGGCGCTGACCAGCTTCACGCTCTGCGCGGGCCGCGTCCCTGATCTCCGGCAGATACTCCTTCAGCAGTTCGTTCAAGATACGGATGTAGGCATTGGTGAGCCGCTGGAACTCGCGTTCCGCCTGCACAGGGTACTTGGATGAATATTTGCATATCAGGTTATCGTGACTGCCGAAGCGGTGGCGGAGCAGGTCTTGTACCATGTGTCCGTGGACGGTATCATTCACTGTTTTCGCCTCCTTTTCTGGTTCTGAACAGCAAAAAAGCGGCGATTTGCACCGCCGCAGTTGAGATTATGGCTTAATGCCCTCTGAGAACTTCTGATGAGTGCCGGGAAACGTCCCAAATGTGCGTGTGGGATAATTTTGTGTCAGAGGTTTGAAAGCCGTTAGATGGCTTTATTTGCGGCAGTTGCGAAAAGCCCCTGCCTGACGCTCGGCCCCGCGCCCGCACCGTTGGCAAATTTGAACGAAGTGAAAATTTGACAACAGGTTACGGTTTGGTTGGGTAAGGTACGGTTATAGTCGGACGCTCCGCCGGATTGTCCGGTGGACGTTCCTGCGGATTTTGGCCTGTTTTCGGCCATTTTTGAATATTTATCCAAAAACAGGTGGATATATTCCAAAAACAGCCAATTCTGGGCTTTGCGTTTTCCGACCATTTCGGTGATTGCGGTGGAAAAGCGGCTCTTTTCCGGTTTACAATCGCCATGATGCCGGTTTACAATGCGGTGAACTGCGGTAAAACGGGCGGTTCCTTGCACAGCAGGCGGAAGGTTTCCCGGCCCTTCGGGGTGATGAGCGTCTGGGTCCCGGCCCAGTCGTTGTGCCGGCCCGTGCGTTCCTTCACCTCGAACAGGCCGTTGTTCTTTGCCGCATGGGAAATTCGGGCAAAGAAAAAGAGCGGTGGTTTCCCGTCGCTCTTACACAGCAGAAAAGCCGCAAACCTCACATGAGGCTTACGGCTCGCTGCATCAGGCTATTCTGTTGTAGATACTCCAGTCCACGAAGGGTTATCCTCGTTCTATGGCCGAAGACCTTGATATATCCAGCATCCTCCAGCAACCTCAGGAGCGCAAGCCATCTGTTGGCCGACAGCCCCAAAGCGCTTGATGAAATCTGCGACATATCAGGTTCGTCATAGTCCAGCGCCTGTTCCAGATAACTCAGGATGCGGTAGATTGCAATGAAGTTGTACATTGCAATCACTCCACCTTCTGCCCGTTCTTCCATGCCTCGCGGGCTTGGTTCAGGCTCATGTGGTTAGTACAGTCTTCTTCGTCCGGGTCGGCAAGCTGCATGAGTTCGTCTTCCCAGCCGCATACGGGGCAAATGTCATAGTCTCCAGCATACTCAAAAGTATACTGACCACAGACTGGGCAATCATAGCTGTCGCCATACTTTACCTTTTTGAGTTCTTCAAGACTCATCATTTGTTCTCCGCTTCCTTTCTGCTATTATAATACGCCACCGCCTTATCAAGGTTAGGCGCACCATTTTTCCCACACTTTGCCTTCATATAGGTTTTGAGAACACCTCCGGGAAAGCCGCTCGCATATTCCGTCGTTTTGGTGTTGAACCTTACGATGGAGCCGTCCGACCGAGCATATCCAACAACGTCCCCTCCACAGGGCTGTTTCAGAAAGTCGATGCCTTTCTGCTGGTATTCTTCTTCCGACTGGATGCCCATTTCCTCAAGGCCATGCCGTGTAGCGTGGTCTTTAAGTTTTTCAGGAGAAGCAAACCCAGTGCAGGGGGCATTTTCGCCTTCAGGAGATACCGCAGGCCCGCTTTCGGTTGAGCCAGAGCCACTGCTCTCGCTCTCTGCGAACTGCCCGTTTTCATCCCGTGGATGGTCGGCTTCGTTGAAGTCCATCCTATCTTTCATCTTAGCATTTTGTGCATCCGATGTCAAACCGGGATTTGACGATAAAACGTCGAGCAGAGCAGTGATGCTCTGGGCAAACGGCGGGAACAAGCGTTCAGGGTTCTGAGTGGACAGCTCGACCACCTTTTCGGCGGTGATGAACCCCGGAGAAGACATCTCGCCATCAGTGCACCGGATGCTGCCGTCAAAATCCGTGCAGAGAAACACATGGGACGGGCAGTACGGCAGTTTCAGGTCACTCAGGAAAGCAACCGGGATGAGGCCTTTCGGCTTGATGCCGAACTCCTCCTGCGTTTCGCGGATAGCTGCATCTTCCGGGGATTCCCCTGCCTCGATGTGTCCGCCCGGTCCGCCAATGGAACCGCCCTTCAGGCGAGTACCGCAAAGGAACCGGCCATCCTGCACAACAAGAACGCCGACACCGCGGTCAGTGTCGGCGGCATCGGCATTGGTGGGCGGCGGTGTGACCGTAGGTGTTGCGGCAGCGCTCTGCTCTACACCGCCCGGAGCCTGCCCCTGCTCAAGGTTCTTCTGGGCGGCTTCCACGTCGTTCATGGCGCTCGGCTCCGTACCCAGCAAGGACTGCACCAGATCATCCTCATCATCCTCGGAGATGATGTCTTCAACATCAAACTCCTCATCGGATGCAAGGCGGCGGCGCACCTCGGTGGGGTCAAGCGCCTGCATATCGACGTATGCCTGCGCAGTCTGGGCTTTGACCAGAGCCGTCTGGGCCTTGGTTTGGTCAACCGTGGCCTGTTCCGTGTCACTCAGGCTCCACAGCGGGTTGAACTCCAGCTTATAGTCGGGTTCCTCCGTCACGTCACCAGAGGCAATGCCTGCGCGGAACACAACATCCAACAGCGTTCGGAGGTTGCGCTTCAGCATCAAGCGCTGAATCTTCTCCACGAAGTTGTAGTAGCTCTCGAAGTCGCTGTCGCCGGTGGCATTCATGCCGGCCGGTGAGCGGCCAAACAAAATCGTCTGGGGGATGTTCGTCAGCGCGGACAGCATATTGCAGGTCGCGTCGATGACATCCTTGACACCGGAGAACTGGAACGTCTTGAAATCGTAATTCTCGCCCTCGGAGTCAATGGCAATGCTGTTCAACAGGCCACGGGAGGTATCAACGAGTTGCAAGCGCTTCAGAACTTGGTTCTCACCGTCATCCGTGGACAGGAGGGAGGCAAGCCCTTTCATGCTGTAGATTGCCTGCACGCTCCGCTCCAGCAGCTTTACGCTGTCGGTGTGGGCGGTCACGGTTTCCCGCAGTGCCCTGCGGATGCGGACGTACTCCGGCATCCCCCAGAACAGGTAGGTTGCATTGGAGGTCTGCTCCGGCAGAACGCCATTGCGGAACACCAGACAGCGGCTCTCATGAACCTTGAAGGAACCGTAGATGCTGGAAACATAGTAATATTCCGGCTGTCCGAACTTGGACACCCGGTTCCCCACACCCTTCCCGCCGTAATCCTGCTGGTACAGGCTGGAGGAATCGGGCTGCACGATGGAGCGCTCATAGACGCGCAGCTCATCAATGCTGCGGATATGTTCCCAGTCAACAGGCTCTTCCAGCCCGCGCCCATCGTCGATCAGCATGACGATAAGAGCGCCGCCGTAGAGTCGCGCCCACTTGATGGCGGTGGCGGCCTTCTCCTCCCATTCGAGATCATCCAGAGCGTCTTCCACAAAGGCATTCACCTCATCGCTTTTCAGGTTCAGGTCGAAGCCATGTTTCAGCGCTTCCTCGGCAGGCGTATCAATGATTTTGGAGAACAGACCGTTGCCCTCATACAGCCCAGTGAGCTGCATATCAGGAATGACCGGCTCCCGCTCAAACTTGTACGCCTCGGAGTTATCCTGCTTGGTTCCGTACTTGTTCAGGAGGTTCACATAGCCATCCTCACGATGCGGACGCACAGCGCCGTTCTTTCGCCGCAGGATTTCGCGTCCCCGCTCATTTAAGCGCCGACGTTCGGCCTCATCTTCAGGTATGTGCATTGCGCTCCCTCCTTCCTGTTAAAACTCAATGCGTCCATCGGCCTCATTCCAGATACCGCTGGACACGACAACATCTGTCAGGGTGTTAAAGGTGACGTAGTACGGATTGCCGGTAACATCGGCGCTGAGAATCAGCTCCAGCAGCTTCACGCGGGCCAGCAGATCATTGATGTTGGACTCATGACCGTTGAGCAGTTCCTTCAGCATCGTCCAGAACAGCAAAAGGTTCCCGCTTCCCAGATACTTTTCGGCAGGCGAGATCATGCTGCTGTAGATGCTCTTGATGATGCTATCATCGGCCTTTTCCACGGTTTCCTGCTGAACATAGCCCGTGAGATCGACCTCGGCAGAGCCAACGATCTCAAAGATGCCGTGGATGAGCTTGTACGCTCTGTACTGCTTCCCAGCTTCACTGTTGTTCTTACGAAGGAAATAAATGGTGTCAGCGTTTGCCTCACTGGGCGCAGGGAGAGCATCGACAGGGACGGCTTTCAGATGCCCGGCCCCGTTGACCTTTTCCTCAACATCTTCCGTCGTGGCATAGCCGGAGTCGTTCTCCAGCGCAGAGGTCTTGGTCGGAACCTCGATGTTCACGACTTTGTTGTCGGGAGGGATAGCCTGCCCATTCCTCTGGATGCTAACGATGACGTTTTCTTCCGCATTGGCAGGAGCATGAGCCGACTGCACATGAGCTTCGCAGGTCTTCAGTGAATCGTTGATGTCATTGATGATGTCTTCCATCGCAGAAGACAACTCTGCAATCTGTTCTGCCGTGTAACCCTTTGCCTTCAGAGAAGCAAGCCTAAGCGCTTCAAGCGTGTTGAGTTTGTCGCTCATGTTCGCTTTCCTTTCCAAAAATAACAGCGGCAGGAGTCCATTCCCCTGCCGCTGCATTCTTACTTATGGGTTATCAGGCGGTTGCGCCAAAGACCTCGGTCAGCATCTCAGTGACTTCAGCATCGGTGGCAATGGTCATGCCGTCCAGCTTGGTCTTGTCAGATGCGGTCATCAGGCCGTTTGCGCTCTGGGTGACCTCCCTATAGGTAGTGTCCTGCGCAGGGATGCCCAGACCGGTGATGTCGTTCTTGACAACCTTGGTGGTTGCGGTCACATGGCCCAGAGCATCCACAGTCACCTTGTACAGGCCGCTGGCAGCGGCAGTGTGGGTGGGATGGGTGTACTTGTTTGCACCTTCCTCAATGCCGCCCAGCTTGGTCTTTTCGGCGGTGGTGTAGTCGTTGGTGGACAGGCCCTTGCCGGTCTCCTTCTGGACGTAGCCGCTCAGGTCAACGCCCCAGTCGCCCATCTTTTCCAGAACGCCGTCAATGACCATGTACTCGTCGTACTTGTCAGCCTCACCGGCAGTGCCCTTGGAGACCATATAGATATACTGGGATGCGTCAGCAGCCTTCAGGTCAATGTCTGCGGTGGAGTTCACGACCTTACGCTTCAGGTGGTCAGCAGCGGCAACGGCCTTGCTGATGGCGGTAGACACCTGAGTTTCGGTCTGGAACTTCTGGTCGTTGGTCAGATCGCCGACCTTGGTGGGCACGGTGATGTTGACGGACTTGCTGCTGATGGCCTGCGCCGTGCCGTTCACCTTGATGCTCTCGATGACGTTGGCCTGTGCGCCAACATCTTCCAGAGCCTTAACACGAGTAGCAACAGCGTCGCTCTCAGCCTTAGCTTTCTGTGCGAGCTGCTTCAGGTGCTTCAGGCGGGCCAGCTTTTCCTCATTGTATGCCATATCGTTCATTCCTCCATATCGTTATCAGGTGTTATCGGCGGGAAATACTTCACTCAGCATCTCGCTCACTTCGGAATCGGTCGCAATATCAACTGCGGCAGCGCCCAGAGGGGCGAGATCGCCAGCAGCGTTCTTGATGGTGTATGCGGTAGCCGTACCATCAACAACCACGGAGAGGACCTGACCGATGTACGCGGTCGGGTTCGTCTTTGCGTAGTTCTGCGCCTCCGCCAGAGAAGGCCAGACGCAGGTCGGGTCAAGAGCAAAAGCATCCTGACGTTTCATGCTCAGGGGGAACTCCATGTTGGAGTATGCCTTTGCGGTATTGTTCACAGCCATGTTCAGTTCCTCCCCTCTCAGCCCAGCGTAACCTTGAGGACTGCGGCATTGCCATAGGCAACAGCAGGCTCAAAGACCCAGACGTTGTAATCCTTCGCCGCATAGCCATTTGCGCCCTCGACGGACACGGTAGACTTGGTGAAGGTGCTGGTGACATCCGCGTTCATCGCGGTTTCGTTGATGACCTTGGTGACACCCTTGGCCGTCGCAATGCAGGCGATTGCCACACGCTGCGCACCGACGGGGACGTTGATGGTCAGCGTACCAGCGGCATACGCCTTGCCGGTCTTGCCCAGTGCGCGGATGGCCGCGCTGTCCAGAGCAGGCTTGCCGGTGGATGCACCGTAGAACACGTTACGGAACGGGGTGTAGGCAGCGGTATCCTTGGTCTTGCTGCCTGCTGCAATGGCAACGACCGGGCTGGAGTCAGCGCCGAGATTGTCCTTTGCGGTCACGCCTGCACCGTGGGTTGCAGTCACGCGGTACTTCAGGCTGGACACGGCATTGTCGCCGCCTGCATCGCCGATGATGAAGCCAGCGCCGCCGTTGTTGTCAGAGCCAGCGGTCAGGGATGCTGCATCAGCAGTAGTCACCTGCGTGGTGGCCGCATTGGTGATACGCTCGACCTTCCAGTTGGTGGCGGTAACGCCGGTGGCCGGGCCGTACTGGTAGGAGCCAGCATTCAGCGTTGCGCCAGAGTAGGCCGCAGCAGCTACCTTAGTGCCGGCCTCAACAGCACCAGCACCGGTCAGCGTGAACGTGCCGATGGACGGCTGGGCGGTGATGCTGGGCTGGAGCCGCTTGCTGAAAATCTCGGTCAGGGCATCCATGACGCTCTTGCCTTTGGTGGCGAAAGTGGCCGTGCCGTTCTGGCTCTTGGTCAGGTTGCCGACCTGCGTATAGCCACCGGCCAGCGTGATGTTCTCGCGCAGGATGACCTTATCGGCATCAACATTGCCGGTCATCGCCACCCACGCCTTGCCGTTGTAGAAGTAGGCGGACTTCTCGTAGGTAGAGTTGCCAACGGTGGTCGTGACCACGAAGACATCGCCCTTCTTGACGGCCACGTCGGTGTGCGCCTTGAAATACGCGGCGATAACCGAATCATCGGATGCAGACAGGTCTTCCTTCGTGCCTGCATACGCCGTGCCGCCGATGCCTCCAGAAACGGCATTCAACTGGTCGATGGTCGCATAGTTGCTCAGGTCAACGGTGGTGTCATCCAGACGGACGACTTCCTCACCGACCTTAGCGTAAATGTCGTAGTACCCGGTGGCAGCATTCATCACCAGATACAGCACATTATCCTGCGCCTCATCGTTGGAAGGAACCTTCTCAACTTTCTCGAAGCGTGCATGAGCAGACTTTGCAATGGCGGTGGCGATGGCACTGTTGATTGCCTCGGTCGTCATGCTGTCTGCTGCATCCATCTTTCCGTCAATAACGGACTTCAGAGCAGCCGAGAGGTCAGCTTCCGAAATTTCGCTCTTCTTGGCGAGGGAGCCAAGCTCGGATGCCAGCGTGTACTTCGCCAGCTCCTGCTTCACTCTCTCCGCCTGCGCCTGCAACTGAGCGAGGGTTACAAGCTTACTTGCGGATACGGGCATTTGCATACCTCCAAAATTATATTTCACAGCAGTTTCAGCGCTGCTATGACGAATTAAGGCCCTCTTTCAAGGGCGAGAGGGCATCAGCCAAATACTTTGTTGAGCATATCGGCTACGTCCTTATCGGTGGCAATGTCATCCTCGCTGACGTTCTTGTCATTGGAGTCCGAGCCACCGGGGTCTGGTTTGGGAGCTTCCGATTTGCCAAACACAGTGTCCAGCATATCTTTGACTTCTTCGTCTTTTGCGACTTTCCCATCGGCGACCTGACCTTGTGCCAAATATCGCAGCAGGTCACAATCGCCGCCATCGCCGCACTTCTGAACGGTGATAGCCTGCATGATGTCCCACTTCTGCGTAGTTTTCTTCCGGCCGTCCAGCCCGAAACCGACCACGGAAACGTAGAGCTTGCCGGGCTTCAGCACATCCTTCGGGATGTAGAACGCCTCATCGGCAAACTGCACCGGGACGGGCTTGGGACAAGCGCTGCTCGTGAAGACGACGATCTTGTCCAGTTCATCCCACGAGCTGTCAAATTTGAACGCGGCCTGCACAATGTCTACGCTGCCTGCGACGAGCTGGCCTTTCAGGTCATGGGTGATTTTCTGGTCATTGACCGAGAAAATAATCAGCATTGCATTCACCTCTTTTCTTACGTTATCAGCGAACGAATATCAAACGTGTTGTCGTTGTAGTAGGCGTTCGCCTGCGAATAGCAGTCAACTTGGTCATCGTGCGCACCGCTTGGAAACGCGGCCATTTCTTCCACAAAGTCCATCACCCACGGGCAGGCAGATGCCGCTGGGATGTAGACGTTCCCAGCTTCAGCCACAGCGGTGGTCGCATGGGCGCGGACCACCTTGCCGCCAAACGGCTCCACCGGGATGATTCCGGGGATTTCTTTCTTCAGAACGTCGATGACCGCCGTGCCGTTGGCCTTGTCCTCGACCAGCTTTCTGGTGGTCTGGGGCCACTTGGAGGAAAGCCCGCGCATGGCATCCAGCGTTTCCGTGAAGCTCATGCGGCCACGCACCTGATCGAGCAGATAGCGGTCTGCGCCTTTCCTTGCCCAGACCTGCCCGACAACGAAGTCCGAGCCGTCCTTGTCCTTGAAGGTGCAGTCCCACGACTGGATGAAGTCATGCAGGCCGGACGGCAGCGCCGCCCAGCGTTTCCACCACTCTCTCTTGAACATACCGCCGGAGCTTGGTGTGGGGGTCTGCATATACAGAGAAGACCATGCATATGTACCGACGGTCTCTTTCTGTTGTGCAGCCCATGCTTCGTCGTAGCCGCCCGCAGGCCACAGCGCCTCGCCTAGCTCACGGCCCAGAGGGTCGGTAGCCGGGTCTTCGCAAACGGCCGGGAGCGAGATAATGTCCCAGTCCTCAACCTTGCCGTACTCCGGGTTCAGGAGCCGGGCGGCAAGGTCATCTTCGTGCCAGCGGGTAAGGATGATGATAACAGCGCCGCCTGCGTGCAGTCGGGTACTCACCGTGGACTGGTACTCGTCCCACAGCTTATCGCGGTAGGTGGCAGATTCAGCCTCGGCGCGGTTCTTGATGGGGTCATCGACGATAAGCAGGTCTGCGCCATAGCCGGTGATGGAGCCACCGATACCAACGGAAATCATGCCGCCCATGCCGTTGTCGAGGTTCCAGTTCGTTTTGGTGGCCTGCACTTGGGAGATGGTATGACCAAACAGCGCAGGACCGAACTCCTCGACCTTATCGCGGTTCCGCTTGCCAAATTGCTGGGCAAGGTCGCCGCTGTAGCTGATCTCGATGACCCGCTTTTCAGGGTTCTTGCCCAGATAGAACGAGGGGAAGGTTTCGGTCACGGTCATGGACTTGCCGTGGCGCGGCGGCATGAATATCATCAGCCGCTTGGTCTTCCCCTCTATGATGCTTTCCAGCTTCTCGCACACAAGGTCGAGGTGTCTGGCTCTTTTCCACCTGCCCATGTGAACGTACTGGACATAATCGGCATAGTACCGTCTCGCCAATTCATTACGAAGCTCCTCACGGGACGCGGCTTTTTGAGCTTTAGAATAGGACCGTTTATTCGGAGTCTTCTTCATCGCTCATGCAGGCCAGAGCCTCCCTCAGCTCCTCCTCGCTCAGGTTCTCATAAGGTCTGGCCTGAACAGAACCATCAAGCGTGACCTTCTGAGTCTGAGAGAACTCCTCTCTACAACGATTGTTGAGCCAGTACATTTGAGCCATTGTATCGGGAACGGCTTTCTTCGTGAGCGTTCTGACCCGGACCGGCTTCTGCTCACCAGTCCGAGGGTCTACGTCAATGACGCTTTCCTTTTCCTGATATTCAAAGCCTACAGCGCGTTCAAACAGAGATTTTTTTACTTTTGCGTCGGCGACTTCTTTTCCGCTCTGACAGGCCGTATTGAACGACGGGTACGTCTGTCGCCAGCGAATGATGGTCCTACGCGAAACGCGGAAGGCATCGGCAATGTCCTGATCTGTTGCGCCCTTGATAGCAAGTGACCATGCCCAGTCATCGTGGTACGCCGGATTGTACTTTAGAGGCGTAGGCATTTGCTATCACCTACTTCCCTGCCAGATAATCCGCAGCCCAGTATTCAAGGGCCTGCCACTTGTTCTTCGGGCCGATCTCGCCCTCCTTGACCATCTTGTCGAGCGCCTGCGTGATGGTATCAGCAGCCTCTTTGGGGATGGCCGGAGAGCCGAACAGATTGGGCAACTGCACCCACTCCTGACTCTCGTCAAAGTGCAGGTCATCGAACAGGGACTCGGTGGCCTTAATCATGGCGTGGATGGCAGCGCCGGTGTTCTTGACGTTGGCAAACTGCTGGTACTTCGTGATGGTTTCGATGAACTCCTCGTGCTGGTCAATATCTGCAACGCCCAGCATATCGGGGCTGAGGGAACCCAGAACCTTCACAAGCTGGTCCAAATCGCGGAGCTGGTGCGGCAGGAAGGTGAACGTGACGTTCTTCCAGTCGAACTCCACCTTCGGGGACAGCAGCTTCTCAAGCTCGGCCATAGGCTCACCGATGATGTCCTTGCCAATGTAGCTTTCCAGCATATCGTCCACATCGTCGATCATCTTGGCGATTTCCTTCAGGGTGGACTGGTCATCAAAGCCGCTGATAGCGTTGTGCGCCAACTGCTTTGCGGCCACCTGAGAGCGCCGCAGGCCGGTGGTGTCCAGAATGACAAAAAGCTCCGTCAGCACACCGCTGTCCTTTGCAGAACGGATGCGGTGGTGGCCGGAGATAATCTCGATCTTACCGTCGATGAGTGCGCAGAACGGGAGGCTTTCAAGCTGGCCCCGCTTTTTGATGTTGTCGGTGAGCTGCTTCTGCATCTCGGTCTTCATAATGCGAGCGTTGATGTCCTGCTCGCGGAAGTCGGTCAGCTTTACTTTGGCAATGACCAGACCGGAACCCATATCGGCGACCGTTTCATACTTTACGGCTGCGCTGCTGACTTGGTTTTCTCGCGCTGTTTCTGCCATCGTTCTTCCCTCCTTAACCATTCGTCTAATGTTTCTTCGTTTGTTCGGTCATATAATGGGGATTCATATGTGAGCCTCCAGCCCATCTTCTTGTCCGGGACTTTCTTGGTCAGTTCCATCAGACCCCGCATTTCTTTTGACTCCGGGTACTTGGTCATCTGCACCGTCTTCAGGGTCTTAGCTTTTTCCTTCTCCAAATCCGTGCAGATGCTCATTATCAGTGCCTTGTTCTGCGTTAGCATCTGTAACAGCCGCCCCAGCCGGTAGGTCTTATGGGGAACGGTCATGCCGTACATGAGGAACACAGCATCGGAAACCTGCGTGCCGAAGGCTCCCATCGTGAGCGCTGACTTATCCAGCCCAAACACACCTGCCAGTTTGCCGTCGATGAGGACGGCCATGTTGATGGGTGCAGCCGAGCCGACGAAGTTGTGCGTCCAGAGCTTTCTGTAATACTGGGCGGCGGTGCGCTCGATCTGGGTAATCTGAATCTTGCTCTTGCGGGTAATTTCATAGTCACGCGGCAGGATGCTACAATCCAGTGGCTCCAGCTTGCCCTCGTTCGGGCGGGTAATCATTTTACCCTCGGCAAGCATGGTCGCCTCATCCGGGCGGTTGGTAGTCAGGTACACGTTGATGCCATCACGCACACCATACCGGGCAAAGACAGGATGCCCGGCAGTGAGGCCCGGGGCGTTCTCCTCATAGCACATCAGGAGGCACTTGGCATCGCTCATCTTGTCGTACAGCTCAGTCAGCCCGGTCTTCGGGTCGAAGATGCCATACTCAGGTTCCTTCCACGTCATGCGTCCTCCGGTGTCGTACCACTTCTCGAAGCCAGCGGTATAGGTCGGAGGATTTGCAATTACGATACAGTGGGGGTCATCGTAGCACTCCTCAAGGTGTTTCCACATATCCAGCGGGCGGTAGCTCATGCCGTGTAGGAGCTGCTTGGCTCTGTCGAGCTGTGCGCGGAGGCTGTCAATGTAGTATTCGCGCCGCGCTTCGAGATCGACCATTAGTTCGTAGCCATATTCTCTGCCTGCGTTGCGCGTAGCTTTCAGGTACTTCCACGCATAGAGCGCTACCGCAGGGTCGAGTAGTTCCTCATTCGTGAAGCCGTCCGCTCTGATTTCCAGTTCCTCAAGGGACTGGCCCGTGATGGCATATCCCATGATGGAGGTGAACATCGAAACGTCGCTGGCCTCGATCTCGCTGGGCTTGTACCCGCACTGTGCCGCGATGTGCGACATGGCGAAAGCGCCGGCACACGGCTCAACGAACCGGGTGTACCCCTGCTTATGGGCGTTTTTCAAAAGAACCGCGATGAAGCGCTGCTCTACCGGGGTCAGCGTCCCGCCAACAAAGAACGTCCCCGGATTCTGAAACATTGCCATAGTTTTTTCTCCAAAACAAAAAGAGCGACGGTTTCCCATCGCTCTCGCATGTTGATATTCAGTTATTCGTCGTCTTCCTCGTCCTCATCCTCATCCGGAACGTCCCATACCTCCAGCAAGCGCTGTTCCATGTCTGGCTTTTCTTTGAAGCTGCACATATTGAACGGCTTTTCAAGTTCAGGATGGGCATTGCGCCAAATGTCATAAGGCTTTCGACTTCGCATATACCCTTTCTTGGGTAACATTCGCAGATTCCACAGGAAGCCAAACCGTTCAAAGTTGAGCCATCCGGGACCGTACAATCCCATCTGATCGGGATTGAGAAATGCTTCATCAACCTGATAAGAACCGCATTCGACGCAGCATCCATTATTGTCGATCGGCGCAAACTTCTCACCGTCAAATTCTAAATATGCACCGCAGACATCACAGCATATTCTTGTGATTTCATTGTTCATATCCTACGATCTCCATTTCAATATAGGTTCCTCGGAACTCTTTGGTCGGGGATCTGTTTTTGCTATATAACCTTACTGCAAAGCCACAGTCGGGTGCAATATCTTCCGAACGGCCACCCGCATTTCGTCATCCTCGAACTGATTCCCACTTGGGAAGCGGAAGAATCTCGCCCTCAGATAATACCGTCACTTTCATGCGTCCGTCACTGCCCTTTGATGTTTCCCATGTAGGCTTATGAACTGTCCGTGCAGATGTTATTCTCATCCTTGCACCAGCAGGTATGACAATTTCGCCTTCGGACACATCGCTTGTCAGGCATACGGGCATATTGGATGGCGCTTTAATCTTTATGGCAACATCGTTTCTATCAAAGAATGTATTAACGCCAACACAAGTTGATTGCTGTCTCTTATAC
>OJPL01000083.1_pt1 | contig 36733 bp, 29 predicted proteins | sample 1598501 | NCBI WGS metagenome assembly OJPL01 (sample SAMN03922486, study PRJEB24848) | human gut metagenome | isolation source: stool sample | host: Homo sapiens | place: Germany | collected 2011-05 | reverse complement strand
GCTTTTTACATGTCAAAATCTCCTGTTTTTGTATTTTTTTAGCAAAAAATGGCGTTTTTAATACAAACAGAACTCCCCGAGCGGTTTACGACAGCCCTACGTTACGAGCCATGCACCCAATTCATAAATGTGTCGCAAAGGGCGCTCCACATTTATTTCATTGACGGCTGTCGAGTGTGTCCGTTGGACGCACGGTATAAAAATAGAACGAAACAACCTCTTGTGTGAGCAAGCTCCCACCGAGGTATTCCGTTCTATTTTTGCATGGCTCGTAACTTTCAATTTACATCAATTCAATGGAAGTAACTTTATATCCCAGCTTCTCCACAGCCTCGCGCAGTTCCTCTTCGGGGATATCCACGCCGAGTTTTACGATTGCTTCGCCCTTCTTAAAGCTTGCCTTGGCATTGACCTGGGCCATGCCGTTGAGGGCATTCTCAATGCGATTCTGGCAGTTCACACAGGACATTCCTTCGATCTGAAGCTTTTTCGTTGCTACGATGGTGTCTAAGTGCTTCGGCTTGATCTTCACATCGCCGCCTCCACCGCAGCATCCGCCTTCTCCCTTGAAGTGCTTTCTGGATCCCAGTAATGCTGCCACGATCACTATGATCAATATTCCGCATATCATATAAGTTCCCATATGTTTCGCTCTCCTTGTTGTTTTCTTTCAAAAAATAACTATTCAGAACCCCATTCGCAAAATCGCCTCTACGAGGCTTCCTTTTTGCTGCAATATCTGTCAAAATTTCATGCAGATTAGTATTATACTGCCACCCATATAAACAAAACCGATGTAGGAAACAGCTCTGTCCATCCAGACCTCCTGCCCCACACCGGTTTTTTTACTTATTTCTAATTTCTAACATATTTCTAATTTCTAGCATACCTGTTCCGCACACTCACACGGTCTGATCGTCACGTTACTCACCCTCTGGTCTACGAGGTATCCGCAGGACTTGAGTCCCGCCCGGATCACGGAATTCCATTTTTTTGCTGAAAGATGATGTATCGAACCATCATCCAGTTCAATAGTACAGGCATTTTCCATCATGCAATTTTCAGAGTAAGCTACCTTATACATGTTCTTACGGCTGATAGCACCGATCTCTTCTAACAGGTTGACCATGCGGTATACGGTTGCGACTCCCAGCTTGTCATCCTCTTCCAATGCCCGGTAGAAGATCTCCTTACAGCTGGAGCATTCATTTTGGAGGATAATATCAATCAGCCGAAGACGCTGTTTTGTAATGCGGCAGCCCTTTTCTTTCAGCTTGGTCAATATGATCTCTCTCTGCATTTTCGTGGTCTGATAGCTTACCTGTTCCTTAGTGTCCACAATGACCTCCGCAGTGGCTGCAATCGCCGCCGCACTGAATGGATTTTCCATTCTTTTTATCGTTTATCATTTTGCGGACAATCAATGCGACTACACCGACCAGTATCACCAATACAACTATGGTTCCCATAGACTGCCTCCTTACTCTTACTTTGAAATCCTGCGGGTCCCCTTGTCGAAGACCCGCAAGTAATGTTACGTTCCTATCTGTTTACTCCCCTCACAGGTATCGGGCTTTGCCTGCAAGCAGTCACGCCGGGCACCTGTGGGAAAGTTCTATCATTTATTTTACTTATGCAACCTTCTTGGTGTCAACCTTCAGAGTGGTGCTCTCCTTGTAAGGACGGAAGAGCAGATAAATGAAGCCGATGATCAGAAGGAATGCTACTACAGTGCCGATACCGAAAGCACCGGTGGTGATCAGCGTACCGATCTGATATACACACAGGGATACCACATATGCCAGACCGCACTGATATCCGATAGCGATCCAGAACCATCTGGTATTGTTCATCTCACGCTTGATCGCACCCATAGCTGCGAAGCAAGGTGCGCACAGCAGGTTGAATGCCAGGAATGCATAGCCGCTTGCTACAGTGAAGGTAGCTGCCATGTTAGCATATACGGAACCCTCGCCTGCGCTGTAGAGGATACCCATCGTACCTACGATGTTCTCCTTTGCTACCAGACCGGTGATAGATGCAACAGTTGCCTGCCAGTTACCGAAGCCCTGAGGGATGAAGATCCATGCCAGGCACTGACCGATCTTGCCCAGGATACTCATATCGATCTCATCCTCAGCCAGCATGCGGAAGCCGTCCTCGGTGAATCCGAAATAAGTAGTAAACCATACAACGATGGTGGACAGAAGGATGATGGTACCTGCCTTCTTGATGAAGGACCAGCCACGCTCCCACATGCTGCGCAGTACCGTACCTACGGTAGGCCAGTGGTAAGCGGGAAGCTCCATAACGAAAGGAGCAGGATCGCCCTCGAAGATCTTGGTCTTCTTCAGGATAATACCGGAGCAGATGATTGCTGCGATTCCCAGGAAGTATGCGGAAGGAGCAACCCATGCTGCGCCGCCGAAGATAGCACCTGCTACCATGGCGATAAAAGGAAGTTTTGCACCACAAGGAATAAATGTGGTAGTCATAATCGTCATCTTACGGTCTCTGTCGTTCTCGATGGTACGGGAAGCCATGATACCGGGAACACCACATCCGGAACCGATCAGCATAGGAATGAAGGATTTACCGGACAGACCGAATTTACGGAAGATACGGTCCATGATGAAGGCGATACGTGCCATGTAACCACAGGACTCCAGGAATGCCAGGAAGATGAACAGTACCAACATCTGAGGTACAAAACCAAGCACTGCACCGACACCGGCTACAATACCGTCAAGGATCAGACCCTTCAGCCAGTCGGCACATCCGATCGCATCCAGACCGCTCTCTAACAGTGCGGGTACGCCGGGTACCCAGATACCGTAGTCTGCGGGATCGGGAGCTTCTGCACCGTCTGCTGCGTATACATCAACTGCCTCTGCCAGCTCAGCACCGGTGTAAGTAACATCCTCGGTTGCCAGAGTCTCTTCATCTTCCAGGGTGTAATCTGCGGTAGCGGATGCATCGATGCCTGCTGCGAACTCCTGAACAGCTGCTACTGCTGCTATGGGATCGTAGTCTTCAGACTCGCTGTCGATGACTGCTGCCAGAGCTTCATCACCGTCAGCTTCTACGAATGCGTTGATCACGTTCATTGCATCATCATAGGGCTCGGCTGCTTCTTCATAAGCACCGGTTCCGATGGTGAACAGATGCCAGCCATCACCGAATACGCCATCGTTTGCCCAGTCGGTAGCCCAGGTACCAACGGTGGTAACAGATACATAATATACGATGAACATAACAACTGCGAAGATCGGCAGTGCCAGCCATCTGTTGGTCACGATTTTATCAATCTTATCGGAAGTCGTTAACTTCAGGCCTTCCTTCTTGGTGTAGCATTCTTTGATGATAGAGGAAATGTATGTGTATCTCTCGTTGGTGATGATACTCTCTGTGTCATCATCCATAGCCGTTTCCAACTGCTTGATCTCTGCGGATACATCGGGAACGCTCTTCATCTGTGCCTGAATCTTGTCATCCTTCTCTAACAGCTTGATAGCGAAGAATCTCTTCTGTTCCTCGGGAACATCAGTCAGCTTCTTCTCTACGGTCTCGATCACGCTCTCAACCTCAGGCGCAAATTTATGTACCGCAACTGCTGCACTCTTCTTCTGTGCCAGTTCGATCGCCTTTTTGGTAGCGTTCTCGATACCGGTCAGTTTCAGAGCGGAGATCTCAACAACGGGGCAGCCCAGCTTCTCAGAAAGCTTGCCTACGTTGATCTTGTCTCCATTCTTGTTCACGATATCGATCATGTTAACAGCCATGACAACGGGGATACCCAGTTCCATCAGCTGTGTGCTCAGATATAAGTTTCTCTCAATGTTGGTACCGTCTACCAGGTTCAGGATCGCATCGGGTCTCTCACCGATCAGGTAGTTACGTGCTACCACTTCCTCCAGAGTATACGGAGACAGGGAATAAATACCGGGTAAATCCATGATGATCACGTCATCACCGTTACCGCCGTACTGTTTCTTTAATTTACCTTCCTTTTTCTCAACGGTTACGCCGGGCCAGTTACCTACGAACTGGTTGGAACCAGTCAGAGCGTTGAAAAGTGTCGTTTTACCGCAGTTAGGGTTACCTGCAAGTGCAATCTTAATTGCCATTTTTCTACCTCTTTCCTCTAAAATCATTTAATAACTATTCAGACCCCATTCGCAAAACGCTCTTTCAGAGCTTCCTTTTTGCTCATGTGATTAGCTTTCACTAATTAGTTTTAGCTAACCTTCCTGCTAAAAAAAAGATCATTTACTCAACGCAAATCATCTCAGCGTCTGCCTTACGAAGAGACAGCTCATAGCCTCTGACAGTTACTTCCACGGGATCTCCCAAAGGAGCAACCTTTCTCACATAGATCTCAACACCTTTGGTAATGCCCATGTCCATGATACGTCTCTTGACAGGACCTTCACCATTCAGTTTGGTTACCTTTACGGTCTGTCCGCAGGGAACTTCCTTCAATGTCTTCATTTTCTCCTCCTATTAGCATCTTTTGGTACAGCTGCCTGCTACACCATGATTTTATTGGCCATATCCTTGCCGATGGCTACTCTTGATTCCTTGATGTTCACAATCAGGTTGCCTTCGGTCTGGGACACAACTGTCACTTTACCACCTACTACAAATCCGAGGGTCTCCAAAAACTTCCTCGTCTCCTCTTTGCCGCCGATCCTCTGGATCGTGTTCTCTTCACCGGCACCTACCATACTCAGGGGCATCATACACACTTCCTTCCCTTCAATAGTATTGAACTGCTTGCGGTTTCTCATTAGCTCTTAATGAGATTCATTCTCAATTCACGTGGTTAGTATATACTAACCTTTTTTTACTGTCAACATATTTTTTTGATTTTTTTCATAGAAATCTCATAGGAATTGCTTATTGATATTTTTTCTCAATAATTACGTTTTTTACTATCCTGTCTATCTTTTTTCAAAAACATAAGCGTAAAAAAAGCTTTACCACACAAATGAATAGCGGTAAAGCTCTTTTTCATTACTATTTTAGGATACGAATATGAGATTCCATATCAAAATCTGTTGTTTCACCATCGTCTGAATAGTACTCATACTGTTTGATTTTTTCTCCAAAGGAATACAACTTTAAATCTTCAAAATTAATATCTTCCACACATTTTCCGCCTTTTGCCACAGGTAGCAGATATCCCTCTCTCAGGAAAACATTCACGGTTCCCATTGGCATATTTACATAGGAAAAACCTTTTTCAAAGATATTACCCTCTTCTATTATTCCGTCTTTGAAGACGAGTTGTTTCATTCGTTCCGGGAAATATACAACTCTTCCCGTTACATTCTGTTCACAGACCGGTGCGATCATAATATTTTCTCCAACCAGGAGTTGATCCTCCACCTGTCTGGCTAAATTATCTTTTCCATAAATGAATGACAGTGGATTAAACATCATCGTATTACGGAGTGCTGCTTTCATATACTCACTATAAATATATGGCAGAAGTTGATACCTGGCTCCAATGACACTTGAAAACTTCGGAATGTGAGAAAAGCGATACACTTCCTGTTTTCTGGTTCCTCTGGCTGAGTGGTTTCGAAGCAGCGGTGTAAATACTGCAAATTCTAACCATCGGAGCAACAAATCCTCTGTTGTATCCGCACCAAATCCACCAACATCCGCACCTGTGTATAAAAATCCACACATATTTAAAGATGACATCATTTTCACATTCATCCTCAGGTGGGACCACCATGCCATATTGTCTCCCTGCCAGATACCGCCATACCGGTGCATTCCGATATAAGATGCTCTGGAAAACAGCAAAATACGTTTTTCCGGCAGATAGCGTTCAAATGCCTCCGCTGCAGACCTTGTCATATAATATCCGAATAAGTTATGTACCTGATCATGGCGATAGCGTTTTCCTTTATAATTGTGATAAAAAGAAGCGTAATCCTCCGGATTATTGGATATTGTACCGATAAGATCTGTCATCTCAAAAAAAGTATTCACATCCAGATTTTTAGTTTTGTACTCTTCCATCTTATCAAATACTCTTTTCAGCCGCTTTTCTGAATAGAAAATAGCCGGTTCATTCATGTCATTCCAAAATCCATCAATTCCCTTATCTATCAGAATTCGATATTTATCTCCAAACCATCTTCTTGCTTCATCATTTAACATATCCGGGAAGCAGCATTTTCCGGGCCATACACCTATAACAAAATCCTCTCCGTTTTCATCCTTGCAAAAATAGCCGTTTTCTTTTCCTTCTTCGTAAACATCATAGCCATCTTCTTTCTTTACACCACCATCGATTATTGGCACAAGATGGATATTTTCCTTCTTCATCTCCTCTACAAGATTTTCAAAATCCGCAAAGCTGTCTCTGTTGATTGTAAAATCCTTATAGCGTTCCATATAATCAATATCCAGATAAATACTATCTATGGGAATATCGCGTTTTCTGTATTCTCTTACGACCTCACGCACTTCATCCGCTGTCTCATAACTCCAACGGCTCTGTCCATAACCGAATGCCCATCTGGGGGCAATATAACTTCTTCCTATCATCTCACGGAATTCTCGAACTACATCCTGATAAGTTTCTCCCTCTATCAAATATATTTTATAGTTCTCATTTTCCATTGCGATGCTTAACCGGTCTATATCTGTATAGCCCACATCAAAAATCACAGTCCCCGGTGTATCTACAAATAACCCGTAAGTTTCACTTACACCGTCTCCCATCATGATAAAATTATGCGCCCCATACAGAGAATTGGTATGCTCACAATGATTAGGATTATCCGAGCAATTACTTACATATCGCCATCCTCTCTTGTTCATGCCTCGCACATTTTCTCCCAGACCATACACAATTTCATCCGGTTTTAATGAATACTGAAACACATTTCCTTCTTTTTTGAAAAGTTCGTCATTCCAGATGGTTTCCTTTATTTCCTTGACAACGGCATCCGTTTCTATGGGATCACCGAATACATATTTTTTAACCATATTTTCTATTTCCGGCTAGCCCTTCACTCCACCAGCCATTAATCCTTCCTTAAAGTATTTTTGTGCAAGAGCATATATAACAACGATAGGAATCATAGATAATAAACTACCTGCCATCAGTATATTATATTCCGTTCCATATTGTCCATTTAAACTGTTTAAAGCCAATGTCAAAGTCATTTTATTCTTATCATTCAACATAAGCAACGGCCATAAATAATCATTCCAGCTCTCCATAAACGTGGTGATCGTCAACGTTGCTATTGCCGAACCTGATAACGGTAATACCACTGTCCGATAAATTCTGAATAACCCTGCACCATCAAGTTCTGCTGCTTCTATATAGTCGTTAGGGATTCCTCTCATCTGCTGTACCAGCATAAATACAGCGAAAGCTCTGAATAAGGATGGTAAAATCACGCTTGGATATGTATTGATCAATCCAAGATTATTCATGATCACAAACAACGGTATCATCGTTACCTGTGTAGGAATCATCATAGATGCCAAGTATAATTTAAATACTGTATTTCCATACGGAAATTGTATCTTTGTAAATGCAAATGCTGCCATTGATGCGGACAAAATGGTAACTGCCGTATAACTACAGGTAATAAAAAAGCTATTTAAAATTGCCCTCAAAAAAGGAAATCTGGAGAAGACCATCCGATAGCTGTCCAGCGTTGGATTTTGGGGAATCCATTCTATGGGAATCTGCATCAATGCACCTTTGCTTTTCAAAGAGGTTGAAAGCATCCATAAAAAAGGGATCATCACAATAACCGCAATCAGGCAGGCTAAAAAGTAATTCCATATTATTTTTAATTTTACATTCCATTTACTATGATTCATAATGCACCCACTTATTTTGTAATTTCATCTGAATTAAAGTTAGTATGAATATAATTACGAACAGCAGCCAGGAATACGCAGATGCATACCCCATTTTGAAATACTTAAATCCGTATGTGTAAATTCTCTCTACCATGACCTGTGTAGCCCCATTAGGCCCACCTTCTGTCATAATCTGCACCTGTGGGAATAACTGAAACGCATTAATCAAAGCCATAATAATGCAGAAAAACATCGATGGGCTAAGCAACGGCAAAGTAATTGAGAAAAACTGTTTCATTTTTCCTGCGCCGTCAACAGTTGCCGCCTCATAGTACCCAGTATCAATTGCTTTCAGGCCTGACAGAAGAAATAATCCGTAAAATCCCATATCTTTCCATACAGATGCAAGAACAATTGCCGGCATTGCCCAGACTTTATCTGTAAGCCATCCGGGACCGGATATCCCAATATATCCCAGCAGCTGGTTCAATATGCCATACTGGGGACTTAACACCCATTTCCAGATCAGACTGGCTGCTACCCACGATGTCAATACCGGAATATAGTACATAATCCGGAATACGGTGATTCCTTTCATGTTTTTATTCAATATAGAGGCAATCAGAAGGGACATTATCAAAACCATCGGAATATACAGTACAATATAATAACAGGTATGTCCCAAAACCTTCCAAAATTCTGATGTTCCGAGTATCTGCTTATAGTTATCCAAAAATACAAAATTACTTGCCAGTGTCTTGTAAGATAATTTATCCAGTCCATTCCAGTTTGTAAAACTGATGGCTATAGAAATTATAATTGGCAAAAAGCTAAAAACAATCATCCCAAGAAAGCTGGGAAGCATAAATGGTATGGCGTTTTTCAAAGCTCTTTTCTGTCTTTTTTTGCTCATATTTTTCCTGTCATTTTCAGGATCACTGTCGCATGGCTGGCACGCCATACGACAGTTTCCTAATTTATAATTTGATTTCTACTGTAACTTAATCTGTGCAGTACACTCTTCCTGGGCCTGATCCAGTGCTTCCTTTACCGTGATTTCACCACTTGCTGCAAGGCTTAATTTATTGGTAATGATATCGGACATTAATGAATAATCTTCAATAATCGGAGCTACCGTCAGGTAATTCAGGGAATCAAATACTGCCTGACGATTCTCGGGAGGGGTCAGCTTCAAATATCCGGAAAGAACATCCTCATTATTGATTGCAGGAAGATCCCAACCTGCATCAATTCTCATCTGTGCTGCAGTATCACTGGATGCAAGCCAGTTGATCCAGGTTGCAGCAGCTTCCTTTTTATCGCTATCCGCATTCACTACAAGTGCATTACTAAAGAAATGTGTTGCTTTCTGTGTTCCACCCGGCTCTACACAAATATCCCAGTTAAAGTCACACGCATCTGCAAATGTATTAAATGCCCAAATACCGGTAGGAATCATTCCAAGTCTTCCACTTTCAAACAGGTCCCAGTCACCCATTCCTCCCATCTGTGCTTCTGTGGGCTGCACATTCGTCTCAGTCACTTTACTGATCATCATTGTAGCGGCTTTCAGATTTTCCTCAGAATTAATTGTGAACTCTGTTTTGTCCTCATTCAAGACTCCACCGCCATACTGCGCAGCTACTTTGAAGAATTCGTTAAAGGTGATTGGCTGATAAATACCATAGATATCGTCACCTAATGCACTGATCTTCTCACACGCTTCCATCGCATCATCCCAGGTCCAATCATCTGTAGGATAAGCAATTCCAGCCTTATCAAATAAATCTTTATTATAAATAAGTACTACATTAGAGAAATTTCCGGGTACACCATACTGCTTACCATCTACGGAAAATGCGTTTAATGCGGTCGTATTATAGCCGCTGGTATCAATTCCTGTAAGCTCAGCCAGAACTCCTTTATTCGCATATGCCGCAAAATTCTCAATGTTCAGTTCATAGCAATCAGGGGCTGTTCCACCGGCTACTCTTGTCTGCATCTGTGTAAAATAGTCGTCATATCCAATCGTTTCAATGTTAACTGTTATATTGGGATATTCTTCGTGGAATGCATCATACATTTTCTGAAGTGTTTCTTCATTACCACCAGAGGCATTAAAATTAGCATAAGTAATTTCTGCTGTTTCTTCCGATACTTCAGTGTTGGCAAGATCAACAGTCTCCTGCTTACTTTCTGTTGCAGCTGCAGTTCCTTCCGCAGTATTATCATCTGTGCTTCCGCAGCCTGTAAGTAAAGAGGTTGCCAATACTCCGGTTAATAAAAGTGACATTAATTTTTTTCTCATAAATGTATCCTCTCCTTTTCATAATTTAAACGGTTAACCTCGCATATTTTTACTGTATGAACTCAAAAATAATATTTTGTTCTGTCTCCCCCTTTACTGTTATATTTTTTCCCTTCCAGGTAATATCTATCTGATCGGAAAGAATAGAATCCTTGCCTTCCTTTCCATAGAGGAAAATCTTATTTTTCCCATCCTGTTCCATTTGAATTGTTGTCCCGGACTTTACATAAACCGGTAATTTGGTCTCAGGATCTGAATCTATCCATTTTTCTCCTTCATAGCACTTATATGTAAAGAAATCAAACCATTGTCCTTTCGGCAGATATACCTTTCTGGATGTTTGATTTTCTTCCATAAGGGGAGCCACCAGCATACTATTTCCAAACAGGTATTCATCTTCTAAGTTAATTACATTGCTGTCTTCCTGAAAATCATATACCAAGGGGCGCATCATGGGTTTACTTTCTCTTACTGCAATTTTCGCCGTTTGATAAATGTATGGAAGAAGTTCTTCCCTAAGTGTATGCCAGTAACGCATCTCATCAATAAATTCCGGCTGTCCGTATGCCAAGGCTACATTCCATGGACTTCTTTCATTATTTCCATCACTTCCCGGCATCAATTCCCTGAACTGACCGCCATCCGGTTCCGAATGCCACTGCATTATGGGAGAAAATACTGCCATCTGCGTAGATCTTCTGTATAAATCAATACTCGGAAGCGGTCCTGCAAATCCACCAATATCAAAACTCCAGAAAAGAATACCACTCATGGCTGCGGAAAGGGCTGCCCGCAAGACATTCTTTAATTCATCATTGGTTGACTGATGGTCTCCTGCCCATAAAATAGGAGTTCCGGAAGCTCCTGCATATCCTGCCCGGCTAAACAGTACTTGTTCTTCCGATATTTCATTACTGTATGCATTCACATAATCCTGACAATACTGATTCTTACCTTCTGCTCCGCTTGTTCCATCCGAAAAAGTCACTCCTTTGGAATAAATGAACTCTCCACCATCCGTCTTGAATCCGTCCACGCCAATATCTGACAGGTATTTTCTTTTTTGAAACCAAAACTTTTTCGTTTCTTCATTTGTGAAATCCGGAAGATAAGAGCCTTCAAACCAATTGCCCGCCGGTATCTCATAAGGCGTTCCTGCTTTATTCATTACAAGCAGTCCATGCTCCAGTGCATATTCCTTGTCCATGTCAAGCTGTTCCGATACTCTTCCCGGTTCCATTCCTTTAAAAACAGGAATTTGCCAAAGCACTAGCTTTTTCCCTTTTTCATGAAGCCTCTCAATCATGCGTTTCGGGTTTTTCCAGTATTTACTATTGCTAAAATCAAAATCATCATAGGAAAAACCTTCTGCCGACCTCTTCGGTGAATAGGTAGCTCCGTTCCAAATATAGAAAGTTGCTTCATCACTCCATGCTTCCAAGACAATAACACTGGCCGGAAAATGATATTTTTCCAATTCCTCAAGCAATCTGTCTACATCTGCTTCAGAATTCCAATGATTGGCTGATGCCCATATTCCAAATGCATAACGGGGTGGTATCTGCGGTCTTTTAAACAAACCGGTATAATCACGAATAACCTCACCTATTGTACCCGTAAATACATAGACCTTGGATTCGCTCGGTATCTGACATCGAATTGCATGATCAAGTGTGATTGTCGTTTTCTTCTTTGTCTCAATGTAAATACCCAGTCCCGAATCTGTCACGAAAAAAGGAGTCACGCAGTAACTGATATTTCCCTGATTACAGAATTTTTCTATAACCTGTGTCTCTACTGTCTTTCCTTTCTGATTCACTGCGTCGAATTTCTCGCCCAGACCATATACGCCTTTATAATCCACATTAATGATTAATTGTGTACCTTCTTTGCGTTCTATCTCTGCATAGGAATCATTTGCCAGTAATATTTTTTTATGATATTCCTGATCTTTTATCGTTTCTAAAATCATAATATCTCCGTTCTTTTTCTTACACTTTGCCTTTCAATTAGTTTTACAGGAAATACTTCTTCCACTTTTTCCATCTGGGGATTTTCAATGTTTTCGATCAATATTTCAACAGCTCTTTCTCCCTTAGCTGAAATAGGTTGTTTTACCGTAGTGAGCCCGGGCGTCGTATACTTAGAAATATCCAGATCATCAAATCCGATGATGGATATATCTTCAGGCACCTGAACCCCTTGTTCATAAAACCCCTTCATCAGCCCAATTGCGAGGACATCCGCTGTCGCTACCACTGCTGTAATATCTGCCTTATTATCTACGAACCATTTTGCAGCATTTACTCCGCTTTCATAATCAACCGTCGCTTCATAAAGATTTTCTTTTTGAAATTCCAGTCCATTTTGTTCAATCGCTTTCAGGAAACCTTTATATCGCTTCTGCATAACACCATCTTCCTGAAGATGTCCTGTCACCAATGCAATTTTTTTATGTCCCTGCTGAATCACAAATTCTGTAGCCAGATTAGAGCAATTCTCATCATCAATTCTTAGTTTATGAAAATAGTCATATTTACAATAACTATCAATTAACACTACCGGTACATCCAATGTTTTTAATTCACTAAAAAACTGATTCTGATAAGTACCAATAATAATAACTCCAGCCAAATTTCGTTCCTGAATCAGCTGAAGATAATCTTCAGTCACATCGGTAGCTGAGATAATTACATGGTATCCTCTTTGTCTTGCAGCATACTCTATGCTACCCAGTAATTCACTGTAAAAAATATTATGAAACATCAGCTTACTGCCGGGCTCTGTCTGTGGAACGACTACTCCCAACAATTTAGTATCTTTTACAGTTAATCCTCGTGCATTCAAATCCGGCACGAATCCTAGCTCATCGATTACTGCCAGAATCTTTTGCTTCGTTTCTTCGGATACTTTTTTCTTTCCGTTTAATACATAGGACACTGTCGCTACTGATACGTTTGATGCTGCTGCAACATCCCTGATGGTTACTCTGTTTTTCATACTTTCTCTTTTCATACAGTTTTTAATGCGTTTTGTTAACCGGTTAACTATATTATATTCTCCTATTTTTGAATGTCAATTATTTTTATTTAAAATAATATTTTTTAGATAAAATAAACAAACATTACGTATCGTTTTTATAGATTTTTAACGTTGCTTCTTCAAAGTAATTCATAATACTTTTTTTCTCTTCTTTATTGATATTTTTTCTCATTAAGTTGAAATCTTGCATTTCCTACCCTTTTCTGCTATTCTTATTGTAATGCCTGCGGATGGTTAAGTTTCCATATGTAGAGCAGGTATTTCGGTTCAAAATGCTATGTATGGGAAGGGTATGGTCATTACATGAAAATACAGGAATCTGCTGAGAATTATCTGGAAACGATCTTAGTGCTGAAGAAAAAGAACGGTGTTGTCCGTTCCATTGATATTGCCAACGATCTGGGTGTGTCCAAGCCCAGCGTCAGTGTCGCTATGAAGAATCTCCGCAATGGGGAATATATTGAAATGGACAAGGAAGGCTACATCACCCTGCTGGATAAGGGGCGGGAAATCGCAGAGAAAATCTATGAACGTCACACATTTCTTACGGACTGGCTGACTTCCATCGGTGTGGATCCCACTGTGGCTGCCGAAGATGCCTGCCGTATCGAGCATGTGATCAGTGCAGAGACTTTCACTGCTATGAAAAAGACATTGAAGACGAAATAGAACTCACAGTAACTCATTGCATATTATTTGAACGCAAGAACTCCCGGTGCGATATTGCTCCGGGAGTTTTGTTATTATCATAAGCTCATTACCTGCGCTCATTAAATCTTAATTGTCACCCATTTTCCCTGTCGGAACCGAATCGACGCAAACAGAAATCTGGATACCTGATCCGCCAGAATACCCATCCAGATACCGGTCATTCCCAGTCCCAGGGTAAATCCGAAAATATAGGATGCCGCCGTACGGATCAGAGTAACGCTGATCGTAGAAGCCACTGCCGTGTATGCCGTATCTCCCGCACCGCGCAGGCAGCCCATGTAGATGACCTGAGACACCTGGAACAGAACAATAATACAAATACAATGAATAATATTCACACCGTATGCAATAATATTTTCCTCTCTAAAGAACATCCGGTAGATGGTCTCCCCACCGAAGAAATAGATAACCGCCAGTGCGACAGAGATTCCCAGACCAATACGTCTACAGATGGCTCCGTAGCTTTTCGCTTTCTCCGGATCACGTTCTCCCAGACTCCGTCCAATCAACGCTACCGCCGCTACCTGCATACCGTCACCGAATGAAAACGTCAGACCGAGGATATTCATGCCTACCTGATGTGCCGCCATGGCTTCCGTACCCATTTTCGCAGCCATCATAGCAGTCGACATGAATCCGATACGCATCAATACCTGCTCAATAAACACGGAATAGCCGACTTTGATGATCTCCAGCAGCGGTTCCATCCGCAATCTAATATGATGTTTAATCATATACGGAATACTGATAAATCCATCTTTCGGACAGATCGAGACGATGCTCATCACGCATGCCACTACCGTACCGAATACCGTAGCAATGGCGGCTCCGGTGATTCCCAGTGCCGGGAATCCGAAATGGCCGTTGATCAGCAGGTAATTGCCGCAGATATTCACCAGATTGGAGATCAGATTCGTCCTAAGGGCGATCATCGTATTGCCCGCGCCGCGCTGTGCCGCATTGATTCCCATGGACAATACGTTGAAGATCATGCCACCCATGATGATCCGGTAGTATCTCGCCGCCATGGCATGCGTGTCCTCACTCGATCCGCAGAATTCAATGATCTGATCCGCGAATCCCACCGTCAGTGCACTGATGATCACCGCTGCCACAATGCAAAAGCAGATCGTCATCACCAGAATCTCGTTGGCCGCCTGCTGCCTCTTCTCTCCAAATCGTCTCGCCACCAGGGCGGAGATTGCTACATTCGCTGCGATGAACAGTGCCAGCCCCAGGAACTTCGGCTGTGTGGTCAGCCCTACCGCTGCCACCGCATTGGCTCCGAGCGTACTCACCATAAAAGTATCCACCATACCCGCCAGTGCGATAAAAAAGGATTCGCAGACCGCCGGCCACGCCAGCCGGATTGCCTCTTTTGTCAGGGAACCCTGTGTGTGTTCTGTGCTCATAGCTATGTTACCTATTACCTTTTCTTGGATATTTCCTGTTTCTGATAGTCATAATGCTTTATTACACTCTTAATCATACACCAAAACCTCCGTTTGCCGATAGTCCCAAATTTTTGTCCTCATTTTATAGCTAGACACATAATTTTTATCTCATTTTCATACAATACTAATCAGAAATACACGGATATTGACACATGCAAAATCGTATTTTCAAAGGAGGCTCCCATGCAATTCTCCGACAAATTTCACAATATTCACTGGAAAAACCTCATCACTGCCGTTGCCATCCCTCTGGCGGTAGGCGGACTCTCCGCCTGGATCACCAAAGACGGTATGAAAGCCTTTGAAACAGTGAATCAGACTCCCCTGACGCCGCCCATGTGGCTCTTCCCGGTGGTGTGGAGCATCCTGTTCGTCCTCATGGGAATCGCCTCTTATCTCGTTGTCATGCAAAAAGGTGAGGACACGAAAGCCCTCACCCTGTATACCGTACAGCTTATTTTTAATTTTTTCTGGTCCATCTGGTTCTTCAACCTGGGATGGTATCTTTTCGCCTTTTTGTGCCTAGTCGCTCTGTGGATCCTGATCCTCGCCACTACCGTTGCCTTTTACCGCATCTCGAAGCCTGCCGCATGGCTGATGCTGCCTTATCTGGTGTGGGTGGCGTTCGCGGGGTATCTGAATCTGGGGGTGTGGTGGCTGAACCGGTGAAAGAGTTTTCAAAAAAACGAAACACTGTTTCATTTATTTAATTTGATTGCAAAAGGCTATCTTATAAACGCACGCGTGCGTTTATCGTGCGTTTATTTAATCATTTCATAATGCGCTGATCTGCCATTGCCGATTGTAATCTATTTCTGCACCAGGCTGGTGCAGCTTTCTCCAAATGAACTTAACAGCTTGGATTCTTAATTATTTCGCAACAGCCTTGACGTTTACATATCTATACATCCCCCTGAAATGCCGGACACATTCTTTCGATTTCCCCACGGCTGATTCCATATTTTCCGGCAAGTGACCGCCAATTATCTGCTACCGTTTTTCTAATGGCTGTGACATTTTTCTTCGCCTGTTCTGTTGATATCTCATAGTATGGCGCTGCCTCTATTGCCAAATCAAAATCTATCGCAGAATTATCTTCGTCCACATTCAGTGATAAAAATTCTCCATAAATATCCGGATTCACATCATACATCGGAGAAAGTACCCACCCTTTCTCCTCCAGAATAAATCCATGATTTCTAAAATGATCGTCTGTATTGGACACTGCCATGCTAAACACAATACGCTTCCACAATTCCTGTATATCTTTTTTAGGTGTTGCTCCGTTTGCTTTCAGAAAAGAAACTATTTCAAGATAACTACTTCCGTCCGCTGCGTTTGCACCATCCTTTTTACCAAGCATAGTCATTGCTGAAGAAAAGTGAATTCTTCGGCTTTCTATTCTGTCAAATCGCTTTACAAGAAATGTCGTTCCCAATCTGGAAAATTTTTCAGCTTTTGCCTCCGGAACATTAAGTCCACACATAACAGCCAGTTCATGTACTACCATTTCCCATGCCCCGGAATTAAAATCATCATGTTTAGACGGAAATTTGGCAATCCAAAGTGAGCCATCCGTCGCCAGCACAGAGGCTTTGGGTCTCGCCCCTCCCAAAGAAGATCCGGGAGCAAGTAATTGCTTTAACCATTTCTCATTCAGCCCCTTTTCATCATTTTCAAACGCAATCGATGCCTGTTCGAGTTCTCTTAATGACGTCCACGGTGGTGTTGCAAATTCCCTGTCATTGGACAAGAATTCACCTTCCAACTCCGTTTTAAAACGCAATCCGCCCATTCTTGCTTCATCATACACTCCCAGAAGATAATCACTGTCTAAAAGCTTTCTAGGTTTTTCACCTGCATTTTTGGCACGCAATTCCTCTCTGCGTTTCATCAGACGCTGTCCCCATCTATCAGGGCAGGAATCGGCAAATACTCCGAATATCTTCTTATCATCGTGAATATATTGCCTTCCCTTATACATCTGTAAATCGGGATCTAATATCATATTTCCCTTTTCCAGCCATTTCTGATCATACTCAAAAGAGTAAAATTCCTTTCCTCTCGTCTGCGAAACATAGATTGTACCTATAATTTCTTCGTGATAAGGCTGAAAATCAGCAAAAACAAAAATCTTTTTTTCTTTATCCACTCCCTATCCCCTCCTGGGTGCGCGCTTTCTTACAGGCAAATCAAGATCCTGTAATTTCCGTCCCAATTCATCATCTTTAGCAACAAGCAGTAAATCCTTATCCATATAATTCAATGCATGAAGCACAGCCGCATAGCACCCCATTGCCACAGAAGGTGAGCCTTTTTCTATGGATACTAAAGTAGCTCTGCTGATTCCTGCTCTTTCCGCAACCAATTCCGACGTCAATTTTCTGCGCAGCCTTGCATACTTTATCTGTAGTCCCATTTGCTCAAGTATTTTTTCTGTTTCAGGCAACAACACTATTGTTTTTTTCGGCATAATCCCATCTCCTTATGTAAATATTATTAAACATTTATATCTACTTTGTCAAATTTTATTTACACTATTGAAAAATATCTCTGTCACGGATCCGACAGAGATATTATATAGTATGCCTATTACTCCGTTATCCTATAACGAATAACATACTGTCAAATATTACGCACAGCAATCTGTTAGCTACTCCCCATTATTTTGTAGAAATTAATTAGATTCAACTTCCTGTGCTACATCCGCTGCCTCAGTCTCCGGCTCGGTATCGGCGATTTCAATCTGATCTGCCAAGTCCATGCAGTCTATATAATGATCTCCTATCCGGAACGCATAGAAACTTCTGTAATCCGAGGTCATAGGGTCTGTATCCTGATGCTTTCCGGCATTATTATCCTGAAAATATTTCGGAATGTAGTCAGACTGCATATGTATGTCCTTTGCGTCCATGTTCTGCAGATAAACATAAATAATGGTATTACTGTCGTCTAACGTGATGGCATATTCATATCGGTCGATCCAATTTGCCATTGCCACATACGCAACGCTGCAATAATTTTCTTCATCCTGATAGAGCATATTCGTCTGATCCTGATAAGAGAATTTCAAATTCCGCAGACGTTCTGTTTCTGCCTCATACTGTTCCCTGGTATATTGATTTTCCAAATAGATCTGGCAGGTTGCTGCAAAGATTTCATCACGGGTCTGATAATAAAAATCCTGTGAAACGGTGTCCATATTTGCGGAAGGGAACACCGCTAACGGGCTGTAGACTCCCTTTCCCTCTAATTTATGGTATGCTTCTCCCTCCCGTGAAGTGATTCTTGTCCCATAAATAAAATGATAGCATACGTAAGACAAAATTATCCCCAGCACAATCACTACTGCCACAACCACAAATACTACTTTCTGCTTTTTGGTCATTTTTTGTTCCTCCCCCAATTATCTTCTATTTTCTTCTCTCACAATATTTTCTTCCGTAAATGAAAAATACGGAATCTCCAGCTCTTTAGCATTACCTTCGTTTGCATTCAGCTATTCCGTATAGTCCGTCTCATCGCCTTACATATTTTCAAAAAATTTCTAATCCTCTACAATCTCTTCTCCATAATCATAGATAGGCATCTGACCGGAAACATAAACATCAACATTATAGATTTCACCGGTCGCTTCCCCCGGTATGCCGAATTCATGGAAACATTCTCCTAAAGCATAACGATAAATGGTATATCTCTCTTTGCCCATATAAGTATGTTTTTCATAAGAATCTCCATATTGGTCGACCATTTGAGAATAACTATTTCCGGAATATATGCCTCTCGAGGTATGTGCGAATGTTTCATTACTACTGATTCTTATTCTGACACATTCTTTTTCAAGAAAATAAACTTGTATAAATTGAGCTTCCCCATCACCTACGTTATAATAATAATTATATTTTTTGTTATCCGAATCCTCAACCTTTTCATACAACAGCCCCATCTCATCCAGCTTCCCCAATATTTCCTGCTCACCTTCATATAAGGAAACTGAAAAATCCCCTATATTGATAATGACATCCATATCTGGCTGTGCATTTTTTGCATTCGGCATTTCATCAATTTTATTCCTTATAGCCGCTGCTGTTTCTTCTATACTTTTTTCTCCGTTAAAATAATACAAAGCCTCTGCCTGCGTAATCCCTATTAAAGGAAGGTCACTGCGCTGCATTACCTTCGTATTATTTATCATCTCCCTTACATCCTGTATATCCTCATCTTGTGCCGCATAAACATTTTCATAGGTACTGCCAATTTCGTATGTCAGAATAGGAAGTTTCTCTCTTTTTCCATCCGATGTCTGATAATATTCCTGCTTTCTGCTATCACTAAGCTGTTGATCCAGCACATCTTGCAATATTGAGAAATTCCAATTGGGAGCAATCGTTTTCTGTCCTTCCTCAGTAAAATAGCTTTCCACAAACTTCCATGCTTCTTCTTTGTGCGCGCTTTGACTGTTAATGGCGAAACAGTTGTCAAAAATAAATATTCTTCCCTTTCCCTCTGCTCCCGGAAATCCTGTATAGACTGCGTCCTCACCCCATACGGATTTTTTATATAAATATTGTTGCATGTCACCTATGCACTCAAGATTGAATGGAATTTTTCCTTCCCGCATCAAAAGGTCATTCGTTTGAAACATCGCCTGTTGCGGTAATTGTTCTGCAATTTTTATATATTGTTCCAATCTGTTATCTTCCGTTTCCCCGGAATATCCTCCGCAGATTGCCCCTTCCTGTAAAAATAAATCCCGTGAAATCATAGGATCCTCTTCACATTCCCGAACGGCCCGCAAGGCTTCCTCGAAGGTAAAATTTTCTTTGTTACTGCACCATTTTTCTTTTGTTATCAATGTATATAACACAAAATTCGTTGGCAACATATACAAGCCACCATCCGCTGTCAAAACCTGATACGCGGAATCAACGATGTCCTCTTCCCCAATCACATCACTTTTCTCCAGATAGGGAATAAGATTCTCTATTGCGCCCTTTTCTGTAAGCACTTCCACATCCATCTCATCTGTCGAAAAACTAATGATATCAGGTCCTTTTCCTGTCAAAATATCATCATACAAACGGCTAATTCCGTCGCTTATATTTTCTTCGTAATAATCATGTATTGTGATTGTTATTCCGTCATTTTTACCATTAAAATCAGCTACTGCTTCATGTAATGTCGACGCTCCCCCGATATCTCCAAGTATAATCTCCGTTTCAGGTTCTTCCGGCACAATTGTAGCAGTCTCTTTCTCCCACGCAGATGTTTCCGTCCCGGTGTCTATTTCTCCGCATCCCATTAACATCAAAGATGATACTGTACCTACAAGCAATAATGCTATTGTTTTAAAAGTATTCATTCGTAATCCCCTCGCACGTCATCCCAATATCATTCTTTTTCCAACAGGTAAAAAGCACAATCCATCGTAAGAATAACAAACTGCTTATCGCTGGAAAGCATTATGTCTACTGCCGGAGACTTCCCCTTTATTCCATCTCTTGTGCCCCTTATTTTTAAATCCTGTAATTCATCATAATTCAGAATCCAATCATATAGTTCCGGATCGTCTTTTATAGCTTCCTTTACATAATAGATTAAATTACGCTCTTTTATCGGAGATACCTCATAAGAAGGTTCTAAAATCTCGCATTGATAACGTTCATATTTTTCAAGCCCTTCACTGGAAAATACATCTTCATTTATCACAATATGATTGCCTATGATATCATGTCCTTCCGGATAATTCGTATAATCGTTTTGTACGTGTGTAAAGCCAAGCAATTTCGTAACTTTCCACTCACCAAAAAGCAATTCTTCGATTTCATCCATGGATAATTCGTCCACACTGCCATCTGCTATTTCCGGATCTGGCTCTATCGTTTCTTCCGCATTCAGATCTTCCGATTCTGTCTCGAGCATATTATTAATTCCGATAATTGATAATTCCGGCGTTCCTGTTCCATTACCAACATTTTCAAACCAGATTTGTCCGGCATCCCCCATCATCACCCCTTGCCAATTGCAAAACATTTTTCGGCATGTTTCAGCACGAATAGCCTCTACAAATTCTTGATTCAGCTTTCCATCAATATCTAGTTTTAAAAAATCTTCACGATTAGTAACCGTAGTTCCATTTATTACAATAGGATATGAAATCTTCTCAGATAACGCATCCCAATCATGCTTTAAAATATCATTTTTAATCTCTTCAGCAAATTGCTCCTCTGCTGTTACTCCTGTAGATGTCATATAATAATCTTCTGTTTCGCTGCTTTGAATGCTTTCATCACTTTCACGTACTTCATAGTCTTCTGTATCACTCATGGCAGGCATCTTTTTTTCTTCAGGTATACTGTCTATATGCTGATTTTTCATCAAAAATATGTAAGACATAATTATCCCCAGCACAATCACTGCTGCCACAACCGCAAATACTACTTTCTGCTTTTTTGTCATCTTTTCGTTCATTTTCCTTACCTGAATTCTCCTCCCACAAGCATTCACACAAACGATATTTTAAATTTGTAACTCTTTTTATGTTACAAATTTAAAATACCATATTATTATCACAATTTCATTAACTGATGCTAAATCTTTTGATATTTTCAATTATTGTGTTGCAATCATCTCTTTCTCAATATATGAAAAAGCACCCTAACATGTTTTGGCTAAAGTTCTCATCTTTACATTCCCATTTCTTCTATCTCTTTAAGCATAAATTCTTCTAATTTCTTCTTATCTGGCAAATGCAGCATGTAAGTTGAAACAAATAATTGATTATCCATACCTGATAATGCATATTCTACCATTTGCGACCCTTTATCTGTGCAAAGAAGTATTCCTACAGGCGGATTATCACCTTCATTCATTTCATTTTTCTTATAATAACCTACATAAGCATTGAGCTGTCCTAAATCTTCATGCTTAAATTCATCATTTTTAAGTTCAATAATGACATTACAATGTAAAATACGATTATAAAAAACAAGATCAATAAAATAATACTTATCATCTATTACAATTCGCTTTTGCCTAGCTTCAAAACAAAATCCTTCACCAAGTTCAAGCATAAACTCCTGCAAATGATCCATAAGTGCTTGTTCCAAATCCGATTCAGACACTGCATCTTTCGCAGCCAGCCCTAAAAATTCAAATGTAAATGGATCTTTTATCGAAAGCATTGTTCCATTTCCATTGCCTTCAAACTTTTTTAATAATAGTTCCGGTTTTTTACTTATGCCAGCCCTTACATAAAGATTTGTCTTTATCTGTCTACGAAGTTCTCTCACATTCCAGTTGCACTTCATGCATTCTGTTTCGTAAAAAAATCTTTCAAAAGCATCTGTCAGTCCCATAATCTCACGTATATGTGAAAACGATAAATTATTGACCAAAACATCTGGATCTGTAACAAATTGGTTCGACGCTGTCGAACTTTTTCCAAAATCTAGTAATTCAAATTTGCTCGACACTGTCGAACCAATTTGAGGATATACTTTATAAAATTGTCTACAAGCCTTAAAAAGAGTTGCGTTCATTCCTTTTTGATTAATTTGATTTTCCAAATTTTTCAAAAGATGTGAACCATATTCGGCTCTGTCGCTACCATCTTGTTCATATTCGACTATATAATATCCAATTACCCAATTTCTCAACGTCATAAGCTGATTCACGGCGCTTTTCGCCGCCGAACTTGCTTTATCATTTATCTGTATAATGCTGTCTGCCAGCAGTTGAAATTCCATTGACTAACCTCCGATACCTTGTCTTACAGCTATTATAGATTTTCATAGACACAGTATAACATAGGTTCTGTGTCCACGCGATTCTTTTCACCTCACGATTACTAAACTATCTGCATATATCATCAGGCAGTTCACTATTTATGGATATTAATTTTGTTCGGCGCCATATTAATCATTATCCCATTATCTTTTCGTATCTTTGACTGTTCAAGATAGGAATCTTTCTTAATTTCCGCAGCGTCGCTCCTTATTTTTGTGCATTGCACGGTTTTTGGTAATGATATTTTACCCAATCATTACTTTAACTTAAAGTATGCCAATTAAGCTCAAATAAATCACTCTCAAATAGCTTTTCTTTCCAATCATTATACTCTCCTTCATCTAAACGAAGAGAGTCTTCATAAAATCGCACAAAGTATATTTTTTTATCACCATCTTTATCATCTTTAAACGGAAAATTATCCTTGTATTCCGGGCATGCGTTTAAATCTAACTCTTCAACACTGGCAATACATTCGTACATATTTTCCATTTCATTATACCGATATACTTCATACGGCCAAAAGTCATCATTATATGTATATCCCGAATGTGATGCCGGAGCATATATCAATCCATTTTCATAAAATCTACATCCATAATAGTAATCAAATAATAATTCAAACTCTTCTTTTTTCTCGGAAAATCGGTAAATATATTGTGCACTGTCCGAATTGCACGTTCCTTCAATTCCTATCAATAGTTCATCTATACCATCATCATTTATGTCATATATCACGAATTCATTGGGATATGCCAGCTCTTTTTGTTTTTTAAAACCAGTACCATTATCAACATAACAATAATCTCCGTTTGGTAAATATCCCGTATTTTCCAGTTCTTCGACCGCGTTTAAATAAATTTGATTTATTTCAGTATGATTCCCTATCTCAATCACATAATCATAACTATAGGTGTGCACATACAACCGGTCATCCTTCTCTGCCATGAGGTCCGGCATCTTTTTCAGAGGCAGGCGGTCGATCACCTCTCCGGTATTTTTATCCAGCTGATAGAGATAATCGTCCTCTGCGGTAAAGCCATAGCCGCAGAAGATCACGTCCCCTTTCACGAGAAAATTCATGCTGTTATAAGTCTGGTCTGCACTTCGCCACAGCAGTTTCTCATTTTCCAGATCATAGGCAAACATAAAGCAGCTGTCCGGCTGCGCATAGCCGTTCATCACCGATGCCCCATAGAAGATACCGTTCTCAAGGCAGGCGTTATTACCATTGACGTACCATTTGTCTGTCGGATATTCCAGTACATACAGGCAGTTCTCGCCATCAAAAATGCTGAGTTTTCCATCGTCCCACTGGTAGGTGTAGTTCTCGTCATAGAAGCAGTCCCAGTTCTCACCGATCATGGGAAGGGAAACGTCTTCCGATGCATTGTACCATTCATCCGCAAAAGTAATATTGTTATACGTCTCGGAAAGGATTTCCAGGGAATAGGGCTGCACCGCAGTTCCTTCCGGGTGAAATTCCGATACTCCGGTGAAATCTATCGCGATTTCTTTCGGTGCAATGGGTGTTTCCCGGGATTCGGACTCTGTGAGAGCTCCGGAGGTCTCTGGTGCATCTATTTCAGTGTCTATGTTGATAGTATTTTCGGTCTGGCTCTCTGCTTCGCTGTTCTGTGTTGCATTGGTCTCCCGGGCGCCGCATCCCGTCAACAGGCAGGCGGACAGTGCGAATGTTGCTAATCTGTATTGCTTTTTCATGATAATCTCCCTTACTGCTTAAAATTTTCACGCATTTCTTACTTTAAATCCGTAACTCTTTTTATATTACGAATTTAAAATATCATATTTTTGTCGCACTTTCATTAACTGTTTCCAATAATTTCATATTAAAATAAACAATTCCGATGTAGCTTATTTCTATTTACCGTCCAGATACCTTTGCATAAAATTTGAGGCGGTAATTCAACGATGATCTATTCGATTTCCGCTGATAATTACCGCCTGAACATCATTATTCTTCTCTGTCAACTCTTTCTGTTAATCAATCGTTTTCATCTTCTTTTGAAATCTGGGGTGCTATTTGACTTTGCGAATCATTATTATGCTGCAGCTCTTGTGCATTGCCACTGCTTTGTGCAAATGTTATGGCACTGCCATTTGTTTCATAGGATCGAATGATCTTTATATTCTCGTCTGTCATCTCGGTCAGTTCCACCTCCAATCTCAGTGGATTTTCCCTAATGGCGGAGGTAACTACAAATGGTAATTTCCCGGCAACCATATCTGCCGAAATTTTCTCCTGCAATGTTTCTACATATGCCCCTGATGGTGTTCCATCTGAATTTCTGGAATCTAGAATTGTGTTTGTACCGGTCATATTGGGTTCTGCAAATATGATATCATCACTGTTCCGGCCGGTAGTGATCTGTCCGTTTTGCACCCAGATTTTACGAATATCCTGTGCGAAGCTTCCCACTTCCTGTAATTCGCCGTTCCGGTACCGGAACAGAAAGCTCTCGTACTGCCCCTGCTCATCTTTTCTGGTAAGGGCTAACAATATCTGTCTGCCGTCCGGGCTGAAGGCATAGATGCTGTTCCCCAGATTCTGTGCCGTCCGCATCTCGCCACTCGTCGTGTTGACCGTAAAAACATACTGATCCAGCGGAGAATGATCCGGCGTATTCAGTGCCTGCGCCATCCTGGAACGAAGCGTGATCCGGTCTGCGGTTCCGTCTCCGTCCAAATCAAGCAGCGCATAGGTCTCCTGTGCCGCACGCTCGGACACATCATAGACAACTCCTACTTTTGTCAGGATTTCCTGCCTCTGTGCGGCTGCATAGGCATCTATCTCCTCTGCGGTCAGTTCCGCTGCTGTTTTCCCGTTCCATACCGGCCTTACAGACAGGATCGGCAGCTTCAGCTGTTCGCTGCCATCACTATTTTCGAAGATCCAGTAACCGTCCTCTGCACGAAACGAAGCCTTGTCGAAATCCTGCGCCTCCGACGGCAGCTTCCAGTCCGTGACCCCGTTTTCTCCGGTCTGTCCCGAAGTATCATATTCCCGGATCGTGTCGATCCAGATTTCCAAATCGCCATCCTGATAGTCAGAGGATGCCAGGTAGTACAAGCGCACGCTCTCTATCTCATCCCGGTAACAATCTAAATAGTCACACTGATCCGAAGTATCGAAGAATCTCCGATCCTGATATACGCATGACCAGTGGGACGCCGCATATCCCGGTGCAATATACCCCAGTACGACACAATCCAGTCCGGCATCCGCCCCGGTTGCCACATAGATGCCGTAACTGGACACCTGATAAGTAGCATATTGATCTCTAAAAGATCCCTGAGATACCTGCGTATAATCCCCGGGATGGGCTCCCGCCAAAGGATCCTCTTCCACACCCTGCGGTCCATATTCCGCATAGACGATTCGCACCTGATTCTCTCCATCCAGTGGGCCATAAGAATGCCGGCCTTTACTGTCGATGTCTCCCAGGGAGAGCATCCAGATCTGACTGCTCTCCTCCGCAAATACCATGGGAATATCGATACCGGATCCATCAGCGAAAATATAATGTACGTTTGCCACAGAACCTTCGCCGGGTCTTGTGGAATCCTTTTGGAAAAATAAATACTGCCTCCCGGCTTCATAGAGCAGTTCCGTCATTTCCCCGCTGCCACTCTGCAGATTCAGCAACGTTTCCGCAGCCTTCACCGGATCCTTGTAGGTCTCATGGGCAACGGCATCTCCGTCTAAAATCCGCTGATGCAGTTTCCGCGCCGCGACACCATCGTAGCCAAGATACTGGATGCCGTCCTGTCCGGCAAAAGACCGGGTATCCTCCAAGGCAGACACATCAAACAGGCCACTGAACTCTTCCCTGCTGTGGATACCCTGCTCAAATACCGTCAGCCATTCCGTTTTGGCAGCCTCATAGTCCACTTCACCCGCCGTTAAATCCCCTTCCGCTGTTTCATCCGACGTTCCTGTCATGTCTGTCGCATCCGCCCCAGTCTCCGTATCATTATCCGCATTTACTGCATCTGTTCCACCGCCAGGGTTGCTACACAGGCATACCACCAATATCACAAGCACCGCCACCGCACCAACCAGCATCCAGAACGGCGGCTTGCGGTAGTCCAACACGTGCCGGATACGATTCTTCACATGATCTTCTCCAAAAGAAAGCAGTGCGCAGATGGAACCGCCCCGATAGCGTTTCCATTCCCCACCGGAAGCCTCTTCCAACAATGTATAGGAATAAATTTTCTTGCTCTCTTCACCGAGAAGCTTCACAACTTTTTCATCACAGGACATCTCGCAGTCCATATTCATCAAATAAAATGCCAGCCACACCAGTGGGTTGAACCAGTGCACACAGCAAATCAGCAGAGCTGCCGGTTTGAAAAGATAATCCCTGCGCTGCAAATGCACTCTCTCGTGGCACAGCACAACGTTTCTGCTCTCCGGATCCAGACCCGAAGAGAGATAGATCACCGGATGGACCAACCCCATGACGAAGGAAAGATGTCCTCCATCGATCTCGCAGATTCCCGGTTCTACCTGTCTGACACCGCTGTCAGGTCGGTGAATCCGGTTACGCATACGCAGGTAGGAAAAGGCATGATAACCCATAAATCCCGCCATTCCTAGCAGCCATACGATCGAAAGGCCACGGAAAGTTTGCAAAGATCCATCCGCATTATACCGGTTATCCACCGGGTAACCATCATCCAAGGCATTCGTAACATTACCCGGTGCCTGTATTCCGCCGACACCGTCATCTCCAATTTCATTCATACCTTCTACGTTTCCATCCTGTCCCAGTGCCGGTGCAGAACCTTCCCTATTTCCAGCGGCTTCTAAAGACCCGGAAATAGGATTTTCCGTATTATCCGCCCCGGACAGCACGACATCCACAGTATTGTCTCCAAGGAGGATGCCATTATAAACTCCCTCATTGTCAACTGATCCGGCACTGTTCCCGGCAGTCAACTGTGCAGAGGTTGTCGCCGTCCCTACTGTCAACAGACGCTCCGGGATCAGACTGATCCTGGTCCCCGGCAGCACCGGACAACATAACCGCACAAATACGATTCCCCACAGCAAATAGGAACACCATTTCGGGGCTTTTTTCAGTAAAAATCTGGCCAATATCACCAACAAAATACAATAGCTTCCCACCAGACTTAGCCGCCATATACTGTCAAACATACGATAGATGCCTTCCATCATAAAGTCCCTCCTGTGCTCTCTGCTTCCCTATCTGCGGAAGCTCCGCTCTCTGTCATCCCTGTTCTGTAACGCTCCGAAGCTTATTAATTTTCCGTCCCGGTAGCTTAGGCTTGCGCAATCGCCTTCCTGCAATTCGCTGTAAATTCTGTCGGAGACTTCTAATGTGATCTGCTCGCTCTCTTTTTCCAGATTTTCAAAAATGACGCTCTTGACGTTTTCCGTCTCGGTTACTCCGGAATTTACCGTACCGTTTGCCAGATATACTGGTTGGTTCACCACGGTAGCCTCTCCCTTGCTGAATACTTTTGCACGATTCACCGTATGATATCCCCGTTGCCAGTTCCGTAAGCTCCGCACCAGAAGATTCAGAAGATATCCCAGGATTACTACGGTGAACAGGACTGCCAATATGTTTTCCACCGGACTGAAACTTAACTGCTGCATCATAAGCACAACCTCCCCTTATTTCATTATTTATCTCATTTCACAGTATCATTTATGATATCCTTGTATACTTCTAACAGCCACCGGAAAAACTCCGGTGACTGTTTTTTCACACTTTACCCTGCAAAATATAAACCACTGAAATAGGCACTGTAATCCGTTCCATCCCGTAACCGAAACCACCCCTTCACGCCGTCCGTAACCTCGATGCAGATCCATTCCTGCGTTGCGTCCAGCTTCGTCATGCGTACTTTGCGTCCTTTGGGCAGCACAAAGGTCTCATCACCGTCCGGTGTACGGTAGAGCGTTATATCCTGCCGCAGCTCCACTTCCTCCCATGCACTTAATACATATTCCTCCTGTGGCACTTCCCGGAGCTTTCCGTTCGATGTTACCTGATAGATTCTCTGGATGTAATCGTTCTGCACCACAAAATAGGGTTCGGTGATAACCATCTGTCCATCCTGTATCCATGCCTTTCGCAGGTCCTGTGCGAGCCGGTCTGTTTCCACCAGTTTTCCGTCTTCATAGTGGTAGATTCGGGTCAATGGATCTGCGCTTTCGCCGTCATCATACAATGCAATCAGGAGCTGTTCCCCATCCGGGCTGAAAGCGAAGATTGAATTGCTCATATTTCCCGTGCTGTCCGGAATCTCAGCCGTCTGTCCGTCTATCTCCAACACTACATCCTGCAGGTCATAGCAATTCATCTGACCCAGTCCCAAATTTACACAAATCATATATTTCTCGAAAGAATATCCCGTTACCGGCTCAGCAGGATGCAGAGAAATCTTCTCCGGCACACCATCGCCATCCAGATCCAACTGCGCCAATGTCGCAGTTTCTGTCCGCTCCGATACATCAAATACCACACCCGGATAGGCCTGAATGTCTGCTCTTTCGATGTGCTGGCTATCCGCCCCACTAAGCGCAAACCGCATACTTATGGATGGATTACTATTGTAAATGTCATAATATCCGTCATGAACATGAAGCGTCGTGTCGCTGTTGAGCTGCAAATCCACCGGCAGAACCGTATCGGCGACAGTATGGGTACTCATGTCAAACTCCCGAAGCACCTTCGGCATCCATTCATCCGACAGAAGATGCGCCTCATCAGGATCTGTCAGATAATAGACCTTGCCGCCGCTCCATTCCGTCACATCCGGCAGATCTTTTTGCAACTGTGTATAGGCTTCTGATGTGTCATATGCGCTCCGCTCACAGGTAACGTCATACCAGCCCGTTTCCATGATGCGTGCAGCTTGAATGCAGCGAAATACACTGCCGGACGTTCTCACGGATTCACTCATGGTATAGATTCCATAATTTGAAATCTGCACATGGGGGTAATAGGCCGAATAACTGCCGGCATCCACAGGATACCAATCCATCCAGCCCCAGTAGACCGCTCTGTCCGGTTGTCGAAGTTCGTACTCCCCATAGACCCTTCTGGTACAGATATCACCGGTAAGCGGACCATATTCCAAATCCTCCGCACTGCCCGGATCTCCAAAGGACAAAAGCCACAGCTGCGTCATCTCCTCCGCCATGACCATGGGTACATCTACGGAAGATCCATCTGCAAAAGTATAATGTACATTCACCACAGAGCCTTCTCCCGGCCGGTCAGAGTCCTCCCGATAATAAGGATATTGCCGTCCTGCCGGATACAGCGTCTCGGTCACGGCTCCACTTCCATCACCCAAATGCAACAGTGACACCGCTGCCGTTACCGGATCTGTATATTTTCTATAAGTCTCGGATGCAGATTCTTCCATCAGTGCTTTGAATATCGCATACGCAGCATTCGTATTGTTTTCACGTGACAGCAGGTCATAAGCCACTTGATCCGCTGCAAAGGAATGCTTTTCTTCGATTGCTTCCACATCAAAAACAGCGGCAAAATCTTCTCTGCTATGAATCGTTACCTTTGCAAAATCTTCCGGTGTTGTGATGCTGTCCGGAAACTGCGCAATATTTCCACTCGTCTCCGCATTGCTGTCTACATCCGTTGCTACCCTTGCGCCGTTGTCTGTATCTGCACGATCCGCCGTGCCTGCCCCGTTCCCACTTCCACCGGGGTTGCTACACAGGCATACCACCAATATCACAAGCACCGCCACCGCACCAGCCAGCATCCAGAACGGCGGCTTGCGATAATCCAGCACATGGCGGATCCTGTTCTTCACATGATCTTCACCAAAAGAAAGCAAGGCGCAGATAGAACCGCCCCGATAGCGTTTCCATTCCCCGCCGGAAGCCTCTTCCAGCAGGGTATAGGAATAGATTTTCTTGCTCTCCTCCCCGAGGAGCTTCACCACTTTTTCATCACAGGACATCTCGCAGTCCATATTCATCAGATAAAATGCCAGCCACACCAGCGGATTGAACCAGTGGACACAGCAGATTACTAACGCTAGCGGTTTCCACAGATAATCTCTTCGCTGTAAGTGCACCCGCTCATGGCACAGAACAACTTTTCTGCTCTCGGGATCTAAGCCCGAAGACAGATAGATCACCGGATGGATCAGCCCCATGACGAAGGACAGATGTCCTCCATCGATCTCGCAGATCCCCGGTTCCACCTGTCTGACACTATTGTCAGATCTACGAATCCGATGACGCATGCGCAGATAAGAATAAGCATGATATCCCAGGAAGCCAAGCATTCCTGCCAACCATACCATGGATAATACACGGAACCACACCGGGTATGTCCATGCGCGGGCGTCAGTACCTGTTCCGGCAGATGTTCCCGAAATCACTGCATCTGTTCCACTGGCTGCCACCCCTGCAACCGTAGCTCCACTTTCTGTTCTCGCAGTTCCCAGGGAAAAATCCTGCGTGCCGTCAGCGTTCATGACAGTATTGTCATTTCCCACAGCCATCGTTTTTTCTGCCGCATGGCTGTCCGGTACTTCCTCCGCAGCGTGCTCCCGCCACAGCGCATCCCCGTTATTCTTCATAGCGTTGCCCTCGGTAAGATCACGATGATCCGCACCCGTTGTCTGCTGCCCTGACATCATCTCAGTCCCCACCGACAACAATCTCTCCGGAATCAGGCTGATTCCCGTCTCCGGCAACACCGGGCAGCACAGCCGCACGAACACGATTCCCCATAACAGATAGGAGCACCATTTTGGTGCTTTTTGCAACAAAAGTCTGGCGAGGAGCACCAGTAGCACGCAGTATCCTCCCACCAGACTTAAGTTCCAAACACCGTCAAATATTCTGTAGATATTCTCACCCATAAGCCCCTCCTGTCCTGCCCCCCGCAAGGCATAGTCGATGTTTCATAGACTCTTTGTAATTATAGTCTACATTCTACCGACCCATCTGTCAAGTAAGAAATCTGATTCTGTTGCCCCTCTTCTTCCGGATTTCAGTCACTTACTGTCAGCTCCGGCTCTTCTTCCGAGCGCAATACCTCCGCATGCATTTCAAAATCCAGCACGCAGTCTCTATGTATTTCCTCTGTCTCCCCGGTAGTCATGGAAGTGCCGGTCCCCCGGAACGAGATCACTGTCTTTCCATCTCCTATGGTCACATCCGAAGTGACATATAACGGTTTCCGATACTGTTCACTGATCCACACAAAAACCTCATTGGTTGCTTCCCAATACTGCCGCAGTTCCTCACCATACTGCTTCGCATACCCCTGTCCGATGTGGGATCTGCTGCGAATGGAGCATATGGGATAGGACCGGTAGAGATCTTCACTACGATCATGGCTGAATCTGATCTGTATCTCCGGATGCTCATACAGCCATAACTCACGTCCGCCCAGAATCCCTGCCGCCAGCGCCACCACTGCCAACACGATCAAAATAACATGCCTTTTCTTTTTACCGTTCATTTCCGCCCCTCTCTTTCCCGTGCTTACTTCTGCACCGCTTCCATCAGACGCTCCTGCCAGTCATAGAAAGCCTGGCCGTCCACCAGGCAGCGTTCGTCCTCACCTATCCATAATCCCTGTTCTTCCGACGCGTAGCGAAAGGTCCTTGTCTCACCGTCTGCATAGACAAACTGAAAATATCCCACACCTTCCACCATCTCTTCCGGTGGGATCGGATCTGACGTCACTTTTCCGGAAAGTTGTATAAATTCCTGCCACAGCTGCTCTACGGTATCGACATCTTCCACATAATCGTAATCCTCTGCACAGAAGCTGCAACCGATCTTCTGCGGGCACTCCTCCGGCAAAAAGTTCGCACAGGACGCGGTCTTTGCACTGTTTTCCAGCATTCCGGGATACCATGCATCCGCTATGACATCGGCTTCTTCCGGTGTTGCCGCCGGATATAAAACGTAGCTGGCGGGATTCTCTACGGATATCATCCCTTTTTCCACATTCTGTACCGCCTGATAAATCGCTACGGTAGTCTGGGCATCCGGGGTTCCGATCCAGCCACCCCCTCTTCCCTCCTTCAGAAATCCTCTGCTTGCTCCATAGGTAAAGAAATAATTCTGCGGTTCCTCCCCCTCTCCAACGAAAGATATCTGCCCATGGAAAGTGCTGCCGTGGATCCAGGGCAGTACCCGGTAATAATAAGTTCCGTTAACGCTCACCTGTACCTCTTCCTGCTTCCCGTAGGCATTCTCCTTCGGCATCTGTATCCCCGGCACCGTGAAATCCACCGTTTTGCGGAATTCGATGAGATTCAGCAGAAGTACCACTACCACCAATACGATTGCACTGAGAAAAATGGTTGCTTTTACGTTAATCTTCTTCATAAGCCCCTCCTTTGTTTCCCTTCTATCTATATTGACGACTTTTATACTCCGTTTGTTACAAACAGCATAACAAAATTTCACCCCTGAATCTACTTTTTTCACCCAAGCGACCGCTTTCTGTTATTTCTGGTCTTTTTATAACATAACCACTGTAAATGCACAATTGAGCAGATGGAAACTTAACAGTCTGGAACTATAAAACTGGCGGCATCGGCTTCCCGGTGTCGCCAGTTTATTGTCACTCTATTTTACGAGTGGCTCATAATAGAGCACTGTCTTCGCAGGATCTTTTCCGCTGATCTCCACGCCGTCCGCCGTCGTTCCCTGGAAGCCGTCGGATGCGCCGATATAGAGAATGCGACCGTCCGGTACGAGGACCTCGCTGTTTTGCAGAATCGAATACGCCAGTCGGTACATGGGAAGCGTGTCACTCTTCACATGTTGCACAAACTCTTCTTTTGATTTCATATTAGTAGAAAAATTCTATTCTGCCCGCAGTCCGTGCAGCATCACGGTATTCTGCCATCCGCCCGCTCCACAGGTTCCGGTATGCAGGATTCCAACACTGCCGCCCGCAGCAGCTGTTCTCGTGTCCACGGTGATTTCCGACGGATATTCCACAGACGCCGGAAGCTCCTTTTCCGTCCACAGATGCGCCCGCAGCCGTCCGTCACGAATTTCTGCCTCGATATGACACCCTGTCACGAACCCTGCCGTGTAGCAGCGTTCTCCGATTGGTGCCGCAATCCCATCCTCATAATACACCGGGAATACCGCTACGGCATTGGAGGCTTCCGGAGAGCGCAGGATCCGGAGTGCTGGTCCGGTCATCGTCCGCGCATCGAATCCGACGCACACATCCATATATTGTCCGGCACTGCCGAAGCCCTGTCCGGATGTCTTCGCAGGATCCAGATACACTTCCGCCCGCATTTCGCGCGCTTCCTCTGCAAAGGTATAGAATAGCTTCACACCCTGTATGGTAGGCATCAGTCCGGCGCCCACGCAGCCGTTTCCGGCAGTCCGGTAGCTCCAGGGGGTCTCTGGCAGCGTCTGCTCCCATTTTCTCCACTCGGCAAGTGCCTCTCTGGGCGTATAGAAATCCCTCGTCCACCACTGCGGACGGATCCTGGGCTGAAGTTCCGTAGGGAAATCCGTAAAATCGGTCTGCACCCGTCCGGCATCCTCGATTCCTTCCGGTTCCAGCCTCTCGCAAACACACAGTTCTACCGTCTCCCCACAGGCACTGCAGTTCGTCCGTGGAGTGATCCGCACGTAGACCGCCGCTCCAATTGCTTCATTTCCCGGATGATACACACGATTCCCCACTCCGGGGCGGCTGACGGATACGGTTCTGCGCTCACCGTCCTGCTCCAGTTCCCAGCAGATCAGGGAAGCATCCTGTGCTCCTTCCAGCTCCAGTTCATAGTGCAGGATAAACATCCCCTTCTGCCATGTAACACAGGGATCCTGCTGCCATTTCGGTGCTGGGCGGGTCGTCGGAGGGACTATAATCTCTGCCATAGCCGCCAATCCGGTCTCTGTATGTACGAGCAGTCGGTTCTTCCCGGTACGGGCACCGTTATTTTCTCCATACAACGTCAGTTCCTGCCCCTGCCTCTGCAGACGGATCCTGCTCCCATCTTCCGTGATTTCACAAGCCAGTTCCGGGTGCTCCTGCGTCTCGCCGCTGAAATAATTTACCTGGGCGGACAGGGTCTGGCTTCGATGTTCTTCGGTTAATTCTACGCTCCCCCGGCTCAACACCAGCTGTACCGGCAGATGCTCTGTCTCTGCTTCCGGCAGGTACTCCCGCTGTCCTAGCGGATCCCAGTCGTCCGTTCCCCGTAACAGATTCCGGACGTTGTATTGCGCCCCACTTTTCGCCTCTACCAGAAAAGCCCGCAGCCCCTTTTTTCCGGTGAGATCCACAGTATGTTCCGCAGGTCCTATAGGCGTATCGTTTCCATATGCATAGCACATGGTCTCCGGCTGGGGATAGCGCGTCCACTGCACCTGCAGTGCCCGGGAGGTTCCCATACTTTCCTTACGCAGATCCTCGAACCGGCAGCCGATCACATACACGCATCCCTGCCCCTTCATAAAATACTGGTCTGCGCCGCTTCTGTCCCGGTGTCCGCAGATCCGGAACAGACAGTCCAGGAACGCACTTCCCGTAGCATCCGTTGCAGAGATCGGGCATCCCCCGTAGAAATCAAAATCGCAATGCAGATATACTGCATTGCCATTCAGGGCATCATCGGTGGATTCAAAATGGCAGTTCTCGTACAAGCTTCGCTTCGCACCGCAGATGGGATAGAGATTCAGTCTGCTGATGAAACGACTGTTTTTCGCATGGAACCGGTCTCCCACCACATCACCCAGCTGTGCCTGTGTGACTGCCTTGCAGCGCTTCGGTCTGTTTTTCGACGGATCTAACGGATACTCCAGATCCACGTTGCAATAGTTCCCGATGGTCAGATTCTCCAGGTACAATCCGTCCCCCTCAAAGTGCAGCATGGTATAATTGCCGATACAGCCGTGGGACTGCCCCTTGTTCGCCGCGATCACCACATCCTCCGGGTGCTCCGACAGACCGATCAACGACAGATAGCTGCATTTTATTTTCTGCTGATAGGGCAGGAACTCTCCCTCTGTCCCCCGGAAGGTTTCCCCATCCTCCGGATCATGCAGCCAGTAAACATCCGGCGCCAGATATACCGTCATCGGGGCTTCCGGCGTTCCGTCCTGCAGTGCCCCGGAGGCAAACAGCTCCTGTAATGAACGGAAGCACCATGCCGTTCCCGGGGCGGCACTGCCGTCTAGCAGCAGATGGTGCGCATCCAGTTTTTCCATCATCGCACTTTTATCTGTCATAATTTATCCTCCTCTGTTAAAATATCTCAGTGTCTCATTATACGGGCAATGCAGGTCAGAAGTAAAGTGACAGTTTCCTTCCGGGAAGTGACAAAAGGTTCCAAAAAAACAAGGCACCGGACGAATCCAGTGCCTTTTGATTTAAAATCTGCTTTAAAAATAAAAGTTAATTTCTGTTTTTCCTTTTTTAATTCGGAAACAGACATCTTTTTATATTTCTTCGGGATTATCAATACATCATTTTCATACGCAGTCATCCTCTGTTACCTCCCATAATAATCTTTGTTTTTCTCTTGTTAACTCGCTTTTTCTCACATTTTC
>OJPL01000082.1_pt1 | contig 36816 bp, 32 predicted proteins | sample 1598501 | NCBI WGS metagenome assembly OJPL01 (sample SAMN03922486, study PRJEB24848) | human gut metagenome | isolation source: stool sample | host: Homo sapiens | place: Germany | collected 2011-05 | reverse complement strand
GATGTTGGTACTCTCTTTTTTTCTTTTATTCAACTGACAAAAACTTTACTCTATATTGAAAAAAATTTATTATTGCATCCGAAACGACCTTTGAAACGCTCTATACTTCAAACAGCAGATCAGCATAGGTCGGGAACGGCCAGTATTTTTTATCCACAAGCTTCTCCAGTTCATCCGCAGGTCTTCTCAGAGCGTTCATTGCCACCATGACCTTATCATGATAGCAGAATGCCTGCTCCTTGCCTCTGGGCATAGCGGAAGCTTTTTTCTCCTCTTCTAACAGTGCCTCGGATGCCTTCTCCATCTCCGTCAGCTTCTGTGTGATCTGCTGCAGCATACGGGTAGGAACATAGGTATCTCCGCCGGCCTCTGTAATAGCGATCACAGCATCCGCCAAAGACTTGCTGTACTTCATGACTGCGGGGATGATCTGCTTATTTGCCATATCCACCATGGTCAGTGCCTCGATATTGATGGTCTTCGCATAGGTCTCATACAGTACCTCCGCGCGGGAACGCAGCTCTGCTTCGGTGAAAATACCGAACTTCTCAAACAGATGGATCGCCTTGGGTGTGGTCAGAGTATCCACTGCTGCCACCATGGAAGGAATGTTGGGCAGTCCTCTTCTGGCTGCTTCTTCTTCCCATTCCTTGGCATAACCGTTGCCATTGAAAATAATTCTCTGATGCTCGGTCATATATTCCTTGATCAGGTCATGTACTGCCATATCGAAATCTTCCGCACCTTCCAGGCGGTCTGCTGCTTCACAGAAAGCCTCTGCCACAATGGCATTCAGAGTGGTGTTGGGACTTCCGATGGAATCCTCGCTTCCCACCATACGGAATTCGAATTTATTACCGGTAAACGCGAAGGGTGAAGTACGGTTTCTGTCCGTCGCATCCTTTACAAAATCAGGAAGCGTGGATACACCGGTACGGAGCACGCCGCCCTCTTTCAGATTATCTGCTTTACCGGTCTCTACCAGCTGTGACACGACATCCTCCAGCTGCTCACCCAGGAAAATAGAGATGATAGCAGGAGGTGCCTCATAGCCACCCAGTCTGTGATCGTTGCCTACATTAGATGCACTCTGACGCAGCAGATCCGCATGGGTATCTACTGCCTTCATGATACATGCCAGCACTAACAAAAACTGAATATTTTCATTCGGGGTCTGTCCCGGCTCTAACAGATTCACACCGTTGTCCGTGGTGATAGACCAGTTGTTATGCTTACCGGAACCGTTCACTCCGGCAAAAGGCTTCTCATGCAGCATGCAGCGCAGACCGTGTTTACCTGCCACACGCTTCAGAGTCTCCATTACCAGCTGGTTATGGTCTACTGCCACATTCGCGGATTCGTAGATAGGAGCCACTTCGTGCTGTGCGGGAGCTGCCTCGTTATGCTGGGTCTTGGAAGTCACGCCCAGTTTCCACAGCTCGATATTCACGTCATGCATAAATCCACCGATACGCTCACGGATAACACCGAAATAATGGTCATCCATCTCCTGACCCTTAGGTGCAGGGGCACCGAACAAGGTGCGTCCGGAGAAAATAATATCTTCACGCTGCAGCGCCTTGGCAGAATCCACCAGGAAATACTCCTGCTCTGCGCCGACGGAGGGCAGTACCTTGGTTGCCTCTGTATTACCGAACAGACGCACAATGCGGATTGCCTGTTTGCTCAGAGCTTCCATGGAACGAAGTAACGGTGTCTTTTTATCCAGAGCTTCGCCCTTATAAGAACAGAAAGCAGTGGGGATACAAAGGGTCGGACCGGTTGCTGTCTCTTTGATAAATGCAGGAGAGGTAATATCCCATGTGGTATAACCTCTTGCCTCAAAAGTCGCACGCAAGCCCCCGGACGGGAAAGAAGATGCATCAGGCTCGCCCTTGATCAGTTCCTTACCGGAAAATTCCATGATCATACGGCCATCCTCATCGGGATGTGTTACAAAAGCATCGTGTTTTTCAGCAGTGATACCGGTCAACGGCTGGAACCAGTGAGTATAATGGGTCGCCCCGTTCTCGATCGCCCAGTCCTTCATTGCTGTTGCCACCACATCGGCAGTCGCCAGGGAAAGTTCTCCTCCCTGATCCATGACTTTCTTGACTTCTTTGTAAGTGCTCTTGGGGAGTCTCTCTTTCATTTTACCCAAAGTAAATACTTTGCTGGCAAAAAGCTCCTCTACATTTAATTCTTCGCGCATGTCCCTACTTCCCTTCGGTGTACTAATAATATCGATTACAGTGTACAACATGTGCGTTATAATGGTCAATTATTATTTTCGGGGTTTTATCGATAAGTTTTTCCAAAAATAATCTATGCTCAGGACTCCTCCCAACAGAATTCCGGGCGTCTGATTATACAGCTGCCTGCTGCTGGCTTCCCAGAGCATCAGAAATACTGTAATTCCGATAAAGCTCAACTGGCATATCATCAATAACGACGGCGGATTCTGTCCTCTGATAACATTTCTAAGGCTGAAAAGCATTCCGATCCACAAAAGTACATACACGGACACCAGATAACAATAGCAGAGCTGACTGGTTCTCCAGTAATAACTGCCCCAGGGAGAAAACATTTCCCAGATCAGGGTTTGGTCGTTCTGCTCCACATTCAGGAAGGCACTGGCACCCAGATTGCCGTTTGCGAAATTATAGCTTGCCTTTTTTCTCAGATGCTCCGCATTGAAAAAATCTGCTTTATTCTCCCGGATATATTCCACGCAGTATTGCTGTTTTTCTTCTTTGGTGGAAAATTGATACATCTGCTCCACCAGTTTCGTGTTATTGGTCCAGGAGCCGTCTTCCTTCATTCCCAGCGCCACCCAGCTGATCACCGGATTCGCTGTAACTGCTGCTTTCCGCGTAACGTCATATGTATTTGCCCACAGCTGCAGTCCCACGCCAAACACGATTACCGACACAACAAACGAAAGGATCACGTGGCGATCTGCTTTTTCTCTCTGCCACAGCAGGATCATGGTGCAGGCGATCAACGGAATGATCGCCGTGATCTTCCAGATAATCGCCAGTACCGTTACCGCTCCGGCAAGCACTGACCACAATGTTTTACCCTTGTTTGTCTTGGTGCTTCCGGCTTTTTTCAGAAGAGCCAAAGCCAGGATTCCCAGCCCGAAGCTCATGGAATCTGTATAAAACACTGAGACCATATCCCACAGTGGAAGCAGGAACGCAAAGGTAAGCAGTATGGGAAATCTCCATCTGCAGTCCCCCTTTTGCTCCGTCAGGTATCCGCATGCCCATACCACCAGCAGTACCAACAGTACATTTCGCAGCAATACGAAATGAAACGGAGATATTCCAAGTAAGACCGCCACCCGGAACCATACCGAGAGCAGAAGCATCGGCTTCAGATTATTGGAATACGTCACAAAATAATCCGTATATTCCAGGGTTCCGCCGGTCGCCAGGTTCATGGCATCCCGGTACACGTAAGTGTAGTCCACCAAAGTGTTCTCATTCCCCTGCCGGCTCAGAGATGTTATGTATAACAGCACACCGAAGATTGCCAGGGCAAGCAGATATAGCGGCGTCCTTTTCCCGATCAGAAAATATATCTTATTCCATAACGCACCTGCCGCCAATAAGACTATGACACATATGCCCACCCCCGGTATCATCTGCCGGGGGATCAGGTGATTCTGCGGATATCGGAATACCACGGCGAGCAGAAGCGTCATTCCTGTCAGCATTACTGTATAGGCAAAAATGGTCAATGCTTTATGAATTTGGGCACTTTTCTTCATAAAGTGTCACCTCCGGTCGGCTTTTCTCATTCGTCGTTTCTCTGGCGCAGCAGATCGAACTTCTCGGGTGTCTCTGACAGCTTTATCCACAACACCTGCTTGGGATGGGGCGCGCTGTCCACACTTTCCCCATCTTCGGTGTACATAGCTTCCACCGTGACCGGTACGTTGGTGCCGTCTGACTTCATGATCTCTATGGAGTCTCCCACACAGAACTTGTTCCGCTGTTCGATCCGGCACAGGGAATCTTTTACCGCTTCTACAATTCCCAGGTAAATGTACTCATTGACATAAGTGTTGTTATCATAGATCTGGGTGTTCTCATCCGGCTTGCCGAAATAGAATCCTGTCGTAAACTGTCTGTAAGTACATTTGGAAATTTCCGCCTTATACCAGCCCATATTTTTCTCATACAGATCCGGATCGGCAAAATAGTCATCAATAGCCTTCCGATAAGTTCTGGCAACGGTAGCCACATATAGTGCCGTCTTCATGCGGCCTTCGATCTTCAGGCTGTCGATCCCCGCTCCCACCAGCTCCGGAATATGCTCGATCATACACAGATCCTTGGAGTTGAAAATATAGGTTCCCCGCTCGTTCTCATAGACCGGCAGGTATTCTCCGGGTCTTGTCTCTTCCACCACCGCATATTTCCAGCGGCAGGGATGGGTGCAGGCACCTCTGTTGGCATCTCTTCCGGTAAAGAAATTGCTCAGCAGGCATCTGCCGGAATAGGAAATGCACATTGCCCCATGGACAAAGCTCTCAATTTCCATCTCCGCAGGGATTTTTTCTCGAATTCCTTTGATCTCTGCCAGGGAAAGTTCTCTGGCAGATACTACTCTTTTAGCTCCCAGTTTCCACCAGAACAGATAGGTTTCGTAATTCGTGTTATTCGCCTGTGTCGAAATATGCACCTCCACCTGGGGCCATACTTCCTTGGCGATCATGAACATTCCGGGATCAGAAATGATCAGTGCGTCCGGCTGTTCCGGTTTCATATCCCGCAGCTCAGCAAAATATTTTCTGGCACCATCGAGATCATAGTTGTGTGCCAGGATGTTTGCCGTTACATAGACTTTCACACCATGGGCATGGGCAAAAGCCACTCCCTCCGCCATCTCTTCGCTGCTGAAATTTTTCGCCTTGGCACGCAGTCCGAAAGCCTCTCCGCCAATGTATACAGCGTCTGCTCCGAACATCACCGCGGTCTTTAATACTTCCAGACTGCTGGCAGGAATCAAAAGTTCCGGTTTTTTATAAGTCATTTTCTTTCTCCTTATTTCTTCGTACTCAGCGTCACGCCATCCCCCACCGGCAATATCACGGTCTCCAGTTCCGGATGATGTTTTAATTCGTATAAATATTCCCGCATTCTCGCATGGATCGTACGGTTGCGCCTGGTGACCGCAAATCGGGATTCTATGATATCTCCGTCCTGCAATACATTATCCGAGATCAGTAGACCGCCCGGAGACAGAAGTCTCAGAATATCCGGCAGGAAATTGATATATTGCCCCTTGGCCGCATCCATGAAGATCACATCGTAAGTACCGTCCAATTCTTTCAGTATCTCTGTGGCATCGCCTTCCAAAAGAGTGATTTTGTCTTCTCTTCCATATTTATCAAAATTTTCTCTGGCTATGGGGATTCGCTTTTCATATTTTTCTATGGTGGTGATGTGGCAATCTTTAGGCGCATATTCACTCATCAGTAACGCAGAAAAGCCGATCGCAGTCCCGACTTCCAGGATGCTCTTCGGCTTTGTGAATCTCAGCAAAAATTTTAACAGACTCTGCATGGATCTGCGTATGATAGGGACCTGTGTGTCCAGTGCATATTTCTCAATCTCATTCAGCCATGCAGGATTCCCGCTGTCCAGGGAATCAATAAATGCGGACATTCTTTCGTCTATGATCATACTATCCTCATTTCATATAATGATGTCGGGGGCACCCCTGCCTTTGATACTTACGGATTGCTCCGTGCTAAACATGTGCCACTGGCATATAGCACCCTACTGTACAACGGTCTCCTGTTGTGTATCTCCGGTCACCGCACTGCCGTTGTCGATCGTCTCTACGCTCTCCTCCGCGGGGTTTTCCGTTTGTCCTGCCATGACTTCCATCATCTCTTCTGCGGTCATGGCGGTGCTTAGTTCATAGGTACCGGGCTTCCACTCTTTTTTGTATTCTGACAGCAGATACTGTAATGCAAACAATTTCGCATCTCTTACCAGCCCTTTTTCCTGCATAACTGTCCCGATCTCCGTAGCAGACATATCGGAGGTCAGCGTCACCGTAACCTTACGGCCTTCTCCGGAGGAAACTGCCGGCTCTGTGAAAATACGATATCCGTAATCATAACATTTGGATACACCGGTATATACCATATATACTACGATCACCACAAACACTACTTTTAAGATCGCGCCCAAAACGGCGCCTGCTAAATTAGCTGCTTTCATGTTGTTGTCCTTTCCTACTGGAACTACTCGAACCTCATCTGATCGGTAACATAGAGACCGATCTCCTGCATCATACGGCAGAAAGCAAGCTCCGCCGCCAGGAAATCAGATACCAGCGGATTCTCACGGAACGCTTCATTCTCTCTGGTGAACTGATCGATCTTGTCAAAATTGGTGTCCTTACTGGTCTGCAGTTCAAAGTTTCTGGTCCGGAAATCATCGATCTGCCGCTTCAGCTCCGGCTGCTCTTTGACACGCGCCAATTGCCTCTGATATTCCAGATAGGCGTCCGTGTTCCGGATTGCGCCGACCAGTTGTTTCACTGCCTCGTTCACATGTTCGTCCGCTGTAATCTTCATCTGCTTACGACCTTTCCAGCAATCGCTAATATTACACTTCCATAATGATCGGAAGGATCATGGGACGTCTCTTGGTCTTCTTCCATACATAATCACCGAGAACATCCTTGGTAGTAGTCTTCAGTTTGCCCCAATCCGTGATTCCCTTATCCAGGCATGCCTGCAGCGCATCATCCACGGTACGTCTTGCTTCCTCGATCAGTTCGTCGGATTCCTTCACATATACAAAACCTCTGGACACGATATCGGGACCGGCTACCAGTTCACCGCTGGCTCTGTCCAGACTCATAACCACGATCATAATACCATCTTCTGCTAGATGCTGTCTATCTCTCAGTACTACATTTCCGACATCACCGACACCCAGACCGTCTACGAGGATCGCGCCTACGGGTACTCTGCCGCTGACCTTTGCCTGCTCCTCGCTGACTTCCAGTACATCGCCGGAGGACAGGATGAAAATATTGTCCTTGCTGATGCCAAGGTTCTCTGCGATCTTCGCCTGTGCTTTCAGATGCTTGTATTCACCATGGACAGGCACTGCATACTTCGGATGGATCAGGGTATAGATCAGTTTGATCTCTTCCTGGCAGGCATGTCCGGATACATGGGCATCCTGGAAAATAACATCTGCGCCCTTACGTAACAGTTCGTTAATGATCTTCGTTACGGACTTCTCATTGCCCGGAATGGGGTTCGAGGAGAAAATTACGGTATCGCCGGCACCGATGGTGATCTTGCGGTGCATGTTGTTTGCCATACGGGACAGAGCTGCCATACTCTCGCCCTGGCTTCCGGTGGTGATGATGACCTGCTGCTCATCGGGATAGTTTTTCATCTGATCCAGATCCACCAGTGTATTTTCCGGAATATTAATGCATTCCAGCTTGATGGCAGTATCCAGAATATTCACCATGCTTCTGCCTTCCACAGCCACTTTACGACCAAATTTATATGCAGTATTGATGATCTGCTGCACGCGGTCTACGTTGGATGCAAACGTTGCCACGAAGATCCTGGTATTCTTATGTTCCTCAAACAAAGTATCAAAAGTCTTACCCACAGTCTTCTCGGAAGGAGTAAAACCGGGACGCTCTGCGTTGGTGGAGTCGCACATCAGTGCCAGTACACCCTTTTTACCGATCTCGGCAAAACGCTGTAAGTCAATGGCATCACCGTATACCGGTGTGTAGTCCACCTTGAAGTCTCCGGTGTGCACCACGATACCGGCAGGAGAATAAATTGCCAATGCTGCGGCATCTACAATACTGTGGTTGGTCTTGATAAATTCCACGCGGAAATCACCTAGATTGATGGACTGTCCGAACTTCACCACTTTACGTTTGGTCTTCTTCATGAGATTGTGCTCGGTCAGCTTGTTCTCAATAATACCCATGGTCAGGCGGGTTGCGTAAATAGGCACATTAATATCCCGCAGTACATAGGGCAGTGCTCCGATATGGTCCTCATGTCCGTGGGTGATGACGAAACCTTTTACCTTGTCGATGTTATCCTTCAGGTAGGTTACATCCGGAATGACCAGATCGATTCCCAACATGTCATCCGCAGGGAAAGACAGACCGCAGTCCACCACAATAATACTGTCCTCATACTGGAAGGCAGTAATGTTCATACCAATCTGTTCCAGGCCTCCTAAAGGAATGATCTTCAGGCCTGAAACGCTACTATTCTCTTTTTTCTTTTTCAACGAAATTACCTCCAAATTCTATACGTCTATACATCTTGCTTCGTGTATGTATTCCGGCGTTAGAACGGACTGGCATGCTCTGCAAACAAAGATCTGTGATTGCCCGCCTGTTCCCTCGGCTCTCTTCTCGAAAACTCCCGTGGGATCAGGCATTCCAGATCTTACGATTCCATCAAAATAACGGCACTTTTCATGCCCATCGTGTATTCCCTGTCACTTTTAGCACAAAACCATTATATGTTGAAACCGGCAAAGCATCCGCTATCCCTCTCTGCCAATCATACAAATCATATATAAATATAAGACCGTCCCACTCCTGAGACTGTCTGTATTTATCTAAATCAACCGCACAATTCAACCCGTGCCATTCACACAGCCGCGCTGTCGCGCTTTCCGGCACTTCGTGACTTCCTTTGCTCATAGCTGAATTGTTAGACCAGATCTATGTCTTCCAGCATATCCGCAAATACTCCGGATACTGCTTCCAGTTCTTCATCGTCAGAGACTACATCATAAATGCTCTCTTCTTCACCATCCTGAGACATATCCTTCAGGATCAGGGCATCTCCATCGCCCTCTTCCACATCAGTCACCAGGATGTAATTATGTCCACCGATCCTGGTCTGTTCCAGTACATAAAATTCTACAGGTTCTTCGCCCTCGGGGCGAAATGTGATCTTTTCCAATTTACTCATTCCGATTCCTTTTTCTTCTCATTGTTCCTGCGGTCCAGGTATCCCTGTAAGATCAGGGTGGCTGCGATCATGTCCACGTAATCCTTGCGGTTCTCACGGCGGATTCCCGCTTCCATCATTGTCTTGTCCGCTGCTACGGTAGTCAGTCTCTCATCCCAGAAGTATACCGGAAGCCCGGTTCTGCGCTCCAGCTTCTCCTTGAACTCCTTGGTCAGTTCCACGCGGACGCCTTCCGTATCGTTCATGTTCTTGGGAAGTCCCAGTACGATCTCTTCCACTTCATTCTCTACGATCAGTTCCTCGATGCGGGCTAATGTCTGCCGTAATTTATTCTCTTCCTTGCGGCGAATGATCTCTACTCCCTGCGCAGTTAAGAGCAGACTGTCGCTGATCGCCACGCCCACGGTACGTGAGCCGAAATCCAAACCCATGATACGCATGTGGGTCCTCCTGATAGTTGTGATTATTTCCAGTGTTTGGTCCTGATATACTCCGTGAGCAGTTCTTCTACCAATTCATCCCGTTCCACCTTCATGATCAGGCTGCGGGCATTCTTATGGCTGGTAATATAAGTGGGGTCTCCGCTCATAATATAACCAACGATCTGGTTCACCGGATTGTATCCCTTCTCTGTCAGTGCCTCATATACGGTAGCAAGCACCAGCTTTACGCCGGTCTCAGGTTCTGTCTCTACCTTGAAGTATTGTGTATTTCCTAAGTCCTGCATATGATCCTCTTTTTCTGCAATAAAACGTTTTGGTTATGCCTTATATTACCGCATTTACTTTGAAAATTCAAGAGGTGATAGTAATAGGATTTCATCCGTCAAAAAGCCCTGTACCCTGCCGCATATCACGGTATTTGCAACATTTTTTTTATTTTCCTTCACAGAGACAGCCAGCTTGACATAATCTCTCGTGTGTCCCAGCAGATATTCCGTTCCATCAATCTCCTTCGTCTCTTCCAACAGCACTTCCGCCTCCTGCCCCAGGTAATGTGCCCGAAACTGCTTCGACTGTTCCTTCTCCATAGCCAGAAGCTCGGCACTTCTGACTGTCTTTACCTGATCCGGCACCTGGTGAGGCATCACGGCCGCTCTGGTGCCTGCACGTTTGGAATACTTGAAAATATGCATCTCGAAGAATTGAATCCGGTCTAAAAATCCTACCGTCTGCGCAAACTCTTCCTCGGTCTCCCCGGGGAATCCCACGATAACATCCGTAGTAATCGCCGGATGATCGAATACCTTGCGGAGCAGTGCTACGCTTTCCGCATATTCTTCGGAAGTATACTTACGGTTCATACGGCGCAGTGTCGCATCACAGCCGCTCTGTAAGGACAGATGGAAATGGGGACACAGCTTTGGCAGTGCCGCCATTCTTGCTGCGGTCTCCTCTGTGACGATGCGGGGTTCCAGGGAACCGATGCGGATCCGCTCAATACCTTCAATATCATGGATCCGTTCCAGCAGATCGATCAGCTTACTGCTGCCGGAATAATCTCTTCTCTCCTCATCTTCTTTTAATACGGAGATGCTTTCTCCCCGCTTCCAGGCTTCCTCGTCAAAATCAATGCCGTAGGAGCTGATATGGATACCTGTCAGTACGATCTCCCGGTAACCGTTCTTCGCCATGCCGGTGATCTCCCGGATGATATCTTCCGCCCTACGGCTGCGGACTCTGCCTCTGGCATAAGGGATAACGCAGTAAGAGCAGAACTGATTGCATCCGTCCTGAATTTTAATATAGGCACGGGTGTGCTCTGCCGTCTGTTTCAGAGTCATTTCTTCGTATTCTGCGGTATGGTTAATATCAATGACAGTAGTGTCATGCAGAGTCTTGTCCACTCCATGTCCAATATTTTCTGCATTCTCCGCCACCGCATCCTCCTGTTCCAGATCCCGTAAATACTCCTCCAGAATGGATGCCAGATCCTTCTTGCGGTTGTTGCCGATCGCCAGATCAATGCAGGGATCCTGCTCCACATCTTCCCTTCCGGTCTGCACATAGCAGCCCACTGCCACTACCAGTGCTGCCGGATTTTTCTGTTTCGCGCGATGAAGCATCTGTCTGCTTTTCCGGTCTGCAATATTGGTAACCGTGCAGGTATTTACGATGTAAATATCCGCGATTTCATCAAATGGTACAATAGTATAACCTTTTTCTTGTAACATTTGTTGCATTACTTCTATTTCATAGGAATTAACCTTACATCCAAGGTTGTGTAATGCTACACTTTTCATAGGATTCCTCACTTTTTTTGTATTGTTTTCGTCTTGACTTTTGCTCGTTCAGCCATTAATATGAAGTCAGAAGGTATGACACACATTAAGGAGGTAGTCAACATGAAGACAGTTCAGATTTCTTTAAATTCTATTGATAAGGTAAAATCTTTCGTAAACGATATTACTAAGTTCGATTATGATTTCGATCTTGTATCCGGCAGATACGTAATTGATGCAAAGTCCATCATGGGTATCTTCAGCCTGGATCTTTCCAAGCCTATCGACCTGAACATCCATGCAGAGGATGGCGCCGATGAGGTTCTGGAAGTATTAAAGCCTTATCTGGTATAAGTTACCGATTCGGGAATCCGAATACATAGTAAGACAGAGAACACCTTGAGAGACGCAATCCTCTTGAGGTGTTTTTTATATGCCGTTCCAAAAAAGTAACTATTCAGCACCTCTGTTTCTCCGGTTCTGAATAGTTACTCTGCATTCGCACTTATGCTTCCGCAATGATCAGTTCTTTGGTCTCTAATGCGGTCTGCACCAGTTCGTCGATCTTCTCATCCAGATTGTGCTCATGTCTGCGGATCACCTTTACATTCGGCTTCGTCACAGGATGCTTTGCCACAAAGATAGTACAGCAGTCTTCATAGGGCAGAATGGAAGTCTCGTAAGTACCGATCTTCTCGGATACTTCTACGATCTCCTGCTTATCGAATCCGATCAGCGGACGGTATACCGGCAGCTCACATACTTCGTTGGTCGCGATCAGGGAATTCATGGTCTGGGATGCCACCTGTCCGATACTCTCACCGGTGATCAATCCAAGGCACTCGGTCTCATTTGCGATCTGCTCCGCAATACGCATCATATAACGGCGCATGATAATGGTCAGTTCCTCATGAGGACATTTCTCGTAAATATATAACTGAATATCGGTAAAGTTGATCACATGCAGGTAGATCGGTCCGGTGTAACGGGCAACGATCTTCGCCAGATCCACTACTTTCTGTTTTGCACGCTCGCTGGTGTAAGGCGGTGCATGGAAATATACCGCATCGATCTTGACACCTCTCTTGGCGATCATATAGCCTGCCACAGGGGAATCGATACCACCGGACAGTAATAACATTCCCTTGCCGCCGGTGCCTACGGGCATTCCTCCGGGGCCGGGCAGGATCACGGAGTAGATATAGATTTCCTCACGGATCTCGATGTTCAACATGATGTCGGGATGGTGTACATCCACCTTCATATTGGGGTAAGCATTCAGAATGGCTTCGCCCATATCCATGTTGATGGTCATGGAATCCTTGGGGTAATTTTTCCGGGCACGTCTTGCTGCCACCTTGAAAGTCTGATTACAGTCCGGATATACCTTTGCAATGTAGTCGATCACAGTCTCGCACAGCTTCTCGAAGCCTTCATCCTGTACATGGACTACCGGGCAGATGCCGGAGATACCGAAGACTCTCTGCAGATGTGCCACGACTTCATCATAGTCGAATTCTGACTCTGCATCTACGAAAATACGTCCCTGTGTCTTGTGTACCAGGAATTCTCCCTCACATTTTTTCAGAGCGTATTTAATCTGACGTACCAGAGCATCCTCGAACAGGTAGCGGTTTTTTCCCTTAATGCCGATCTCGGCATACTTTATCAAAAATGATGTAAACACTTTTTTTCCTTTCTTATCTGCGGCTGTATCTGCGTAACATAGGTACTATATTGTACAATGCCTGAAGGCAAACGTCAATCTCTTCTTCCGTGGTAAATACCGAAAAGCTGAAGCGTATGGTGGAATCCAGCAGGGATTTATCCACTCCGATAGCTTTCAGCGTAGCGGAAGGCTGCGGCTTATGCGCGGAGCAGGCACTTCCTGCGGAGACATAGATTCCCTTGTCCTCCAGCGCATGCAGGAGTACTTCGCTTCTTACTCCGGCAAATGACACACTGACGATATGGGCTGCTGTTCCCTCTCCGTAAGGGGCATCCGGCAGAAGACCGTTAACTTTCACATGATCCAGTCTCTCCACACCTTCAATAAATCTTCTCTTACAGGCACAAAGTCTCGCATGATCCTCATCAAAACGACTGTACAACATTTCCGCTGCTTTGGCAAGTCCGGCAATTCCCGGGACATTTTCTGTACCGGATCGAAGGTTCTGCTGCTGACCGCCACCGAATACGATAGGCTGGATCTTCACCTTATCTCCTACATATAACAGTCCGACGCCTTTGGGACCGTGGATTTTGTGTCCGCTGACGGACAACAGGTCAATGTGCATCTTTTTCGGATAGATCCTGGACTTACCGAATCCCTGTACCGCATCTACGTGAAATAAAGTGTCTGAGTTCATCTGTTTGATCAGTGCTCCGGCTTCCTCAATGGGCTGCAGGGCTCCGATCTCGTTATTTGTATGCATAATGGATACCAGAATGGTCTCCGGTGTCATGGCTCTGCGCAGGTCTTCCAGGCGAATGCGTCCGCAGGAATCCACCGGCAGATACGTGACACGGTATCCCTGACTCTCCAGGTAACGCATGGTCTGCAGGATTGCAGGATGCTCGATCTGTGTTGTGATCAGATGGTTGCCCCTGCGGCAATTCGCCATGGCGCAGCCGATCAATGCCATATTATCGGACTCTGTACCGCCGGAGGTGAACAACAGCTCTCTCTCCTCCACCTTCAGGATCCTTGCCAGAGTCTCCTTGGCATAGCGGAGGTACTTCTCCGCCTCCACTCCCTTCATATGCAGGCTGGAGGGATTTCCGTAATCTTCACACATGATCTTCGTCATCAACTCGGCTACTTCCGGAAAGGTTCTGGTGGTAGCGGAATTGTCCAAATAGACTTCCATTCTCTTCTTCTCCTTGCTATCTATCTGTTCAGCAGCTACTCAGGTTCCATTTGCAAGCCCTCTGTTTCAAAGCTTTTTTGTTTACTCTGAATAGTTACTATATTCTTCTTATGATTAAAATATGCCACAGGCAGATACTCTGTGCCGCCCACCGCTATTTTTCCAGCTGATACATCAGCCATGCGATAGTTGTAAATCCGGCAGTCTCTGTCCGCAGGATCCGTTTTCCCAGGGTAATGGGTTGGATTCCGGCCTCTGTGGCGATCCGGATCTCCTCCGGGTCGAAGCCGCCTTCCGGACCGATAAAAATAGCGATCTGCTGCCCCGGCTCCACGCTTTCGATCAGGTGCTTCGTCTGTTCCATTCCCTCTGCCAGTTCGTAGGGCACCAGCTTCAGATCCATTTGTGATGCCATTTTCACTGCCTGAGCGTAACTCATCACCGGAGCTACCGTTGGGATCACGCCCCGCTTGCTCTGTTTCGCTGCTGCCTCCGCAATTCCCTGCCAGCGCTTGATCTTTACATCTGCCTTTTTCTCATCCAGCTTTACCACGCACCGCTTCATGGCTACCGGAATCACCTGAAAAGCTCCCAGTTCCACTGCTTTTTGAATAATGAGTTCCATTTTATCTGCCTTGGGCAGCCCCTGAAACAGATAGATCTTCGCCGGAAGTTCCACGCCGTCCTCTTTGATAAAACGCAGTTCCAGACGGACGCAGTCCTCCTCCAGCGCAAGGATCCCACAGCGATATTCTTTCCCGTCGATTCCGTTGCTGACCGCCACTTCCTCGCCGGGGCGCATACGCAGTACATTTTTGATATGATTGACATCGGTTCCCCGGATAATGACACTTTTTCCTGCCACATCGATCTGATCCGGCTCTACAAAAAACTGATACATTGTTAAAAATCCTCTAATTTTTTCTTGCGGTAACGCTGACCCATTCTCCCTGATAGGTTACTTCCAATACTTCCAGACCCGCTGCCTTCACTGCCTCTACCACGGTCTGTTCCTTGTCATCAATGATACCGGAGGTAATGTAGATACCTCCCTTTTTCAACTGGTGTACGATCACGGGAGTCAGGGGCACCAGTACATCTGCGAGAATATTGGCTACGACGATATCATAACACTCATAGCCCACCTTGTCCTGCACTTCTTTATCGGTAATGATATTGCCGATCATCATGTCGAACTGTGCGGGATCGATGCCGTTAACCTCGCAGTTCTGTGCTACTGCTTCCACCGCACAGATATCCAGGTCGGTTCCCACGGCATGCTTTGCACCGAACATCAGGGACAGAATCGCCAGAATACCGCTGCCGGTTCCCACATCCAGAAGCTCTGTCTCGGGAGTAATGAACTTACGCAGCTGACGGATGCACAGCTGTGTGGTCTCATGCATACCGGTGCCGAATGCAGTACCGGGATCAATATGAAGCACCATTTTATCGGTGTCTTCCGGTTTGATATTTTCCCAGGAAGGAATGACCAGGATGTCATCAATATAGAACTGATGGAAATACTGCTTCCAGTTGTTGATCCAGTCAATATCCTCGGTCTCATCCACGGCTACGGAACCTTCTCCGATATCCATGAACTGACGTAAATCTTCCAGTTCCCGCTTCACATCGGCAAGCACCGCCTCGGTAGTGGTCTTCTCACCGGCTACTTCCAGACTACCATCCTCTTTTTCCTCTACAAAAAAGCTCAAATAAGCAATGCCGTCATCCTCCGGTCCGTCCGGCAGGATATCTACGAACATCTGCTCCTTCTCCATGGCAGTCAGAGGCACTTTGTCCTCGATCTGTGCACCTTCCAGTCCCAGATCATACAGGGTGCTGATAATAATATCTTCTGCTTCCGTCACGGTCTTTATTCTGAATTTTACCCACTTCATATTGTGATTCCTTTCTCGCACTCATTATATCATAAGCTCACGAATTCGTGCTTTCGCACTCTACATCCTGCTTCGCAGGATTATTCGTTCGCTAATGAGCCCAGAAAACCAAATGTCTGCTTCGCAGCCGCTTGGTTTTCCTTGAGGCTCATTATATCATCAGCCCTGTCTTTTCCTTGCTCTTCTCGATCCTATGGTTCAGCTTACGAAACGGCGGCTCCAGCGCCAGTCCCAGCAACAGCGCAATGATCAGGAATAATGCCATTTTACCCACATTGATCCAATAGTCCACGCCGTACATTCCGGCGATGCATTCCTTGAAAGCTTTCATGCCGAACTGGAACGGCAGGAACGGATAGATCCACTGGAACACCTTCGGCAATGCTTCGATAGGAAAAGTTCCGCCGCTTCCCGCTACCTGGATGACCATGACCACGATTGCCAGTGCTTCTCCCACGTTGCCGAATGCAAAAGTCACGGAATACATGAAACAGCTGAATGCGGCACTCGCCACCGCTGCCGCCAGCCAGTATAAAAACTTATGCTGGCACTGGATCTCAATGTAGTAGAGATTGCCCAGGATCGTAAGCAGTGTCTGCGCTTGTCCTATGAGGAAAAACAGCAGATATCTGCCAAAATACCTCTCATGAGCCTTGTAATGATCCCCGGGATCAATCGGTTTCACCCCTACATGAATGATGGCTACCAAAAATAACGCACCTACCCAGATCGCCAGGATCGTATAGAACGGCGATGCTGCCGAGCCGTAGTGATCCACCGGATAAACAGGCACCGTCTTAAGCTGCACCGGAGATGATACAAAGTCCGCAACAGCCGCAGGATCCGTCGCCATGGCACTTAAAATTTCTTCATAAGAGTCCGCTCCGGTGATCCGTTTTATATTATCCGCTATTTTATTCACCTTGTCCAGCAGTTCCTGGGCAATTACCAGAGAATCCTGCAAACTTACGTTGCCTTCCTGTAAAGTCTGCTGGTACTCTTTTAAAATATCGGAGATTTCATCCATATTCACATCCGTGCCATTCATCATCGCTGCGGCATTCAAAAATGCCTGCTGCATGGATTTACCGGTATCACGGAAAGAAGGTCTGACGTTGTTATTATAGTCACTTGCGAGGTTATCCAGCTGTTTGCTGCAGATCCGGATCTGTTCCCTCATCTGCGCCCGCAGGGTATTGATATCGGTATCTACCTGTCCTTTGCTATTCTGCAGTTGCTTCAGGTCCGCCTCAATATTTTTTAATGACTGGCTGATCTCCTGAATCTGCGCATCCTGCCCGGTTACCAGACTTCCCAGAACATCCATATTCGCCTGCATGCCCTGCGCCAGTCCGATTGCCATACCCAGTCCGGTATCCGTAGTGCTGCCTACGCTGTTACTATCCATCTGGGCTAACAGTCCGTCCGCATAGATGGACAGGTACTGCAGTGCTTCCGTCACCATATTCATACTGCTGCTTACCATATCTCCCATGACGTCCACTGCATCCACGCTGGAATTGATCATGGTCTGCATGCCGATCATGGTATTCCGCCCATTCTCCAGGACGTTGTCCATATCCGGCAGCATATTCTGGCTGGTGGACATGATCATTTCCGCCGAATTCATGATGCTTTGGAAGGACTGCAGCATGACTACATAATCCTGCAGCTGCGTCTGCACAGTATCCAGAGAGTCTGTCACACTGGCCTGACCGTTTGCATTCACCATGGAAAGTGCATTGCCGGCTTTCATGACCGACTCCGCCACAGTACTGATGAACGTTGCATTTACCTGCTCCTGCACGGCATTTTTCGCCTTGCCTGTGATTTTGGGTGCAATGCCATTCTTTTTCTCATTTTCATAATAATAGATCGTCGGATGATCCACTTCACCGTCTATAAATCCCAACATTTCCTTCGTGAAAGTCTCCGGAATGATCAGTGCTGCATAATAGTCGCTGTTCTTCACGCCCTCCAGGGCTTCTTCCGTGGTCTCCGGGAATACCCAGCCGATGGTAGTATTCGCTTCCAGGGCTTCCAACACGCTGTCTCCCACATTCATGGACAGTCCCATGATCTCTGCTCCGGCATCATCCGAAGCGACTGCAACTTTCAACTGGCTGGTAGCCGCCGGTTCATAAGGATCCCAGTTGGAGAAAATATTGAACCAGGCATACAGTGCCGGCAGGATGCTTAATCCCATGACGATCACTACTGCCACTACATTATTGCTGATCCGACGGATGTCGGTGGTAAATATCTTCCAAATGTTACGCATATTACTCGCCGTCCTCCCCGTCTTCTGCCTGTGTCTCCGCCGGGGAGTTCAGTCCCTCACCGATCATTTCACGGGTCTTGCGGATGATCTGTGCCGCTCTGTCGAAATCCGCAGGAGTCACTGCTTCGATCGTTCCCTCTTCTCCCTTCAGTTCCATGATCTTTTCCTGCAAGTTATAATCCATATATTCCACAACGATCAGATAGATCGACAGGGCGAACAGTGACACGATCCACAGGATCAGGAAGATCACCTTGTTACTGCCGGTTAAAAATAACAGCGCCAGAAAAAAAAGGGGCACGATCCAGATGCACTTCAGACCGATCTTAATTCTTTTTCTGTTTTTTTCATGAAGGGTCTGCTCATAGTCCAGCACCTTCTGGAAAATCTCTTCGTAATCTCTTTCCATGAAATTTCCTTTCTGCTTTATTTTCTGCCTATTCGGCATCACATGAGCTCAGTGTCTTCCATTCTCTCTTCCACGAAATGGTTCAGCTTCACAAATGGGATCCGGATCACCAGTCCGATGAGCAGCCCTTCCAGCATGAACAGAATCAACTTCGCCAGGGCTGCCATATAGGCGGTTCCATACATTCCTGCCAGTGCCTCACGCATTGCCGTGATCGCATAGGGGAATGGGAAGAAGATGTATATCTTCTGATAAATATCGGGAAGCAGTTCAATAGGGAACGTTCCGCTGGATCCCGCGATCTGCAGTACCATAACAATTACGCAGACAGCCTTACCCACATCCCCGAATGCCAACGTCAGGGAATAGATCAGCAGGGAAAATGCAGTGGCGGTAAAACTTGCCGCCAGGAAAAACAGTCCCGGTTCCACAATATTTACTTTCAGCAGCCACAGATCTCCCGCCACAATAATAGCAGCCTGGATCTGCGCCAGCAGTAAGAACAGAAGGTATCTGCCGAAATACAGCTGATAACTCTGTACGTTTTTAAGATTTTTCGGTGATGCCTTTACCTTCACCAGTGCCACCAAAATCGTAGATCCTACCCAGATTGCCAACGTGGAATAGAACGGTGTCATGGCAGAACCGTAGGTGGCTACCGGATACATGGCTATGGTCTCCATCGTCACAGGAGATGCGAAATATGCTCCAAGGCTGTCAGGATCTCCTCCCAGGAAACGTACCAGAATATCCATCATTTCCTCTTCGGAGGCACCTTCCAGCTGTTCTGTCAGATCTGTCAGTTTTTGACTGATGCCGTCTACTACGCCCTGGATCTGTCCCAGGCTCTCGCTGGTACCGTCTACCGCATCGCCGACGCCTTCCATAACTACACCTATATTCTGTACGGTACTGCTCAATGTATTTACCAGGTTGGTCACCTGATTCAGCGAATCTGACATATTTGTCAGGACTTTCTGCATCTGGGGCACCAGATTGTTTTTATAGATGCCCTGCATATTACTCACGGAATTCTCACAGCTGTCAATGACATTCTTTAAATTATTCATGGCATTGTTGACATTGACCTTTGCTTTCTCTGCCGCCTGTTCATCGGTGGATTCCAGCACACTGCCTATGACTGTATTCATCATATCCAGTTCTTTCTGCATAGCCTTCAGCGCCTCGATGGCAGCATCCGTCGCTGCCGTATTGCCGCTTCCGCTGCCGGTAGAAGCATCTCCGCCGGATACACTTCCCTGCACACGCTGTTCAATCAGCGCTGCCAGCAGATTGTTGACCTGTCCGTTCAGGGTGTTGGTATCCCTTGCCACTTTATTCAGATCCTTCGTCATCTGTGCCGTATCGTCTGCCAGCTTGCTCTGATCCAGAATCTTTTTCATATCCTCCAGCGAAGTCTGTATGGTACTCATGGAGGTATCCACATTCGTGCTGAAATTCGACAGCGTATCTCTGGTGGATGACAGATTCTGACTGCTCTGGTTCAGGCTTGCCGTCGTTGCATCCAACTTCTTCTGCATTACGGGAATCTCATAATTCACATGGGTGATCGCCGCTTCCAGTCTGTCATTCCCCGCCCGGAAAGTATCGATCATCGTACTGTATTCCTTCAGGTTGTCATTCAGTTCTTCCAGATCGGCACAAAATTCCTCCACATAGCTGTCTCCCTGCATCTGATCCGATACGGAATTACCCTCTTCGAAAATCGTGGTAGCTGCCACTTTGATAAAAGTCTCGTTAATAGTATTCTGCAACGTACCGGCTACCGTATCTGTGATCTTGGTAGCAATAGCGTTACTCTTCTGATTCTGGTAATAAATCAGTGACGGATTCTCAAAATCGTCGGAGAATACATTGTACATACTATATGTAAATTTATCCGTGATCACGATGGCGGCATAATATTTCCCCGCTTCCACGCCTTCCTGCGCTTCTTCCTCAGTATCTAAAAAGATCCATTTCACACTGGTGTTAGAATGTAGATTCTCCAACACGGATTCTCCCATGTTCACCACAGAGCCGTCCTTTCGCGTGTAATCCTTATCCAGAGACACCACCGCTACGGGGATTCCACCGGTATTGGCATAGGGATCCCAGTTGGCGAAAATATTAAACCATGCATACAGCGACGGTATCACGCACAGCCCGATGATGATGACCAGTGCAAAAGGCTGTTTCACCAGCTTTTTCAGATCTCCTGTGAAAATTTTCCAAATGTTTTTCATGCGATTTCTATCGACTCCTCATCTGTATCCGTTCTATGTAGCTTCTCCTGCCCCTGTCCGGCTTCGCATATCCCCAGCAGTAGAAAAAAAAGTGGCGCATTCAGTACCTGCTGAAAACTGATCAGAGAATGCATTCCGTAAGTAAAAAGCAGCATATTTGTCATGAAGTTTCCGCGATATTTTCGAAATGCGGTAAAAAATACGGCTGCGTAGGAGAGCACTCCAAGCACTCCCATATTGATCAGTGTCGTAAGCCATTCATTATGAGCATTCGTAAAAATCGAGCCGGCAAAATAGCCTTTATCGAACAGTACCGTACCTCCGGGCAACACTTGTCCCAAATAGCCTGCAAAGCAATCCGGTCCGGCCCCCAACAACTTCTGTCTGAGATCTCCCTGGCAGAATCCCTGCCATGCCATCTGCCATAATCTTCCACGGCGATTACCCCATTCCGCGAAATTACTGCCCTGCTGTTTCAAAATATACCATATGACCGTACCTGCAGCAAACGCCAGACTGCCGTACAGCACTCCGATCCGTAACATCCTCTTTTTCTTATCCGGGAGAACATGATGCATCCCGCAAAATAACAGGCACACCGCTGCAAGCAAAAGCCATCCCTGCCAGGCAGACAGCCGCTTGGCAATACCGTCCTGCAACAGGATATCAAATGTTCCCAGGGATTGCATCCCCTTTCCCCACAGTAACATTCCCACACAGGCGCCGGTCAGCAGGAAAAGCAGGGCTTCCCACAGCTTCGTTTTCTTCCGGCTACTCCAAAAGCACATCCACAGTGCCACACTTGCCACCATCACACCGCCGTCACTTCCCTGCAAAAACAGTAATATGACCACAAGAGTATTGCTGACTCCAAGCAACATCGACCTTCCTCTTCGCTCTTCTTCCACCGCCTTACAAAAAAGTGCCAGCGATAAAGGAAACATCACACTGTAATACCCGCTGAGCCAGTTATTATTCCCCAGTGTAGTGAGCATATGTGTATATTCCCAGTCTCCCACGATATAACCCTTCAACAATCCCAATGGATCATAACCCAGTTTTTGGAGCAATCCTATGAGTGCCACTGTGACAGACGCTGTTTCCCCCAGATATAAAATACGGCTGCATTGTCCGCTGTACTTCGCTGCCAGCAGAAATCCGCCCACCATCAGGCAGATTGTGACAGCTCCCATGTACCATTCCTTCTCTCCCGTCCACGCAGTACTTCCATAAGGGCTGCAGAGTGCAGAGACCACAGCGCAGGCGCCGTACAGGCAGACCGCCGTCACTACGATATGCTCCCTGCACCATACGATCATTTTTTCCCCGTTTTTTCTTATATACATATCAATGTACATACCGACACTAGCGCAGTTTTCCATCCGACAGCGTTGTTCTATCCGTCTGTGTTTTTCCATCAGGCAGCTTTTTACCACAACGATTATCTGTACCACCAGACAAATCCCTATACAGATCAGAGAGATATTGCGATATAAATAATATTTGCTATCGCCCAATTTGTAATATCCATTCCCGGGAATATAGTACAGCGGCAATACTACCAGAATGGCAGCCATATAGATCTGACATACGATTTTCAGAAATTCCTCTTTCCGCTTCTCCATCCCAAGTAGGCTCCTTTGTATCACAAACTGCGTAGCTACTTGAATTGTAAGCGTTTCTCCCTCTTCTGTCAAACCGTTTACTCTTTACAAAATTGTGAAATTGTATATTAAATTGAAAGTTACGAGCCATGCAAAGTCAAAACGAAAACAGCGATCTGGGAGCTTGCTCACAAGTCGCTGTTTTTGTTTTTGACTTTATACGGCGACAGCCGTCAATGAAATAAATGTGGAGCGTCCTTTGCGACACATTTATGAATTGAATGCATGGCTCGTAACGTAGGGCTGCCATAAACGCCACGAACGCCCACGGTGAACGGAACATCACGCCTTGATGTCGCGTCTCCGGGTGTGAATTTTCTAATGAAAAGTGATACAGTGGTTCTCATCATGACGGGGTCGCCTACACGCGCCATCCATGGCGCGGATCGGCTGACGCGGACATCGTGTCCGCTTTCCCCCTGTCTTTTAACACTTTTCAAGAAAATATCAACACCCTCCGACAGACATCGCGGCATGACATTCCGTCCACCGTGGGCGTTCTGTTTACTGATTCCGCTAAAATCCATCGAATAACAGAAAATAGTGGAATTAATGTTTGGGGAGTAAATAATTTCCTCCATAATTGCAGAAAAGATCTAAAACAGAGGAATTGCTTCTTCTATAGAACTTTTTTCTATTCAATTTCCACCATTTTCATTAGTTTAAGGCCGTTTTAGAGGAAACCAGTAGCCTGCAGTTGGGGTAAGGACAAGCAGACTCTAAGCAGCCGTCGGTACCATAGCGTCCCAAGGGACGCATTGCGAGGGTATTGTCCTCGCTTATGTACCGCTACGGTCTGCGTCCGTAAGCGAATCGTGCTAAAGCACGCGCGGGTCTGCGGTTCTTAGCCCCAATGCGGGCTACTGAGATTCGTCACATCCGCAATGAGCCACGCTATTCATAAGATTGCCAGCAAAAACGCTGCCAATCTTATTTCATATCGCGGCGTTCGCCGCATCACGGCAAAAGTAAAAACCGTGATTTGTAAGCAAGCTCCCAATCACGGTTCTTATTTTGCCTATGCGCGGCTCATTGCCCGCGTAACTTTCAAGTTAGACAATATGTAATGACCTCCACTTTGTAACTTCGTGGATTTACCTGTATAATGTAATTGTCAAACAACAAAAACAGGGATTACCGCATACAAAGGGAGGTCATCAAATGAATTATAACACAGTTTACGTAGGAATGGATGTTCACAAGGAAAGTTTTTCACTTTGTGCTTACACAATTGAAGCTGAAAAGGCTTCTCACTACCAGAGGACAGAGGCTGATTACAAAAAAGTTCTGAACTATCTGGAGTTTCTTAGAACTATCTACGGAGACGATGCTAACTTCATATGCGGTTATGAGGCAGGTTGCCTCGGTTATACTTTGTATCACCAATTAACGGCGAACAATGTAAAATGTATTATTCTCGCTCCTACTACAATGCTTGAGCAGCGTAGTAAAAAGCGTATTAAAACAGACAAACGTGATGCTGAAATCATTGCCAAATGTCTTGCACAGCATAATTACAGCCCTGTTCATATCCCAACTGCAAAGGATGAAGAAACAAAAGAATTCCTGCGTATGAGGGATGATCATAAGCTAGCTCTCAAAAAAGTAAAGCAGCAGATTCTTGCATTCTGTCTACGCCATAACTATCGCTATGATGGAAACAGTCATTGGACAGCAGCACATCTTAAATGGCTTAAAGCCTTAACACCTGAGGCTCTGTACAAGGAGATCCTCGACGAATACCTGCTGACATACCAGACACTATCAGACAAGCTTGAGCGATTGGATAAGCGTATTGAGGAGCTTTCCACACAGGATGAATACAAGGAAACCGTGAAAAAGCTTTGTTGCTTCATCGGTGTGAAGACACATACTGCACTTTCTGTCTTGGTTGAAGTCGGCGATTTCAAGCGTTTTGCTTCTGCCCAGCACTTTGCTTCCTACCTCGGTCTTGTACCCGGTGAGGATTCCAGCGGTGATGATCAGAACAGACTTGGAATTACCAAAGCAGGAAACAGGCATGTACGGTTACTCCTAACAGAGGCATCACAATGCTATGCAAGAGGACAGACTGGTTTCAAATCTAAAGAATTGAAAGCCCGTCAGTCAGGGAATACACCTGCTGTCATCGCTTATGCTGACAAAGCTAATGAGCGTCTAAGACGTCGATACTACAAGATGGTGCTTAATAAATGCAAGAAACACAATGTCGCTAAAACGGCAATCGCAAGGGAACTCGCATGTTTCATGTGGGGCATGATGACAGATAACATTGCCTGATATATGGGTATAACATCGCGCTGCTAATGTCAAGACCAAGCCGCCTGTGGCGGTGCTTCGCAGTCTTGACATCATCATCCCGCTGTTATGATGGGTAATTAAGCAGATGTAAGATGGCTTATGCCACATACATCTGGCCAATAAAAAGTAACAACTGAAGACATCCTGAAAGGGCTTCGGCCATTTCAAGGTTCGAGCTATCTACGCCCAAACTATGTCGGCACAGAGAAATCTGTGATCCACGCTTTTAGACAGTAGGACTCACGGCGGACCATTGACCTGTAGGTAACCAATCCACGTATATCAGAGTGGCCAAGGCCGGGAACTGATGCTCCGAGGCTCTTTCCGGGTGCCTTCAGCAACAATTAAATAAAGTTTGTGGTGATTTCTGTTAATTTGTACTTGACAAGTGGTCATTACATATCAGTTTGGTGTAAAAACTCTAAAAACAATGAATTCCGTACAAAAAAATTCCCAAATCCGGAATTTTTGTACGGAATTTCTTCATTTTGCACTCTCAGCGAAAATAACGGCTTTTTGTATGGCAAAATCTCATATTTTTGTATTTTTTTAGTAAAAAATAGGATTTTAAATACAGAGCTCTCCGCAATGAGCACGCTATTCATAAGATTGTCAGCAAAGGGCGCAGCCAATCTTATTTCCAAAATTTCTTTTTTTTGCTGTCCTTCGGCTCCTTGTTGTCTCCCTCTCCGCTTTCCGTTGTCTTCTTCACCGCATTCAGGGAATCTCCTGTCAGCGCATCAAACTGCTTTAACAGTTCCTTTGCCTCCGGCTTCAGCTTATCGGGAGTCTGTACCACCAGTGTTACATAATGGTCACCGCGAACATCCTTATTTCTCCAGGAAGGAACACCCTTGCCGCGGAGACGAATCTTCGTATCCGTCTGGGTTCCTGCCTTCACATCATAGACTACCTTACCGTCTACGGTATCGATCAATATTTCTCCGCCCAATGCAGCTACTGCAAAAGAGATCGGAACGGTAGAGAAGATATTGAAATCCTGTCTCTGGAAAATGGGGTGACGGCCTACACGCACTTCTAACAGCACATCACCTCTGGGACCGCCGTTAACACCGGGCTCTCCCAGACCGGGCTCACGAACAGCCTGACCGTTGTCAATACCTGCGGGAATTACTACCTCATATCGTTTCTTCATCGGAATGTATCCGGTACCACGACAATCCGGACACTTCTCCTTGATCACCTTGCCGGTTCCCTGACATTCGGGGCAAGTGTGTACTGTACGCATCGTGCCAAAGAGAGACTGTGAGTTATATACTACCTGACCCTTACCACCGCACTTTGTGCAGGTCTCCGGGCTGGTACCGGGCTTTGCTCCGGAACCGTTACAGGTCTTACAGGTCTCTTTTACCGTAGGCTCAATCTCCTTCTTACAGCCAAAAACAGCTTCTTCAAACGTAATCTGAACACTGATGCGGACATCTGCGCCCTTCCTGGGGCCGTTATTTTGAGAATTTCTGCTTCTTCCGCCGCCAAAGAAATCTCCGAAAATATCACCGAAGATATCGCTGAAATCAGTTCCGCTGAAATCAAATCCACCGGCTCCGCCTGCACCGCCGTCAAATGCCGCATGACCATACTGATCATACTGACGTCTCTTCTCGGGATCACTCAGCACGGCATAAGCCTCGGAAGCTTCTTTAAACTTCTGTTCTGCCTCCTTGTCTCCGGGGTTCATGTCGGGATGGTATTTTTTCGCCAGTACACGGTATGCTTTTTTTATTGCAGCATCATCTGCATTCTTATCTACACCGAGGACCTCGTAATAGTCTCTCTTTTGCTCTGCCATTTTTGCACCTCTATCACATAAATCTTAAGACGGTTATGCACAGGGCACGCTTTCGCATACCCTGTGCCGCCTATTATCACAATCACTGTTACACAGCATTTACTGTTATACCACGGATTGCTCTGTTTGTGAAGTTATTTATACTTCTCTGAAGTCTCCGTCGATGACATCATCATCTGCGGAAGAACCTGCGTTGCTGCCGCCGGCCTGTGCATTCATGTCAGGACCTGCGCTCTGAGCGCCCTGCTGTGCCTGTGCAGCCTGCTCATACATCTTGGTGAATACGGACTGTGCACTCTGGGTCAGTTTCTCTTTTGCAGCCTTCAGCTCATCTACATCGCTGTCGCTCATTTCCTGATCCTTGGTTCTCTCCAGGATAGCCTTAACAGCTTCCAAATCAGCCTGTACCTGCGTCTTGTCACTCTCGGGCACCTTGTCACCTACTTCGTTCAGAGCCTTCTCTGTCTGGAATACGAAGGAGTCTGCTTCGTTTCTTGCCTCGATAGCTTCCTTACGCTTCTTATCCTGTGCTTCGAATTCAGCGGCTTCCTTGACAGCCTTCTCGATATCGGAATCGGACATGTTGGAGCCTGCGGTAATGGTGATGTGCTGCTCCTTGCCGGTACCCAGATCCTTAGCGGATACATTTACGATACCGTTGGCATCGATATCGAAGGTAACCTCGATCTGAGGGATTCCTCTGGGAGCGGGAGCAATACCGTCCAGACGGAATTGTCCGAGGGACTTATTATCCTTAGCGAACTGACGCTCACCCTGTACTACGTTGATATCTACTGCTGTCTGATTATCAGCAGCGGTAGAGAAGATCTGGCTCTTCTTGGTAGGAATGGTTGTATTTCTCTCGATCAGTCTGGTTGCAACACCACCCATGGTCTCAATGGACAGAGACAGAGGAGTTACATCCAGTAACAGAATATCACCGGCACCTGCATCACCGGCAAGCTTACCACCCTGAATAGAAGCACCGATTGCTACGCACTCATCAGGATTCAGAGACTTGCTGGGCTCTTTACCGGTCAATGCTCTTACCTTATCCTGTACAGCAGGGATACGTGTGGAACCACCTACTAACAGTACCTGACCCAGATCAGAATAATTCAAGCCTGCATCCTTCATAGCGTTCTGTACGGGGATGGCGGTCTTGTCAACCAGATCTCTGGTCAGTTCATCGAACTTAGCACGGGTTAAGTTCATATCGAAGTGCTTAGGTCCTTCTGCGGTTGCGGTAATGAAAGGAAGGTTAATGTTGGTGGTCATTGCGCTGGACAGCTCTTTCTTAGCCTTCTCAGCTGCTTCCTTCAGTCTCTGCATAGCCATCTTATCGCCGGACAGATCTACACCTTCTGCCTTCTTGAATTCATCCAGCATCCACTGAATGATCTTGTTATCGAAATCATCACCGCCAAGGTGTGTATCACCGTTGGTAGCCAGTACTTCGATGACACCGTCACCGATCTCGATGATAGATACATCAAAGGTACCACCACCAAGGTCGTATACCATGATCTTCTGCTCTTTCTCATTGTCCAGACCATAAGCAAGTGCTGCTGCGGTAGGCTCGTTGATGATACGCTTTACATCCAGGCCTGCAATCTTACCTGCATCCTTGGTAGCCTGACGCTGAGCATCATTGAAGTATGCGGGAACTGTAATAACTGCCTCGGTAACTTTCTCACCCAGATAGCTCTCTGCATCTGCTTTCAGCTTCTGCAGGATCATAGCGGAAATCTGCTGAGGAGAGTACTTTTTGCCGTCGATGGTACGGCCACGATCAGTACCCATATCTCTCTTAATAGAGGAGATGGTCTTCTCTGCGTTTGTAACTGCCTGACGCTTTGCAGGCTCACCGACCAGTCTCTCACCGGTCTTGGTAAATGCTACAACAGAGGGTGTGGTTCTTGCGCCTTCTGTATTAGCGATAACGGTGGGTTTACCACCTTCCATAACAGCTACACAGCTGTTGGTTGTACCTAAGTCAATACCAATAATCTTACTCATAATATTTTCCTCCTGTTTTTATTCTCTGTTTTCATTTTATAGTTTCTATTTTCAAAAATATGTGATAATCAAATTATTGAACAACGCCTACCATGCTGTGTCTTACGACCATGTCATGGTATGTGTAACCCTTCTGAAGTTCCTGGGCTACTACACCGGATTCATACTCATCGCTCTCCACCTGCATCACTGCGTTATGAAGATTCGGATCAAATTCCTGTCCGACTGCATCGATGGGTTTTACTCCGATGTTCTCAAGCTCTGTCATCAGCTGTTTGTAGATACGATTCATACCGTCTACAAAAGGATCTTCTTTGGATTCCTCGGGAACCGTTGCCAGACCTCTTTCAAAATTATCTACTACCGGAAGGATCTTCTCGATCACACTCTTGGCACCGGTATCGAACATTGCCTGTTTCTCTTTATCGGTTCTCTTACGGAAGTTCTCGAACTCTGCCATCTGACGCTTTACTCTGTCTTCCAGCTGATCGATCTTCTCCTTGTAGGAATCTTCCTTTTTGCTGAACTTTGCCTGCTTCTTTGCTGCCTTTTTGTCTTCCTTGCTCACGGGCTCCTCATTTTCTGTCTCTTCTTCTTTCAGCTCTTCGGCATCTGAAAGATCCTGTTCCATTTCTTCCTCTAATATTTCTTTTTCCTGATCTGCCATTCTTACTTTCCTTTCTGGAATCTGTCTATTCTTTGCGGTAAAGGTCATCCAACTGGTTCTGTACGGTTCTCAGCGTTCCGATGACCTTGTCATAATCCATTCTCTTGGGACCTATGATTCCTATGGTTCCCTTCATGCCTTCGCCTAATTCATAAGTAGCTGTCACAACACTGCAGTCCTTCATGCCCTGCACCGGTGTCTCGTCTCCGATGTACACCTGAATACCTGTGCTTCCCTCGTCCGCCAGGGATTCCTGGATCAGACCGCCTAACTGCTGCTTCTCCTCGAAAGCATTGATCAGTTCACTTGCCTTGGACTGATCTGCCAGTTCCGGATACCGGAAAATGTTGTTCGCGCCGCTGGTGTAAATCTCCAGGTCTTCGTCTGCTTTGATGGCATCTGCCACGGCATCGATCACCTCGCTGACGATCTCACTGTGGATTCCGGCCTGCTGCTTCATCGCTGCGATCATCCCTAAGTTGATCTCCTCCATGGACAATCCATTGAGGTGTGTGTTCAACAGGATATTCAGCTTCAGCATTGTCTCATCATCCAGTTCCTGATTCACCGCCAGGATATTGTTCTTGATCACATTGCCTTCGGCAACGATGACTGCCAAAATCTGTCCGGCATCTACCCGGGACAGCTGGATGAACTTCAACTTGTTGTGATGTACCTGCGGAGCGCTGATCATGGTGGCGTACTGTGTGTTCTGAGCCAGAGTCTTGACTACCTGCTTTAACAGGTTCTCCAGCTTATCCTGTCTCTCTAAGAGCATATCCTTCATCTCATTGACTTCCTGCTCTCTGGTCGCCATCATGGTATCCACATAGAAGCGATATCCCTTATCGGACGGAATTCTTCCTGCGGAAGTGTGGGGCTGTATGATATAACCCATCTCCTCCAGATCTGACATCTCGTTCCGAATGGTTGCCGAGCTTAAATTCAGATCCGTATATTTCGAAATGGTTCTGCTGCCTACCGGCTCTCCCGTTTCCAAGTAGTTCCGGATAATGGCTTGCAATATAATTGTTTTTCTGTCATCCAATTGCATTCCATCACTCCCTTTGGGATTATTAGCACTCATCTAAAAGGAGTGCTAACATCTTCTTACCCTAAAATATCACTACCGGGTATTATTGTCAACCGATTTTCCGGAAAATAATTCTAAAGATTATTAATAAAATATAAAAACAGAACCGGCACTATTCCAGTACCAGTCCTGTCTCCAAATATACGGGAAGCGCCCGTACATATACCATATCTATTGTGCCTCCGATAATGATCAGAAAGCATACCGCAATGCCTGCATTTACTAGCCATCTCGGAAAAGTCCTGCCTCTGAAGCTGATTTCCGAAAGCTTCTGAATCCCTTTTATCATGTAATACATTAACGGAAGCAGTGCCGGGAGCAGGTAACGTCCCTGGTTCTGATAATCCGTGGTATATGCATAATAAATCGTCAGAAAAACCGGCATGAAAATGCAATACAACATATTTATATGAAAGAACCATTCTCTTCCGGATATCTTCCTCCGCACTTTATAGCGGATCAGATACAGAAGCGCTCCCACAATGCCTGCGGCAAAAAATACTTTATATGCCCGATACAACCAGATGGAACCATATATGGACATAGAACCGAATGCCCCTACAAAACTGTGAAACAGTCCGGACAAGGTATAACGTTCCCGGAACATTTCGAATACTGTATATCCCATGGACTGATAGGTCTGCATCGTCAGAGGATTCACGCTCTCTATCGCATACTGTATTGCCATTTTTTCCCGGGTGGCAAGCCCTAACAGATCTCCGTCCAGTACAATATAACTTCGAATGAACCACCAGCCGATTCCTATCAGGACCACCGCCGCAATAAAGCATCCGTATTTTAACATCTTCTTCCAGTCATAAGAATAGCCGCCGCTCTCCTTTTTCTGTAAAAAGAACATAACAAACAGCAAAATGCAGCTTACGATATATCCATAGGCATTATAATAAGAAAGTGCGCATAAAATAATACCTCCGCTCATCCACAGACTGTTCCGGACATTGATGCCGTCCCGGTAAACACAGATCAGTGCATACACCATCATCGCCGTGGACAACATGCAACAGGAATCCGTATTCACATAGGTATGCATAAACAGTCCTTCCGGCAGATAGGTCACCGCAAAGCAGAACAGCCAGCGGAATCTGTCATCCTGAAATACTCTCTTCCCGATAAAGTATACAACGACTGCCATCAGCAGTCCGAAAGTCACATTCACCAGGCGTGCAGTGTACAGCAACGCGATCTCGGATTCCGTGAACAGGCTGACAAAACGCATGATATACCCCTGTACAATATATGGAAATACGTTATACAGTGCATAAGAAAATCCATACGCCGGAATCCGCACTTCTTCCTCCAGTCCCGTGGGGATTCTGCCGTATCTGCAGATAAACTGCGGAATCAGATATCTCGCATGCTCATCGGGCGGGTTGCCGAACAGGGGCGGTGTATTGGCGAGGGGCTGCAGCAGGGCGATGGTAAGCGCCAGTGCCAGAAAACCCAGCAGATATAATGTAAAAATAATCTTTTCTGATTTTTTCTGCATTCTGTCATCCTTTAACATTGTGATAATAATGATACAAAGACCCCAAAGTGACTAATCAACTTTGGGGCCTGGTAGACCACCACCCATATAATTATCCAGAACCTTATTCGCAAAACCGCACCTGCGGTGCTTTTCTTTTGCTCATAAGGTTACGTCGTCATATAAAAATGAGCAAGTATTCTTACGAATGCAAGCATTCGACGTATACTTTGCTCATTTTATCTGACTCTGGATAATTATATGTAGAAGCTTCCGGTGGTCTCTTTGTTCATTACATAGTAAACCATGTTCTCTTCGGGCTTTACATATAATTCTATGCTGGTCAGATCAGCTGCCTTCTGCTTCAGGTCGTATTTCCATACATCCTTTGCAATCTTCAGCAGATCTTCCTGAGAATAGGACTTGCCGCTGAACTGAACACTGATCTCGCTCTTTAACTCTGCCTTTTTTGCTGCGGGTTTCTTAGCGGGTGCTTTCTTAGCGGTTTCCTTTTTTGCTGTCTCTTTCTTAGCTGCGGGCTTTTTAACCTCTGCCTTTACAGGTGCTTTTACTTCGGCCTTTGCTACGGGTGCCTTCTCAGCTTCCTTCACAGCGGTCTTAGTTTCTGTCTTAACTGGAGTTGTCGGTGCTGCTTTCTTCACTTCTGCCTTAGGCGCTTCCACTTTCGCTGCTGCTACTGGTGCTACAGTTTTCTTAACTATTGCCATGTTACCGTCTCCCTTCTGTACGAATCATGTACAAAAAACATTTTCATTCTCCTCACAAGTACCGTATTCCGGCGCTCGATAAGGGTAGTGTATTCCATTTCCTTATAATTGTCAACTGTTATGCGAATACAAGGAAGTACAGTAATACGATAATCCCCAGTACGATCCGGTACCCTCCGAAGACCTTAAAGTCATGCTTTTTGATATATTCCATCAGGAAGCGAAGCACAAACAGGGATACAATAAAGGATACCACCGTACCGACCAGAAGGCAGGCAAGCTCCATTCCCGTGAATGCAAACCCAAACTTCAACAATTTCAGAAGACTCGCTCCAAACATAACGGGAATCGCCAGAAAGAAGGTGAATTCCGCTGCCACTGTTCTCGATATACCAATCATAATAGCTCCCAGGATCGTAGCTCCGGAGCGGGAGGTTCCGGGCAGCGCCGCCGCTACCAGCTGGCACAGACCGATGATCAGTGCATCTCTGTAAGTCAGCTGAGACAATTTTGTTGTGGTAGGTACACGGTCCTTATTCCAATTCTCGATCACGATAAACAGTACGCCGACCACTACCAGCATTACAGCTACCACTATGACCTGAATTGTAACACCACTGCTTCCGATCTCTTTTTGGAAAGCTTCTCCCATCGCATCATCAAATAACAGACCGTATACGACTGCCGGGATACATGCCACAACGATCTTCACCCACATCCAAAAAGCATCCATGCTCAGTGCCACATTTCCCACTGCGGGATCTTTTGCGGATTTTACAATGCCTCCCTTTTTCGGCTGCTTATTTTTCTTCAGGTAAAAGGGCCAGATCTTGTTCCAGAACAATACAACCACCGCTAAAATAGCTCCCAGCTGAATGACTACATCGAACATATCGAAAAAGCCTTCACTGGTCTGCTTAAAAGGGATCAGACGTTCCACCAGGATCAGATGTCCCGTGCTGCTGATCGGCAGCCACTCGGTAATACCTTCTACAATACCGTAAATAATTGCTTTGATGATTTCTAACATTTCTTTTCTCTCTTTACTTTCTTATATTTTTAGTACTTACTTTTCCAGATATGCCAGCAGATCCTCGCAGCAGGCTTCTGCTTCCCGATAACCCTCTTTGTATAAGGCGATCAGTTTGTCCTTGTCTTTCTCGATCCGTCCCACATCACTCTTTTTATGAGGACGGATGACGAATGCCTGACCACATTTCTCCTGTCTTTCGATGTAGTCCAGGCTCTCATTATAACGGATATGTCTGTCCGCCATCAGTTCATATACTTTAGGATATTTCAGATATCTGAGTTTTATGAGTCCTAACTGCGATGCGGAGGCGGGTTTTCTCACGAATCCCACTTCCTTGGTCATGACAACGACGTTTTTACGGTTGCCGTCCAGGATCGATTTCTCCAGAGGAATCGCATCGCTGATGCCACCGTCCAGATACAGCTTCCCATCTATTTTTACATTCCGTGCCACTAACGGCAGGGATGCGGAAGCACGGATCTTGTCAATATCTTTGCGGATATCACGGACACGCAGATACTCCGGCTGTCCCGTCTCGATGTTGGTCACCACGCTGTAAGCCTTGCCGGGATATTTTTCAAATGTTTCATAGTCATACGGATACAGATATTCCGGGATCAGGTGATAACAGAAATCCACATTGAACAGATCTCCGCTGGTCAATAAGCTCTCCAGGCTGCAATACCGTCTCGTATCCAGATAGTCCACACTGACACTCAGTGCCCGCCCCTTTTGTCTGGACAGATAGCTGCACATATGACACGCTCCGGCAGATACCCCATAGATATGGGAGAAGTCAATTCCTTTTTCGGTAAAAAAGTCCAACACTCCGGCGGTATAGACACCCTTCATGCCACCGCCTTCCAATACCAGTCCTGCCTGATACATTCGCATTACTCTCCTTTCTGCTTCTGCAACGATCCAGAACCCCATCAGCATATCGAAAGGCTCATTCGTGCAAGCACGATTCGTTTTTCGCATTCACTCCATGCAACTATCTAGATAGTTGCATACTCATTCTTCACGAACTTTCGTAAAGCTTCCAGGGATCTCTCTACCTTCTCCGTGTCCACACAGTAGGCCATGCGGAAATATCCGGGTGCACCAAAGCTATCACCCGGTACCAGAACGAGATCATATTTCAATGCTTTCTGACTGAATACCTTAGCATCCTCTTCCAGCGCCTTCGGGAAAATGTAGAAAGTTCCGCCGGGCTTCACACAGGTGAATCCCAGGTCTAGCAGTTCTTTATAGAGGATGTTCATATTCGTCTCATACACCGACAGATCCGCTGTCTTGTCCAGTACCTGTGCTACTGCCAGCTGGATAATGGAAGGAGGGCAGTTATGTCCGATACCGCGGGAGATCTGTCCGCACATATTGATCATGGTCTCCGCATCCTCACATGCCGGGTTCACTGCCACATAGCCGATACGTTCTCCCGGCAGGGACAAGGATTTGGAGAAGGAATAGCACATGATGGTATTGTCATAAAAATAGGATACGCAGGGGCTGTCCACACCTTCAAACACGATCTCACGATAAGGTTCATCAGAGATCAGATAAATAATATGACCGTATTCCTTGGACTTTTCTCTCAGGATATCTGCCAGTCTCTGCAATGTCGGGGTGGAATATACCACACCGGAGGGGTTGTTGGGAGTATTGATCAGTACTGCCTTGACCTTCTCCGTCAGCATCTCCTCAAACGCCTCAAAGTTGATCTGGAAATTCTCCAGATTGGGCGGAACCACCTTCAGTACCGCTCCGGTGAGATCCACATAAGGATGATATTCCGGGAAAAACGGTGCAAAGGTCAGGATCTCATCTCCCGGCTCCGTCACCAGGCGAAAAGCATGCGCCAGCGCTCCGGCCGCCCCGGATGCCATGAAAATATGCTCTTTACGATAAGGCAGTCCGAACCTCTTCTCCAGGTTCTCCGCAATTGCCTCCCTGACACTTGTAATACCGAGGCTGGGACTGTAGCCGTGCAGTTCCAACGGTTCCTTCGTCGCCAGCATATGGATCATACGGTCGGTAAATTCTCTTGGAACCGGAACGGAAGGATTCCCCAGGCTGTAATCAAATACATTCTCGTATCCGATCTCCTGTCCTCTTGCCGTAGCGAATTCCGAAAGCTGCCGGATCACTGATTTTCCCGACAGCATGTCTTTGTATTTCTGAACTAACATACTACGCTCTCCCATCCGCGCTTTCTGCGCTGTTTATTTGATCTCTATAAACTTATCTATGGACTTTTCAGTGGACAGACAGATGCCGTCTCTTCCACAGTTTTTTGCCTTATAGAGAAGATCATCCGCTCTGGAAGTGAAATCCCACTCTCTGTTATTTTCCACCGGGATTCTTGCAAAGACTCCCTGGCTGATGGATACGTATTTACTGCATCTACTGCACTCATGAGGTATTTTTAACGTACGGACCTCTCTGAGAATGTCCTCTGAAATTCTCCGGATCTGCTCCGCCGTCATTCCGGTATATACGATCATAAATTCATCGCCACCGTATCTGGCGCAAAATACCTGTCCTGGAATCTGTATCTTTTGCAGAACTCCGGCAATGGCTTTCAGACACCGGTCTCCCATCAGATGACCGTAGTGATCATTGTACTCTTTGAAAAAATCAATATCCATAAGCTCCACACCCATGATCTCCTCTTCCGCATAGGCGTGTTCGAAGCAGCCGGTCAGATATTCGTGTAAATAAGTACGATTAGCCAACCCCGTCAGTTCATCATGCATGGCAAGATCCTCCAGTACCCGGTTAGAGGCTCGCATATTCTCTCTGTCAAGCGTTATATTTCTCAATCGGTCCTGTAATTCCATGACACCGACCAAGGCTCGGTGATTTTCCTGCCGGAATTTTTCATAAGTTTCTAAATAATGCCGGGTATATTTCACATATTCCTCCATGTCTCCTTTGCGCAGTATGCTCTGCACTTTAAAAGGATACAGATCCAGGAAGATATTGTAATAGACATCAACATTTTTTTCATCAATGATCCGGATCAGTTCCTCCAGATATTTTCCATCGGGCAGGATAGTCAGGATTCCCGCCAGGATCAC
>OJPL01000078.1_pt1 | contig 38186 bp, 24 predicted proteins | sample 1598501 | NCBI WGS metagenome assembly OJPL01 (sample SAMN03922486, study PRJEB24848) | human gut metagenome | isolation source: stool sample | host: Homo sapiens | place: Germany | collected 2011-05 | reverse complement strand
CATATCGTCGGCAGCGTCAGATGTGTATAAGAGACAGGCTTTGTGCAACGATGTCAGAAAAACTTCGGCCTTGCCCGGTTCTCTTTTTACCGATTTGGCATTTAGCTTCCTGTTTTTTTTCTTAGAAATTTTAGCTTTCATAAAATCAAATTTAAAATAATTAAACTTCCATAACAATATTCTGTTGCGTTGTTCTATAACATCGCCGCCGGGTTTTGTCAATACCTGTCTGACCCGGCACAAAAGCACGGCGGCAAAACGCCAAACAAAAAGCCGGTAAAAACCGGCTTTTTCCATCAGTCAGCCCTTCGCCTTAATGCACCGTATCGGTCTTAAGCGGCGTAACCGGATGTTCCAGCGCCACAGCCAACACGTCGTTGACATTTTCCGCCAGCACGATTTTCAATTCGTTCTTGACAATCTCCGGCAGTTCCGCCAGGTCTTTTTCATTGCCTTTCGGGATAATCACCGTTTTGATGCCGCCGCGCAATGCCGAAAGCAGTTTTTCTTTCAAACCGCCGATTGGCAGCACCCTGCCCTGCAATGTAATTTCGCCGGTCATCGCCACATCGCTCCTGACCGGGATTTTCGTAAACACCGACACCAGCGTCGTATACATCGTAATTCCCGCCGACGGACCGTCTTTCGGAATGGCTCCCTCCGGCACATGGACATGCACATCGGTCTTTTCAAACACCTCGGGATTAATCCCCAGCGCCTGCGCATGCGACCGCACAACCGAATATGCGGTGTCAATCGATTCTTTCATCACTTCGCCGAGTTTGCCGGTTTGTTTAATAACGCCCTTGCCAGGCATATCCACCGCTTCGATAAACAAGATGTCTCCGCCGACTTCCGTCCATGCCAGCCCGGTCGTAACCCCGACCAGATTTTTCTCCTCGCGCACGCCGAAATGAAACTTCTTAATGCCGAGATATTTGTTCAGGTTGTCAGGCGTAACCGTAATATGCTCGTCTGCCGTAACCGTAATATGCTCGTCCGCCGCCATTTTTTCATTAGCCGTTTTTTCATTAACTGTGCCGTTGCGGCTCCGCCCGGCGCTCTTTCCGCCTTTCTCCGCCTTTTTCTCACTGTCCAGCAACAGTTCTTTCGCCGACTTGCGTGCAATCGTCGCCAGTTCGCGTTCCAAATTGCGCACGCCGGATTCCGACGTATAGTAGCGGATAACGTCGCGGATGGCATCGTCGGTAATAAACAGCTCCGTCGGCTTAATCGCATTCTCCTTAAACACTTTCGGAATCAGATGCCGCTTGGCGATTTCAATTTTCTCCTGCTCGGTATAGCCGTCCAGCCGGATAATCTCCATGCGGTCCAGCAGCGGCCGCGGCATATCCAGCGAGTTGGCGGTCGTTACGAACATCACCTTGGAAAGGTCATAGTCCAAATCCAGATAATGGTCGTTAAACGTCGCGTTCTGCTCAGGATCCAGCACTTCCAGCAGCGCCGAACTCGGGTCGCCGCGCCAGTCCGAACCGAGCTTGTCAATCTCGTCCAAGAGAAACAGAGGGTTGGACACGCCGGCTTTTTTGATGTTTTGGATAATCTTGCCCGGCATTGCTCCGATATAAGTGCGGCGGTGTCCGCGGATTTCCGCCTCATCGCGCATGCCGCCCAGCGACGCGCGCACAAACTTGCGCCCCGTTGCCCTGGCGATTGACCGCCCGAGAGAAGTCTTGCCGACGCCCGGCGCCCCGACCAGGCATAAAATAGGGCTCTTCAAATCTTTCGACCGCGCCTGCACTGCCAGATACTCGATAATGCGCTCTTTAACTTTCTGCAGGCCATAGTGGTCTTCGTCCAGAATTTCTATCGCTTTGCCGAGATTATGGCTGATTGGCGAATACTTGCCCCACGGCAAATCCACCAGCCAGTCGAGATAATTGCGGATAATCGTCGATTCCGCGCTCATCGGCCCCGCCGCCTTAAGTTTTTTCAGTTCCTGATTCGCTTTGGCTCGCGCTTCTTTGCTCATTTTGGATTCGGCAATTTTCTTCGCATATTGCTGCAGTTCGTCTTCCTCTTCGTTTTCTACCCCGGTCAGCTCTTTCTGAATCGCTTTCAGCTGCTCGTTAAGGTAATAGTCGCGCTGGTTCTTTTCCATCTGGCTCTTGACACGGTCTTTAATTTTGTTTTCCGCCGCAATGCGCGCGCCTTCTTCATTAAGGATTTCCAAAAGCTTGGTCAGCATCGCGCGTTCGTCGCGGCATTCCAGCAGCTCCTGCTTGTCCGAGGTTTTGATATCCAGATTGCCGATAATCACCGCAATCAGTTTGCCGAGGTTTTCATGCTGATTGACAATCATCAGGCTTTCTTTGGGCAGTTTGGAATAGTCAATCGTCTGCTGGCGGAATTTTTCGCTGACCACCGCCGCCAGCGCCTTAAGTTCAGCCTCGTCGCCGCCGTTTTCCGCCAAATCATAAGGTTCGATAAACGCCGTATAATAATCGCCGAACGTATTGAGTTTCTTGACCCTGATGCGGCGGATTCCCTCAACGGCCAGATTAAGCGTCCCGTCCGGCATGGTAATAAAGCGCTTAATGCGCGCCAGTGTCCCGATTTGATAGAGGTCTTTTTCCTTCGGGTCCTCTGTTGCCGACTGCTTTTGGGTCAAAAGCGCCAGCGGCGTCCCAAACTGATAGGCGGCTTTCGCGGCTTTAAGCGACATGCTCCGGCCGACGAACAGCGATGCCGAATTCTCCGGAAAAACCACAATATCCCGGAGCGACAGCACCGGATATTCCATATTCTCCAAAATCATCTTGTCATCTGCGGGCGGAAGCGCATCTTTTGCTTCCGGATGGTTGTCTATGTTGATGTCTTTATCTTCAACGCGGCTCATTATAATATCCTTATGAATTGCTCAAACAAACTGCTAAACCGGCACGCTGCCCTGCTCTTCCGTTCAAAAAAGCCGGCGCCCGCGCCCCTGTCCTGACGGCACGCGGCTCTGCTTTCCCGTTCGAAAAAACCGGCACCCACGCACCTGTTTTTAGTATCCTTTGCAAAGGAGGCTGCTCTCCCGTATGGATGCACTTTCCCTCTGTATGGATTAGTTCTATATAGTGTCGGGTTTTCTTTTCTGCAATGCCCGAGACGTAATTTTGCCAAATCCGCCGCCGCTTGGCAAGGCTCGCGGCGTTCTATCCACAACATAACGCCGCCGTCTCAAAACACACCCGTCCCTCCGCCGTCTCAAAATGCTCCCGCTGCCATGCCGCTTTGCCGGCCTCTCTCTTGCCATTCCCGCATTTCCCCTTGACAAAACGTTCCTGTCGCCTTAATATCCCCCCAAAAATCCACCCCATCTGAAGGAGACCTTTCGTGCAAACGGTTATTGACAAATTAAGCGACATTTTTTCCGCGGGTTTTTCCGCTGCCGGTTATGACGCCGCCTTGGGGCGCGTTGTCGTTTCGGCTCGCCCGGACTTATGCCAGTTTCAGTGCAACGGCGCCATGTCCGCCGCCAAACAATATCGCAAAGCTCCGCTGGCAATCGCCGATGACGTGGCTGCGGCACTGCCTGCCAACGATGTCGTCGCAACCGTTTCCGTCGTCGCCCCCGGGTTTATCAACATCACCGTCAAAGACGAATTCATCGCCTGTTATCTGGAAGAAATGAGCCAGAGCGAAAACTGCGGCTTTGCCAAGGTTGAAAATCCCCGCACCGTCGTCATTGACTACGGCGGGCCGAACGTTGCCAAACCGCTGCATGTCGGGCATCTGCGCTCGGCCGTTATCGGCGAATGCTTAAAGCGCCTGAACCGTTTTGCCGGCAACAAGGTCATTGCCGATGCGCACTTGGGCGACTGGGGGCTGCAAATGGGGCTGATTATTCACGAACTCTCCCTCCGTCATCCGGAATTGCCGTATTTTGACGAAAATTATGCCGGGGACTACCCGCAGGAAGCGCCGTTCACTCTGGCAGATTTGGAGCAGATTTATCCTTTTGCTTCCGCCAAATCCAAAGAAGACGAAGCCTATCTGGCCGCCGCCCGCGCCGCCACGCAGGAAATGCAGTCCGGACGCCGCGGTTACCGCGCCCTGCTGCGCCATATCGTCGGCGTTTCCGTTCCCGACTTAAAGCGCAACTATGCGCGGCTGGACGTCGACTTTGATTTCTGGCTCGGCGAAAGCGATGCCGACCCTTTTATTCCCGATATGGTCAGGATGATGAAAGACAAGGGGCTCGCCTATGAAAGCGAAGGGGCCCTCGTCGTAGATGTCAAAGAAGAAAGCGATACCGCGCCAATCCCGCCGTGCATTATTTTGAAATCCGACGGCAGCGCAATTTATGAAACGACCGACCTTGCCACCCTCGTCCAGCGCGAACGGGATTTCCGCCCGGACCGCGTCATGTATGTTGTCGACAAACGCCAGGCGCTGCATTTTGAGCGCGTTTTCCGCTGCGCCCGCAAAACCGGCGTAACCCGCCCCGAAACCGAACTGACGTTCATCGGTTTCGGCACCGTCAACGGCAAAGACGGCAAACCCTTCAAAACCCGTTCCGGCGGCACGATGAAACTCTCCGAACTGCTGGATACGGTAGAAAGCAAAGTTGCGATTAAAGGCGAAGAGGAAATGCCCGCAGCCAAACTGCAGCAGTTGAAACAGACCATCGGCCTCGCCGCCATCAAATACGGCGACCTGATGAACCCTTGCGAAAGCAATTATATTTTTGACATTGACAAGTTTGCCTCGTTTGAAGGCAATACCGGGCCGTATATCCTTTATACCATGGTGCGGATAAAGTCCATTCTTGCCAAGCTTAAGGAACGCCATCCGGAGATTGCCGCTGCGGTTTCGTCCGGCACAACTACATCCGGAACCGCCTGCCGTTTTGCCGCTTTCACCACTGCCAGCGAACGCGACCTGGCTCTGACGCTGACCCGTTTCAGCCACACGCTTGGCGAAGCGCTCAAAAAAGATGCCCCCTCCATCATCTGTTCGTATGTGTACGAGATTTCCAACAAGTTCAACGTCTTCTACCACGATAAAAAGATTTTGGCAGAAGAGGATAAAACGACCCTGCGGTCGCTCGTTGCGCTGATTACCCTGACACTGAAGGTTTTGGATATATGCATTAACATTCTGGGTTTCAAAGCGCCGGAAAAAATGTAACAAAAGATGCAACGCCTGCCCTGCTCCCAAATCGGAACACCCGGAGCTGCCGCAAACCTGTTGTTCTGCGCCCCGCTGCTCTGCCAGCCTCTCTGTTCTGCCACAACCCCGTTGTTCTGCCAGCCTTTCTACTCTGCTGCGAAACTTGCTGTTCTGCCGCGTTGCTCTGCCTGCCTTCTGCTCTGCTGCGAAACCTGTTGTTCTGCGCCCCGCTGCTCTGCCAGCCTTTCTGCTCTGCCGCAACCCCGTTGTTCTGCCGCAATGCCGTTCAGCCCCGTTTCCGTGTCTTCCGCGGCCGGTTCCTAATCCTCCACGACCAGCCGGATGGATTCCAGCCGTTTGATTTCGTCGCGGCACTTCATCGCCTGTTCAAATTCCAAATCCGCCGCGTATTGTTTCATTTCCCTGGTCAGGCGCTTGATTTCTTTGGCGATGTTTTCAATCCTGTCGCGGGCAATCGGCGCCGTCAGCTCCTTGTCGCCCTCTGCCTCGGTCATCGTCTGCAATACTGACGAAATCGCCTTTTTAATCGTCTTCGGCGTAATTCCGTGCTCCAGGTTATATTGAAACTGCTTCTTGCGCCGCCGTTCGGTCTCGTCCAGCGCAAACTTGATTGAATCCGTCATCTTGTCGGCATACAGCACCACGCGCCCCTCGGCATTGCGCGCCGCCCGCCCGATGGTCTGAATCAGCGACCGCGTCGAGCGTAAAAACCCCTCTTTGTCCGCGTCGAGAATAGCCACCAGCGAACACTCGGGAATGTCAAGCCCCTCGCGCAGCAGGTTAATCCCGACCAGCACGTCAAACACGCCCTGCCGCAGGTCGCGAATAATCTCAATACGTTCCAGCGTATCAATATCCGAATGCAGATACCGCACTTTAATCCCGTTTTCCTTAAGATATTCGGTCAAATCCTCCGCCATCTTTTTCGTCAGCGTCGTAACCAGCGCCCGCTCGCCTTTGGCAATCACCTTGCGGCATTCCGCCATCAAATCGTCAACCTGGTCTTCCACCGGCTTGACCACGCAAACCGGATCCATCAGCCCCGTCGGGCGGATAACCTGCTCGGCAAACACGCCGTGGCTCTGTTCCAGTTCCCAGTCGCCGGGCGTCGCCGAAACGAAAATCGTCGGCGCGCGGAACCTGTCCCATTCCTCAAACTTCAGCGGCCGGTTGTCCACGCACGACGGCAGCCGGAACCCGTAATCAGCCAGCGTGGATTTGCGGTTGCGGTCGCCGCGATACATGCCGCCGATTTGCGGCACCGAAATGTGGCTCTCGTCAATAAACAACAGCGCGTCTTTCGGAAAATACTCAAACAGCGTCGGCGGCGGCTCGCCCGGCGCGCGTCCGGTCAGATAGCGCGAATAGTTTTCAATCCCTTTGCAGTGCCCGGTCGTTTCCATCATCTCCAAATCAAACCGCGTCCGCTGCTCCAGCCGCTGCGCCTCCACCAGCTTGTTGTCGCGCCTCAGCTCGTCAAGCCGCAAAGCCAGATCTTCCTTAATGTGCATCATCGCCTGCGACAATGCCGGACGCGGCGTAACATAATGGTTCGCCGGATAAATCGTAATCTCTTCCAAATCCGCGGTTTTTTTGCCGGTCAAAACGTCAAACTCGCTGATTTTTTCAATCTCATCGCCGAAGAACGACACCCGCCACCCGCGGTCTTCGTAGTGCGCCGGAAAGATATCCAGCGTATCGCCCTTAACCCGGAACGTGGAACGCACAAAATTCGCCTGATTGCGCTCATATTGCAGCAACGCCAAATTTTTATAGATTTCTTTCGGCTCGATACAATCGCCTTTTTTAAGCGAAAACGCCATCGCCGAATACGATTCCATGCTTCCCAAACCGTAAATGCACGACACCGACGCCACGATAATCACGTCTTTCTCTTCCAAAACGTTACGCGTCGCCCCGTGCCGCATCCGGTCAATCTGCTCGTTAATCGCAGAATCTTTTTCAATATAGGTATCAGTCTTCGGAATATATGCTTCCGGCTGATAATAGTCGTAGTAGGATACGAAATACTCAACATGGTTGTGCGGAAAAAACTCTTTCATCTCCGCATACAGCTGCGCCGCAAGAATTTTGTTCGGCGCCATAATCAGCGTCGGCTTCTTCATCTCCTCAATGATTTTGGCCATGGTAAAGGTCTTGCCCGAACCGGTAACGCCCAGCAGAACTTGGTTTCTTTCGCCTCTTCTCAGGCCGTCGCACAGTTGCCTGATTGCTTCCGGCTGGTCTCCCGACGGCTCAAACGGGCTGACCACTTCAAATTGATTGCTCATAGAGGTATATATAGCGCCGTCTGCCCCCAAAAGTCAATAGATATAAAAACCAGCCATTCCCTGCTTTAGCCGTTTTTCTTCTCAGTTTTAATATTTCCCTTACTGTACAGTTTTTTTCGCACTGGTTCTTACATTCCTGTATTCCTTACCCTTGCGAACAATCCGGACTGCTGAAAAAAAAGGGTCGTTTAAAATCAACAGAACTGTTTCTTTATTTTTATAATACAATCAATCAGTTAAAAAAACGTAAATAAAACTAAAGATGTATATTTTAAACGACCCCAAAAAATCAGCACGACACACTCCAAAAAAACAAAGGCAACCTATATCAAAGGACAAAACCATGAACAAAAATATCTTACTGGCAGGAACCGCTATTTGCTTGTTAAGTATGGCCTCAATTGTCCATGCCCAGACAACAAATAATGAGGAAGACACTTTTGAATCCATTCAGTTTAATAAAGGAACCGGATGGATTGCCAGCGATGAATCCGGATCAAGCTATACCCAAATCAATTACCTGACAAATAGCGACCTTACCACTCTGCAAAACAGTATCAACATGATTGGCAATACCGCTTATGCCACCGCGGCCAATCTGCGTACCACACAGGAAGACGCTACCACAGCCAAAACTCAGGCGTCCGAAGCCAAAACAGCCGTCGACAATTTGAGCAAAACTGTTGAAAGCGAGTTGGCACTCAAAGCCGATACCACCACGGTTACTGAACTGTCCAATCGCATCACCACAAATGAAGGAAAAATTGATCAAAACAGTGATGACATTGCTGCACTTGAAGCCGAACAGGACGAACAAGATACCAAAATAAATAACATAACTTCCGGCACCACATACTCTGGAACCGGGCTGGAAACCAACGTCAGAAATACGGCAACTTCCGTCTTTAACAGCAACCTGAATACGGCGCTGGAAAGTGGTGGACAAATTTATACCTTCACCAACAACCGCATTAACATCGGCATAGAAACGGCCCTTGAAAGCGGCGGTTCCATAAAGTCAGCCATAGACAAAGCCACAGACACAAGCGAAGGCATCGGCAACGGCCATGATAACCTTGTCAGCGGCGACCAGGTCTATGATGCCATCAATAATGCCAAAACCGAAATTTCCGACACCATCGGCAGCACGGCCGAAGAAGTCGCCAACACGGCAATTTCCGACGCTCTCGGAGAAGAAGGCAGCATTACGCAGGCCATAAACCAGGCAACAAAAGACCTTGCCTCAGGCGACACCATCCAAAACGCCGTCAGCGAACAGGTTTCTTCCGCGATTGAAGAAGGCAATTTCGCCACCAAAGACGACATTACCCAGGCCATATCCGACGGCGTAGCCAAGGGCGGGACAATTGATACGGCCATCAACGATGCCGTCACGGAAGCCGGCAGCAACTATGCCACCAAAGAAGATTTGGCCGGCCTGGCTTCGGGTGAAGAAATGCAAAACGCGATAAGTGATGCCGTTAATACGGCCACCGAAGGACTTGCCTCTGAAGAGTACGTCAACAGTGCCGTTGACTCTGCCAAAACCGAAATCAGTAATTCTCTGGAAGGCTATGTTACCGACGGCGAATTAAATGACGCCGTCGCCGGCGCGGTCGGCTCCGCAACCGGTGCTCTGGAAACGCAAATCGCCGACAAAGTCTCCAAAGACGATATGAACAGTGCCATTTCGGAAGCGACCACCGGCCTGGCCAGTGAAAGCTACGTTGACAGTGCCGTTGCCGGAGCCACCGAAGGTCTGCTGGACAAAGATACCGCCGACAGCCTGTATGCATCAAAAAACGATCTGAACAACTACGCCACCAAAGGCGAGTTAAACAACAAAGCTGACGCTTCCGATGTATACAGCAAAACCGAAGCCGACAATAAATTTGTCAGCAAGGACAATCTGGATACGATTAAGAATGAAATATCCGCAGAACTGGACGGGCAATACGTTTCTCAGGACGAACTGGCCTCAACCGTCCAGAATACCATTACCGACCAGCTGGACGATACGGTCAGCAGCGCCGTCAGCGACGAAATCAACAAGCAGACTGAGAAGCTGGAACAAACCGTAACTGACAATGTTATGGGCGGTCTGGATGAAACCTTTGCCAGCAATGAAGAACTCACTGCCGTCAAAGACGAACTGCAGGGCAGCATTAACGATGTCGCCGAAGATGTAACCGAACTTGGCGGGCGCCTGGATACGACAGAAACGGATATTGACAAGCTGCAAAGCGACATGGCTACGGTTAAAGACGACATGACTACGGTTAAAGACGACATCAGCGGCTTGCAGAATACCGTTGCCAACCTGGATAACACCTACGCAACGGATGAAGAGCTGCAAAGTACCAAAGACGAATTGCAGGGAAATATCGATAAAGTTTCCGGCGATCTGGCCAGCACCAGCGAAAAAGTCGGCAACTTGGAAAACTCCCTCTCTGACACGAATGAAAAAGTCGGCAATCTGGAAACATCGCTTTCTGATACCAACAAAAAAGTTGACAGTCTTGAGAACAGCCTGAAGGGCAAAGCCGACGCTTCCGACGTAACGGCGCTGCAAGATGAACTGGGCAAAACCAATCAAACCGTCTCCGATTTAAACGGCAAGCTGGAAACCACCGACCAAAATGTGGCTAATCTTGGAAGCAAACTCGACAAGACCAACGAAACGGTTACGGCCTTAGACGGCAAGCTGGAAACCACCAACACCGCCGTCGCCGGCAACACTGCCGCCATCACCGCCAATGCTGAAGCCATTGACAATTTGGAAAGCGGCAAAGCGGATAAAACAGAGCTTGTACAAGCCAAAAACGAACTGTCCGGCCAGATTAACGACATCACCAAAGAAGGCGGTGCGATAGACACGGCGGTAAATACGGCCAAAGAGGAATTAAACGGCACGATTTCCAATACCAAAACTGAACTGCAAGGCAACATAAACACCGCTAAAACCGAGCTGGAAGGCAATATTGCAGACAGCCTGCAGGAGAGCAAAGACTACACCGATTCCCAATTATCAACGGTTGAAGAAAACATCTTTGCCAAAGCCGATGAAAAATACGTTACCAACGAAGGGCTTGACGAAAAAGTTCAAAACTCGGTTGACAATACTATCGGCACCCGGGTTGAAGATACCGTCAATAAGACGGTCGGCGACATCAGCCAGCTCGGCGTCGGCAACAAAAACCTGTCTAATGGTTCTGAGGATGCGCCGGAAACGATTGTTGAGGCCATCAACAACATAGACCAGTCCCTGGGCACTATTCACGGCCTCGCCGACAAACTGGGCGGCCAGCATCAGGGCAACCTGGCCGACGGTACCACGGTGGAAGATCATCTGACATCTTTGGATTCTGCCATCGGCAACCGCGATAACTATACCAACGCCAACGGTTCCAATAACTATCTCGCCACAGCCGGTGCAGACATTTCCACCGCCATCAGCGAAATCGCCTCCAACATCGGTACGGCAGAAGATTTGGGTACCGCACAAAACGGCGTATCATCAGGCAATACGGTCAATCAAAACATTGCCGCAGTCAATACCGCCATCGGCAACACCTCAAAACTGGCCAACACGCATTACGTCTCCGGCGCCACCAATCTAACCGACGCCGTTGCCGGATTGGATAACCAGATTCACAATTTGGATTCTCGCTATTACCAGTTAAGCGGCGACATTAATGATCTGCGCGATGACTTCAATGCCGGTATGGCCACCATGTCTGCCATGACGGCTCTGGTGCCGAATGCCCGCGCCACCGGCAACACGCAGCTTTCTTTCGGTACAGGCATGTACGAAGGCGAAACGGCAATGGCGCTCGGCGGCTTCCACTGGATAAACGACAACGTTCTGTTAAATGTCGGTGCCGCCTGGGGCAGCGCGGATACGGCCTATCGTATGGGAATAACCTATTCCTGGTAAAGCTGATTCTTAACAAAAAAACGGAAGCACAATGCTTCCGTTTTTTATGTTTTTTCTGTTTTCACGCCACGGCATACGCATGTTTTTCCGCATCGTAATGCAGCCTTTTCCGACTGCCGTTTTCGTCTGCAAAAAAGATTTCCGGCACATTTTCAACCCGAAACACCGCAACCGCTTCACCATTGGAAAATAAAGCCTCAAACACCAGACATGAACCGTCGTTTTGTTCGGCGCGGAGAAATCGTGTTTCATCAACGCGATACGCGTCGCAAAAACTGTCGTACTCGGCCGCGTCAATACTCTCTCCGCCATCAAGCGCAACGTATGTCGCCTCGCCCCAAAAATCGGACATCATTTCATCTCCCGCCGCAACGCCGGCAATCCCCGAAACTTTGCCAAGCAGGCCCGGCTCTGCAACCCGCAGCATTTTTGCTTTCTTGCTATAGAAAAACACTAACGCGTCATCAACCGCCTCGCCTAAAATCAGCCCTTTGGGATAAGCCGCACTATACAGGCAGCAGGAAGAGAAATCTTTGGGCTTGATAATCAGCGTCCGCTCGTCCAGCAGCCTTTCCCGGCAGTCTGTAACCGGAAACATATCGACGATATGCAATCCTTTGGCTTTGATAAACACGCCTTCGCTCAAACGGCGTTCCCCTCCCTTTTTGGTAAAACCGGTAGCAAACACGATACAACGGAATCTTTCTCCGCTGTTCGCAAACACGCCTCCGGCATCAGCAGATATCAAATCCGCCATTAAAATAAAAAGATAAAAGAACAAAGGAGCCGCCCACATTGAATTCGGCTTTTCCAAAAGCGGCGCGATTACATAAAATATGCCACACAGCCACAACAACGGTTTGTTCTTGCTTACCGCAACCTTCCAGCGGTTTGCCGAAAACAGCAAACCCGTCTGTAAAAACAATAATAAATTCATACAATATAATTTAAATTAGACATAATTAATAAAATTTTGGGCAACATATCATAGATATTTTTATATTGCAACAAAAATATCACCCCTCGCCCGCCTTCATAATACCCGTTCTCCGCCCGTACACGTTCTCCACTCGTACACGTTCTCCGTCCGTACAAAAAAACACCCGGGTTTTACAATCCCGAGTGTTTTAATACCAAATCGGCAAGCAGCCAGCACGCACCGCAGCCCAGCGCCAGATTGACCGCTGCCAGATATACCCGCGTCGCCGTGTCGGTTTCTTTCATCAGAAAACACACCTCCAGCAGACGCACCGTTTTTGCCCCGGCGAACGCGCCCAGCGCCGCCCAAAGCATCAGCCTGCCGAGATTAAAAAAATCCGCAGCTGCCGCCACAAGGGCAAAAAGCAAAAATATCAGTGCCCAATAGAACAAAAAGCTGTTCCACCACACCGCTTTAAACTTCAAATCTGCTTTCATACGCAACAATTATAAACTAATTAATAAATACAAACAACGCCGCACAAAAATAATTCCCGCGACAGACAAATATCAATCTGCCTGTTTTTTAGCATTGCCGCCAGATAATTGCAAGCCTTTTTTCCGCGCAGCTTCCGCCGTTGCCCATCCCGCCAGACAATAGCCGCACACCGCCTCTTATTTTCCGGCACCGGCCAAACGGCTCCCCCGCCGCTATAAAAACGCACGCCGTTCGGCTTGCTCTCCTGCTGCAAAATTCTCACGCCGCAGCGCCCATTCCGGCACTCGCTCCCTGCATCTACTTAGCCGTGCAAGGCAAGCGTCCGTTGTCCTGAAATGCAGCCAAATCAGCAATATCAAGTTCCCGGTTTTCCCCGTTTCGCGTACGGCAATGCCCCGCCACGGCTTTTCCCTTTTCAAACGTTACCGCCGCCAGCAAGTCGCCGCTGGCATAATAAATTTTTGCAACGCCTTCTTCTTTGCCGTCGGCATAAGTTGCCTCGCTCAGCAGCATTCCGTTTTCAAAAAACAAGCGGGCCGAACCGTTTTTGACGCCGTCGGTATAATAAGACTTTTCTAAAATTCTGCCGCCCGGATAATACGCCCGAACCTCGCCCGTAACCGGAATATTGTTAATGTCCGCCAATTTGCCGTCTGCTTCATGCAGGTCTTTCTCATCGTATATGCGAACTGCGCCTTCCGTAGGGGCTGCATCTTCATTCGGCTGCCGGACAGCTTCCGCCGCTGCCGCACCGCCCCATGCATTGCCTGCTGCCGCCGCTGGAAAAGCCGCCTCCGCTGCTGAAAACGCTGCCGTATTTCCGGCAGCCGTCAGCCAAAGCGCTGCCAGCATTATCTTCCCCAGGCTCTGCCCGGCCGTACGCTGACGCCGTCTTTTCCCTGCCGCATACCGCCGCCGTCTCGCCTCCAACACCGCCGTCTCTCTGTTTTCTTTCGCTAAAATCGTCATTGTCTTTCTCCCTTTACAGCCTGATGCTTATACGTCCCAAATATTTATACGTCTTAATACTTATGCATCCTCAATATGTATGTATACGTCCCAAACGCTCATCGCCGGCGACAGCCCAAAACAAAAAGCCGCCCCAACCGGAGCGGCTTTGCAAAAACTGGCGGAGATGCAGGGATTCGAACCCCGGGAGGACTTGCGCCCTCGTCTGATTTCAAGTCAGGTGCATTAAACCAGCTCTGCCACATCTCCGTCTGACCGGCTGTCCGTCTGCAACAGCCCGGCGTGAAACGCCGCTATCCGACCGGACAACAAAAGCAAACTAAAACACTTTTTTCCAAACGTCAAGAACTTTTTTCACCTTGTCAAAACACGGGCATAGCCTCACCGTTCCTGAACCGTTCTGCCCGCTGTACTCCGTTCCTGAAACTTTCCCGGGCAATGCCGTCCGCACGCCCGCCCCCGACCGAACCACACTGCCCGCAACACCCCGCCGCCCGGAGTTTGTTCAAACTACGCCGCCCGCAGCATTCCGTAGATTAACACCGATTCTCTACCGCCGCAGGCCGGCGCCGATTTTCCGTCGGTACCGGTCTGCCTCTCCCAGCAGGGCTTACTTATTCAACCAGCGTAATCACGCCGCAGTCGCGCTGCTCCAGCTTATTCTGAATACTTGCCTTAAGTTCCTGCGTTGCGCCCGGAGCCACCGTAAAGCGCCAGACGTGTTCGTTGCCGTCCCCGGCCTCGCCTTTGATGCTCTCTTTGACAATTTTTGCATCAGCCGGCATTGGCTGTTTCAGTACGATATCCGCCGGATACTGCGCCTTGTTGGTTACGCGGTAAATCGTTTCATAAAGGTTGGTCGTTTCTGCCGTAACGCAGGTATCAGCCGGATTTTTCTTATATTTGCGCTCGCTTAGTTTCTGGATATCATCGACTTTTGCTTCGGCATAAACGTCGAAAAACTTGCCCAGATTAAGCGTCAGGCGCTGCCCTTCCGCTTTGTTGTCAATCGTATTTTCGCCGACAAACTGCAACGCGCCGTTCTTGTCATAGTCATAAAAACTGATTTTCCCTTTCGGCAGCGGCATTCCCAGCCCGTCTTCCGCATTGTTTGTAAAATTATAAATCAGGTTCGGATGGACGTCCTTATAGAAAGACTTGTTCTTGCCGAACGACAGCGTTGAGTCGACCACGCCGCGCTTTTTATATTTCACTGCCGGCGCATTGACAAAAGACACCTGCTTAATCTGCCCGTCTTTCAAAGACGTCGGCTGCGGTATCTTGTAAATATAATAGCCGTTCAAATTCTGCGGGGCAGAAATGACCGGCGCCGCCTCCATCGTATCCATCGCCGCACCGAGTGCCATCGCATTGACCATCGCCCGCTTAAACATCCGCGGCTGCAACACTGCGCCGACCGTATTGACGTCGCCCGCAATCAGGTTGACGCTGACATTGTCGTAAGCGCTGCCCGAACTGTTGCTGAGCGAAACCCTCCCCAACAGTTCCAGCGTTTTTTCATCGTTGACTTTTGCAACATAATTCGCTTCCCACGAAAAGCCGGACGTCAGATATGCCAGACGCAATTCTTTTTCTCCCGCTTCCGCCGTTTCTGCCCGGGCTTTTAAAACCGGCGTGCTGTTCAGCCCCAAAGGCACCTTGTCAAACAGAACCCGCCCCGGAAAATTCGTCTCAATTCCGTAGTCGAACTTCAGCACCGGCGACATTCCGTCCGCTGCCAGCAGAATTGCCTTTTCATAAATGTTTTCTCCGGTCGCCGGATTGGTGCGCACGGTCTTGACTTCCTTACCGACAAAAGCACTCAGCATATTCATATAGTTAACCCCGGCATAGTCATAGTTCTGTTCCAGAATTTTTACCCCGTCGCCGAAAATAAACGCCGATTCCGGACGCATCTGCCGCGCCACTTCGTCAAAGACCACTTCGTTGATGCCTTTGTTGAGCTTAACCTGCTGGCGTTTCTTTATCAGCGCCAGATCCTGATTGTAAATAGTGATTTCGGTCGCCGGTCCCCCCGCGGTCTGCCCGGCCGTCTGGCCGCCGTTCTTCCCTGCCGTGTATCCACTGTCTTTTCCCCCCGCGGTCTGCCCGGCCGTCGCCGCAGCGTTTTCGGCCTTTTCCGCCGCCTTGCCAGCCGCAGCTTTATCAGTTGCCGACGTTTCCCCTGCCGGCAGAAGCGCCTGCGCCGGCATCACCCGCACCGCCGGAACCATAGCCGTAGACAGCAATGCCGCTGCCAGTAATTTTGTAAATTTCATAAAAACCTCCCTTTGAATAAAAATTATATAATTACGAATATCAAAAGCTTCAACCTTTGTCAACCGCCGACTTTTCCGCACCCGCCGTCGCCGCTAGACCCGTCGGCATTTCCCCGCCGTTCATCGCTGTCCGGCTGCGCCCCTGTCTGAGCCGTACCTCGAACCGCCGCCGGCTGTGCCTCTGTCTGAAACGCATCCGCCGCACCTCGAACCGCCGCCGCCGTTTCTTCAGCCTGCGCCTTCAGCGCTTCAACCCGCCGGACAAAAATTCCCGTCGTATTCGTCCGCTCCAGTGCAAACTGGTGAAACAGCCTGTTTTTCGTCTTAAAATAAAAGACCGCCCGCCCGCCGCTGACAGCAGCCCGCATCGTCTCCGCACCAAGCAGCCGCCGCATTTTCTCTGCCGCCCCGTGTACCCCGGCATTTCTTATTAACGCCGCCGCATCGGGCATTGAGCCCTCTCCGTTGTCAACAACCAGCAGTATCCCCTCAAATACCGTCAGCTTGAGCATAAAAAAGCGGGCAGAAACTGCTTTGTACAACCAGTCTTCTTCCAGGCTAAACCCTCTGCCGGACATAACGCCGTGGCACTCGCGCGCATCAAACGCCCACATTCCGAACAATGCCTCGTCTTTGTCAATCCCCTGCCCGTAATCAAAATCCACGCCGTCAAACAAAGCCTTACCTTTGGCAAAAATAAGCGTTTCCCCCCGTGTCTGCAAACTGTCGCGCAGTTCGCGAAGCATCAGGTATGCCACCGTCAACACCGCCAAAATAATCAGCAGTGCCGGCAGTTTCGCCTGAATATAAACGGCCGCCGCCGCAATCGCCGCTCCGGCGCATACCGCCACCGCTGCCGCCTGAAACAGATATTTTTTGCGCCAATATTCGATAAGTCGCGTTTCCTGCGCAAGAGCTGCTTTGTTAATTTCCGTCATTTTCTTTTAAAATCCGCCGGTTAGAATCAAAATTTTTAGAATATCTTAATAAAACGAAAGTTAAAATATCATAAAAATTTACGCTTGCACCGGCCGTTTTTTTATGATACAATAGCTTAAATTCAGGCCAAATCGCACGAGGAGAAAACCGATGGCTAAAAACGATACCAAAACAATATTCAATGTTCTGAGCGCCAAAGCACGGAAAAAAGAAATCACCAACACAGACCGTAAAGAGGTTAGACAGGCCGTTGCCGATTTGGCTGCCGAAATTCAGGGCGGCTACAGGCTGGGTAGGCAGGAATTCGATACGTTCAACCGCGTTTATGACGTCTACCGCGAAGATATGAATGAAGCTTTCAGAAATCTGCCCGATGAAAGCCGCAATGCCCTGGGCAGCGCTCTGACTGCCGTACGAGATGCTGTACAGCAAACTGCACCTGCACAGCCTGCCCCGGAAAATTCCGCCGAAGAACCGGCTTCCGCCCCCGAACCAACACCAGAGCAGGACTCTTCCGCCGCTGAAACCGCGGAAGCGCCGACTTTAGACCTCTCGGTTCTAAACAAAGACCCCAAAGAGATGACCGACGCCGACCGGCAGATTTTGCAGAACATCATCAACAGCCCTTATACGACGGAAACGGCAAAAGCGAGCGCCAGAATCCTCGCCGACGGCAACCCTCTGCCCGAGCAGCCGGCCCCCGAACAGCCCTCGCCGGAACCCGGTGCGGCCGCTGAGCCGATACCTGAGCCGGAACCGGAAAACTCTGCGGACGCGCCGACTTTAGACCTCTCGGTTCTAAACAAAGACCCCAAAGATATGACTGACGCCGACCGGCAGATTTTGCAGAACATCATCAACAGTGCTTACACGACGGCAACGGCAAAAGCGAACGCCAGAATTCTCGCCAGCGGCAACCCTTTGCCCGAGCAGCCCTCACTGGAACCGGAAAACTCGGCAGAAGACCGTCAGGCTGCCCTCGATTCCATTACGACCGAAAAAAAGCCGTGGACTTACAGCGCCGGCACCATCACTCCCGCTGCCATCGCCGCAGCAATGGCAAGCAATGAGCCGGACAAAGCCCTTTCCAACATCGACGACCTGGTTGCCGCCCAAGCTTATTACAAAGACGATAAAGATAAGTCGGCACAGCTTAACCCGATTGTTGAAAACCGCCTGAAAAACCTGTCCCTTTCCGACATTACGCCGACCAACGCCGAAAGTTACCGCCTGCTCTGCCTGCAATGCGGCAACGAAGAACTGCGCCAGCAGGCCCTGAACTTGATTGCCGATGCAATTATCCAATACGACAAGGAACACTTCGGCTCGTTCAGACCCAATACCGAAGAGCTGGCCGCCAATTATGACAAAGCGCATGCCGGCTTAAAAGACAAAGACCCGTTCGCCTGTAAGCACGACCCGGACAAAGACACCATCGACCTCGGCAGCGTTGAATTTACCGACGCGGCAGGCAAACCGTTAAGCGAAAAGGAAGCCCAAAAGCAAAAAGCAGCCATCTCCGCCCTTGCGCGCGAAATGGCAGCGCAACGCCTGGCCAAACAAGGCAGCTACACGCCGGAAGAACTGGAGCAGGCCTATAAGGATGCCGCGGCAGAAATCGTCTGGGGCTCCCAGCCCAAATATGGCAAAAACGGCAAACCGCAGGTAGACAAGGACGCGCTGGCCTCGACCATCGCCAACCAGTACCTTGAAACCGAAACGTTCAAAGACCGCTGCAAACAGAAATTCAAAGACAATCCGCTGGTCAAAAAAGTTTCCAATAACGTTGAGAAAATCGATAAGAAGCTTGAAAAGCGCTACGGCAAAAAATACGTTTACGCCAAACAGGCGCTGAAGTTTGTCGGTAAAATCAGCGGCTCCGTCGCCAAAAACGCCGCGATATACGGCGCCGCAGGCTTAATCCCGGGCGGCACCGCCGTTGTCATCGGCTACAACATCTACAAGAACTGGGCAAACATTAATAAGCAGCTGAAAGACCCGAACGCATCCACAGCGAAAAAATGCGCGATGGTTATAGGCGCCTGCGCCACCACCGCTCTGTCCGGACTTGGTATCGCTTCCGGCATCGGCTCCGCCGCCGAAGCAATCAATACGGTTTCGCCCGGCATGGCCAGCTCTGCCGCCAACTTTATGGGGCAGCTCGGCACCTACGGGCGTATGGGCATCAGCGCCGCCGCAACCATGTTGCCGAACCTGACCGAAAGCGTCAGCCTGCGTATACAAAACTTGAGCCTTAACCGTAAAATCAAGAAGGAAAAAGACGGCGAAAAACTGCAGCAGTTAATTGCCAACCAGAAAGCCCTGCAGGTCAAAATTAAAAATAACAAAAAGGAAATGCTCATCAAAGGCGGCTCGCTCGTCGCCGGTATGGCTGCCGGACAGGCATTGATGCCGCACATTATGGCATTTGTACAGGAAGAAGCCAATAATGCCGTCGAAACCGTCAAGGCAGTCGCCGCCGAACACGGCATCGACCCGTGGAAAGAAGCGCAGGCATACGCAAACGACGCTTATGCCAACGTTCCCGAAGGCACCACCATGCTGCGCGACCGCAGCGTTTATGACCCGGACGGGATACTTCGCAATTCGCCTTCAGCCCAAATGGCCGCATACATGGCCGAACATGACCCCGCCATGCACGGCGCCCCGGATGAAATCAGCGGTATAAAAGCGCATGAAACCAACCTCGCCGCCGCCAAAGCCGAAAACTCCAGCGGCATTGAGGGCAAAAGCGCCTTTGCCCACACGCTGCAACATCTGGAAAGCCTGGGCGACAGCAGGATAACCGACACCAACGCCGTTGCCGAAGGCATATCCGAACACGTCGGCAAAAACGCCAACCTTGCCACCATTGCCTGCAAGATGGCGCCGCATGCCCTGCAACAGGTTTTGCAGCTTGAAGGCCTGCCCGACAACAACCCGAGTTCCTACAATATGATTCAGTATATGGCCAATCACGACCTGACTCCGGAACAGCACACGGCTCTCAATAACTTTATTCAGAATAACTTTGACGGTGCGCAGTTCAAAGCCGAAAACTTCGCCGACTACCGGGCGCCGGCGCATGATCCCTTTGCCAATGCCGACCAAGACCGTCTGCGTGCCGGCCCGGATGAAATCCGCAAGCCCACATTGCAGGAAGAGTACGCGCGTGCCAAAGAAGCCCGTCAGGAATACGAAGGCCTTAAACCGCACGAAATTCCGACCCACCCGATTGATGTTCCCCCGACCGGCAACAAAGTCGCCGATTACCTGAACGACAAATACGCCTGCTCCAATGACCACGGCGTAGGCTTCAAATTCGAACCGCTTAACGAATCTGACAAACGGGTACTGGGCATAGAAGAACCGCAGCAAACCGTTGTCGTCCAACAGCCGGTTCAGGAAACTGTCGTTGTTCAGCAGCAGCCTCAGGTTGACATCTATTCCGACCCGACGCTGTATGCCCAAAACTTCGGGTTGGTATATGACCCGTATTTATCCAATGGCCTGAATCGTATCGGCTCCGATACGCACGGCGGCTACCTCGGTGCTTTCATCGACCCGCGCGACAATTCAGTAACGTTGGTTCCGAACGATCCTCTGCGCGACAAGCCGGTTCATTACGACAGCTATCAGTCAGCAAAAGGTTCTGCCGACCATAACATCGGCGCTTGGGATCACAGCGGGCATGAACGCAATATGATTTATGACCCGGACAAAAAAATTACGCGGTGCTTTGGCAGCGGTTACATTACGCATAACAATACGATAAATAAAGTTATCGCCGGAATTAACACTGCCGGAGCCGTCCTCAACACGATTAGCTGGATACGAGGAGGACGAGCATAACCCGCGCCGCCACACATAAAATCCTTGCAAATAATTTCCACACCCGCAAAACCAAAGCCGAGCTCCATAGCCCGGCTTTAATCTTTCTTTCCATAATTAACTTCCCGTTGTCTTCACCGACATTTTTGCCGCAAACCGCACCGCACGCCGTCTCGGCACCTTGTCGCAGGTTTCATCTCGCGCCTTTCCCCTGGCATCTTTGTCGCAGGCCGCATCATGGTCTTCACCGACATCTTTACTGCAAGACCGCATCGCACATCTTCATCGGCACCTTGCCGCAGGTTTCATTACGAGCCCTTCCCCTGCGCTACGCACTACTCAAAGACGACTTCTATTTCCTTTTTTGCTAAAACAATATACCCGTCAACTTCTTTATTGCCCTCGCGCCGCAACGTCATCTCCTCCTGCCGGATAACTTCAAACCCGCAATATTTCAACAGCCGCCGGACATAAGCGATTGAATGGACGAACCTCCCCGACGGCGTCAGGAAATAATCGCTCTGATTATAGGTGTTTTTAGATATCGAAAAACAAAACAGCCCGTTTGCCTTCACCGCTTTGACCAACAGGCGGAACAGCGTTTTCAGCTCGCCCATATACGTCAGCACGTCCCCTGCAATAACAGCGTGATACGGGTCGGCAACATCTTCGAGAAAACTTTCGATATCATCAAAATAGAGTTCCTTATATACGTTTTTTTTGCCTGCAAATTCGAGCATTTTTTCCGATACGTCCACACCGAAAAACTCCTCGTTCGGAAAATACGCTCTCAAAGCCTCTGCGCACAGCCCCGTCCCGCACCCCAAATCCAGAATGCGGCGTTTTTTAAACAGCTTGGTCTTGAGCGTATCTTTCAGAAAATCGGCAATCATCGCCGGAACTTTATAGTCAAGCTCGTGCAGGATTTCGTCAAACGACGGCGCAAACCCGTCAAACAACCCCTTGACATAGCTTAAATCCGTCGTCGGCACTTCCTGAATATTGCGGATGGCGCAGCTCATATGCCGGACAATCGGATTTTCGGGAAAACATTCCTCCCAGCGCGAGAGATATTTATCAACCAGTTCGTCCTGTTTCTCGTCATGCGCCTCATACAGCAGATAACCGAAATTGATATGGTCGTCGGCGCTGATTTTATCCCCTTTCAGGGCAAAAGCCTTCCACGCATAATGCAGGCACTGTTTCCAGTTCCCCATTTTCTGAAACAGGTTGGCAATCGAATTGCAAAGCCAGTCCGAATTAGGCGCAATCTCCGCCGCTTTTTTCAAAAACCCCGTCGCCTCATCGTTCTTAAACAGCTCAACATAGGAATTCCCCACAATAATATACGGTTCGACGCTGGTCGGGCGCTTTTCTATCGCCATGTTGGCAAACTCGATGGCTTGGATAAACCGACTCATGTTGTAACTCGTATTCGCAATGTTAACTATGGCGTTGTACGAATTCGGATTAAGCTCATACAGCTTTTGATAATACCCGAGCGCTTCCTTGTATTCCCCTTTGGCATAACACACGTTGCCGAGGTTCATCAGCGCCGCAAAATTGCCTTCCTTCACCTCCAGCGCCTTTTCCGCAAACTCCGCCGCCCGGTCGTATTTTTTCAGTTCGTAATAAAGGGTTGAAACGTTGAGAAGCGCCGTCAGCGATTGCGGATTGACGGCCAGCGCCTTTTTATATAGGCTGAGCGCTATTTTCTTGTCGCCGAAACTGTCATAGCAGTTTGCCGCCGCCACCAGGTAATTCTCATTCTCCGGCGCCGCCACCGCAAGCTGCAGATACAGCTTGGCCGCCTTTTCAAACTCGCCGCTTTTCAAAAAATCCAATGCATTCTGTTCTAATTCTTCCACTGTCCGGCATCCTTCAATGTCGCAGGCTTCGTGTTGTTCTAATCCGCCGCCCGTAAGAACCAATTTTATCTTTTATAGCACAAAAAAGTTAATGTTCCACGTTTTTATCGCATTTTTATCCCCAAAAAAGCAAAAAAAACTATTGACTGTAAAAAAAATATAGATTAAATATCCCCATACAAACGAAATACGGAGCAGTTGGCTCCGGTTCCCAAAGCAAAAAAGGTGTTTCGTTTCAATATATGGGGGTGTGGCGGAACTGGTAGACGCGCTAGACTCAAAATCTTGTTTCCTCTGGAAGTATGAGTTCAAGTCTCATCACCCCTACCACTTTGAAAAGACTGGATTTTATCCGGTCTTTTTTGTTGCCGGAAAGCATTTGCACGCTGCTCTTTATATGCCACGCTTCATGCCCGTCATCCGCACCGCCGGCCACAACACCGACCGCACCTCATCTATCGCAGCCTGTACCCGTCATCCGCACCGCCGGCCACTACAGCAACCACTCCTCATTTATTGCCGCCTGCGCCTGTCATCCGCACCACCGGCCACTACAGCAACCACTCCTCATTTATTGCCGCCTGCGTCTGTCATCCGCACCGCCGGCCACACACCAGCCGTATCTCATCTATCGCAGCCTCAAGCTCTCTGCTTTTCCTGCCGTTCTTTAAGCAGACGCTCCACCACAACATCCTCATTGCGCTTATACGTCGGCTCAGTGGAAATAACCTTTTCGTACGGGCTGTGTCCGGTAATGCCGCTTTTGCCGACCCGGGCTTGCTCGTGCACCGTTTCCTTGCCCTGTTGCAGCATCTTCTTGCCCAACGCCTTGACGTTGCGCGCGTGCAGCGCCATCATCCGCCCGACATTGGCCTTATTGATTGCCGTACTCGCCGTTGCGCTTTTCATAACCTCACGCGAAACTGCCGGCAGCTGCTGGCGCAAAATCGTATTCAAACGCTCCATAATCTGCGGATTGTCATAATCGGGAGCCGATCCGCCGCGGCTGATAATCCGCTCCGCTTCCTTAAACATCAGGTAGCTGTCGCGCATGGCTTTTTTCTCTTCCGCCGACGCAAAAATCCTGCGGTCGGGGTTTTCCCGGTCATATTTTTCCAACGCGTCCAGCGCCGCATTATAACTGTCATTTTGCGAAAAAGCCTGAAAGATAACAAATTCGCGGCTTTCTTTGATACTCAGCGTTGCCATGTTTCCCTCCGTCGTGCGTTTATCGGTATAGGATACATCATACCATATTTTTTACGCCGGTGCAAGCCTAAATTATGCCTTCGCCATACCTGAATTATACCCGCTATGCCCCGCACCCGACAAGTCCCCGCTAATGCCCCATAATTTATATGCAGCGCCCAAAATTTAAGTCCGCTTTTACTTTTCCCGTATTAAAATCCTTCATATAATACCGGTACAGCGGCATTCTTTATACCCGGACGCCCTGTGCCGATCCGTATCGTAAAGGCGAGCAGGCTTTGCCGCGCTGCCGCCGCCAACTGTCAGGAGTCTTTGCCATGGCCTTATCCCGCACCCCAGCCGAAACCGCCGACCTGCGCTACCGGCGCGCCGTCAAAAAGCTGACCCGATTTATCAAAGACTGGCTGTACCTGATAATCGCCGCCGGAGCCGTTGCCGCGCTTATCGGCGCCGACGCTTCGTACTGGAACTACACCTATAACGATTCGGACGGCTATATGCGCGCCCTGCGTGTCTGGCATTGGCTTGCCGCCCCGTCTTTCTGGGAGCAGCCGCTCGCCGAAAGCAACTATCCGTTCGGAGAAATTCTGCATTGGACCCGGCCGATGGACATTCTCTGGGCTGTAAATGCCATTCCGTTTTTGCATCTCGGCAACCTGCGCGACACCGTTTTCCTCGGCGGGGCATTCCTTGCCCCCTGGCTCTGCGTCCTGTCTGCCATAGCCCTGGCATACGGCCTGCGCCGGCAATTCAATGTCTACCTGACACTGTTCGGCTGTTTTATTTTTCTTTCCGACCCGGTTATGCAAAATTACTTTTTCATCGGCCGCCCCGACCACCACGCGCTGATGGCGCTGCTCGGCATATACGCCGTTTCGCTGAACCTCTGCTGGCTCAAAAAACGCCACAACCGCTATCTGCGCCTGCTTGGTTTTTCTCTAGCACTGGCAACATTTGCCGCGATTGAAGGCGTCATCCTTTATCTCCTCTTTTTGTCGTTTTTCCTCTGGCTGTATGTTTTCAAAAACGTTTCTCCGGTTCCGGCCGTCAAAACCGCCAAATACTTCGCTGTTGCCCTGACCTGCTTTTGGCTGCTCAATCCGCCGTACGAAGGCTGGCTTTATCCCGATAACGGGCGCATTTCCATACTCTACGCGGCGTTTTCCTGGTTTGTGTTCGTCGCCCTGTACGGTATAGAACGCAGCCGTCTGCACACCCACCCCCTGAAAATATGGAGCCTGATATGCGCCGCGCTCGGAACCGCGCTGCTGCTGCTTGTCTGTTTTGGCGCCGACATCTGCCGTTTTCCTCTCGACGGTGAAATCAGCCGTGTCTGGAGCAGCCGCATTTCTGAAATGCGCCCCGTCTGGCATCAGGATTGGGACACGGTTCTTGCCGTTTATCCTTTCGGCGCCGCATCGCTCATTTTAAGTTTCCTATTGCTGCGCTGCAAATCTTACCGCCGCATGATGCTGCTGAATCTCTGCCTCGGCCTGCCCCTGTTCGCCTTAAGCCTTGCCGCCCTGCGTTTCGCCAACTACCAAAGCCTCTACAACATTCTGCCCTGGCTCTGCCTGATTGATTTAACCTACAAGAAAAGCGCTTACGCCCGGCGGCAGAGCCTTGAGTTTCCCGCTTCTGTCTGGGCGCTCGGGCTGGGAATTCTGATTTTTCAGCAATTCGTTTTCCTGCCGTTTAACATCAATGCCCTGAACAAGAAAAAAGCGCCCGTATTTTCGCCCGCCCTCTGCCAAAACGTCAGAAACGCCGGCGGCACGCTCGTTACCGACAACTTTCTGAGCCCCAGATACGTCTGGCTCTGCGGCGTCAATACCGTCGGTACGCCCTACCACCGCAACCGCGCCGGACTGGTTGATACCCACAACCTTCTGCAGGGAACCGACGACCGAACGATTGTTCCCCTGCTCCTGAAACACCAGATAGCCCAGATTTTGCTCTTCGACGGCTACGACCGCTATTACGACCTCTCGCCCGCTAACCAGAGCAAGCTGTACTACCGGCTGATTAAACGTGAAAATATCCCTTCCTATCTTGAGGAAATCCCGTCGCCCCTGAACAACGCCCGCCACTACCGGGTCAGAATATGACGCGGCAATGACGCCCCGCTCCCCAATTCCCCCTCCTCCGCCGGCCTGCCCCACCCGTTAATCACACACGCCCTCTCTCCTCCGCCGGTCTGCCGCCCGTTAATCACGCACGCCCTCTCTCCTCCGCCGGCCATACCCACCGCCCTCTCACGTCCATACTTTGTGCAAACCCGTTTCCTGCAAACATCAATAAATATTTCGGTAAATATTTCAGTAAATATTTCGGCAAATATAATGTGGATTTTGCCGCAGCATCGCTTGAACTTGAAGCAAAAACCGGTTATAATAAATTAAATTTTTCGGTTTGGAGGTTATTATGTCGCACAATTACCGTTTATTGCCCTGTTCCTGCCTCGTGCTGGGTATGCTTGCCGGTTTCGCCGCCGGAGCGGCACCCGCCCTCGCCATGGATGACGATTTGGCATTGGACATGGGCTTGGATTTCGAAGAATATTCAGCCCCCTCGGCTGATATAAACGGCTCCGCCTCCCCGGCACCTGCCTCCCAAAACGCTGCCTCTGCCAACTCCAAACCCGACACAGCGCCCGTCTCGAAAAGTTCTTCCTCTTCCACCTCAAAACCAAGTACGGCTTCTGCCGCTAAAAGCTCTCCCTCTTCCACCCCAAAACCAAGCACGGATTCTGCCGCTAAAAGCTCTTCCACCCCCAAGCCCGGCTCGGCGCCAGACACCTCAAGTCCCGCCGCACCCGTTTCCGGAGTTGACCTTTTGACGAAAGTTCGTAAAGGCATGGACTTTACAACGGAAGAAATGGAAGCCTGGATAGCACAGACCGCCGACCTCAATATGTGCCTGGACAACGGCAAAACCATGCTTTTGTATGTCGTTGCCAACTCGTCCAACCTCGATGCCCTGCGCCTGCTGATGGAATACGGCGCCGACGTGCAGACACACTGCACCCCGCGTTATGAGGCGCTGTTTATCGCCGCCATCAACAACCCGTCCGCCGAAATTATCGAAATGCTCATCAATAACGGTGCCAATCTTGTCGAAAAAGATCATGAAGGCAACACGGCGCTGATGCTTGCGGCAACATTCAACAAAAGCTCCCGCGTTATCGACACGCTGCTTGAATACGGCCTCAAGGTCAATGTTAAAAACAATTTCGGGTTTGATGCCCTGACACTTGCCTCTTACGAAAACGGAAGCATTATGGTTTTGCAGTCGCTGCTCGACAACAAGGCAGATGTCAACGCCGCCGATTCTGAAGGGCACACCGCCCTGATGGCTGCTGCCGTTCGCGGGCGGGATGACGTTATGCAGTACCTTATAAAACGCGGCGCCGACTTTAAAGCCAAAGACAAAAACGGTTTAAGCGTCCTCGACTACTACAACAAGCGCAAATATCTCGAAACCCTCGGTTTTGAAATCAATCGTTTCGCCACCCCGTCCGAACGCCTGTCCGCCGAATTCAAATTCATCGCCGAAAACCACCACCGTTTCAACATCGCGCTGAAAGAAAGCCTGTTTGAAGACAATCCCGATGCAGCCGTCGCCGATGCCATTGCCAACCTTGCCGACATCGACGTATTGGATGAAAACGGCTGCACGACATTCCTCAATGCCGCTCTGTACAATAAATCCCGCAGTGTTCTCGAAAAACTGATTAACGGCAAAGCCGACGTCAACGCCTCCTGTATGGACGGCAAAAATGCCCTTATGTTTATTTCTTCCCAGGCCGGCGAAACCGACACGCCTGCTCTGCAAATCGAAAAGGCAAAGCTCCTGCTGGCAAGCGGAACCGATATCAACCGCACCGATGACGCCGGCAACACCGCGCTGATGTATGCCTTGGCCAACCGCGCCGACATAAACTATGTCCGTATGCTTCTTGCTTCCGGTGCCGACGTCAACGCTGCCAGCAACCTCGGTGAAACGCCGCTGTGGACGGCCGTGCGCCAAAACCTCCCGTCGGAAACGGTTAAATTGCTGATAGAATACGGCGCCGATGTCAACCATAAGGACCGCCGCGGCGAAACCCCGCTATGGTATCTGCTCCGTACCGACGGCGACGAAGTGCTGATTCGCACATTGCTGCGCGGCGGCGCCGACACCGAAATAACCAACGCCGCCGGCGACATCCCGCTGTGGTATGTCCTAAACAAAGGCGGTTCGGATATGGTGATTGAAAACATTATTATGGCGCAGAACAACCTGAACATAAAGAACGAACACGGCGACACGCCGCTGCTGTTCGCTTTAAAAAACAACTATCCGTCCAAATTTGTCAAACTGCTGCTGAGCCGCGGCGCCGACCCGCAGATTCGCGACAGTGACGGCAACAACGCCTATGACATTCTGCGCAACAACCAGTACTTTGACGCTGCCGTGCAAAAGCGCACACGCGAACGCGTCCTGAACGGATGGGAATAAGCGGCCGTCCCTTTTCTGCCCCGTTGAGTGAGATACCAAACTTTCCGTTTCCGCCGCCGGTATCGCCACATCGCCACCGGCATTATTTCCACTACCGCCGGCATTACTCTGTCATCAACGCCGACATTTCCTCCGCTGCTGCATTACTTCCGCTACCGCCGGCACTATTCCGTTACCAATGCCAGCGCTTCCGCCGCCAGCATCGCCCCCATCGCCGCCGGAACCATTGGCAGCGAACCGAGCACGTTGTTCCCCGCCGCATCTTTGCAGATTTTGACCGCCTCGGGCGAATAAACGCAGCGCACCTTTCTCAAATCAACGCCTTCCCGCCGCAGGTTATCGCGCATTTTCTTTGCCAGCGTGCAGCCTTCCGTCTTGTCAAGCGTCGCTGCCCGCAGCATCTCAGGCTTTGTCTTAAGCGCAGCTCCCATTGCCGACACAAAGCAGATGCCGTTTCGCGCCAAAAAAGCTGCCAGGGAGCATTTCGCCTGCACATCGTCAATCGCATCAATCACAACGTCCGGATTTTCATTCCGGATAAAATCGAGATTGTCTGCCATAATCCGTATATCCAGCCCCCGGACCTCCGCATCGGGATTAATCTCCCGTACCCGCTCGCACGCCGCCTCGCACTTTTTGCACCCGATAGTAGAAATCGTCGCCAGAATCTGCCGATTGATATTGCTTGCCTCAAACCGGTCAAAATCGACCGCCCTGATTTTCCCGAACCCGAGCCGAGCCACCATCTCCAGCGCATAACCGCCGACCGCTCCGCAGCCGATGACCATAACCGATGCGCCGAAAACGCGCTCTGCTTTTTCTTTTCCCAGCAGCGCAATCGTCCGCTGCAACCGTTCTTCCAATTGTGTTTTCATCGTCTGCCTTTCCTCTTCTTTTCCTCACCCGATTCCCGCGTCCGCACCTGTATCGTTGCATTGCCGAACCGTTACGCTATTTACCTGTCTGCTATTTACCTGACTGCTATTTATCTGTCTGCAAATTATCTGTCCGCAAAAAATCCTCAGCGTTTTTAATAAGCCGTTCCTCCAGTGCTTCCGGCTCTTCTCCGGCGATTTCCACCAGCCGCCGCAGATTTTCCTGCACTGCCTCGTTATACTTTGTTTCATCAACCCGGTACGGAGCGTCGGTCTCAAACAATATCCGGTCTTGCGGCATCATCGCCCACATCTCCGCCGCTTTTTCCTGTTTGAGAAACAGCGCGCCCAAACCGATATAGCCGCCGCATTTATTGATGAACTTCAGCAATTCGCGGTTTTTGACAAAGCCATGATGCGAAAACTTTACTTTTTTCAGCGCCGTTTCATGTTCCGTTAGCGCCGCAAAAGCCTTCGCCGCATGCACGATGACCGGCCTCCGGTATGCTGTCGCAATCTCAAGCTGTGCTGCGAACAAATCGTGCTGTCCGGGGCTGACCGGTTCTTTCAGCTCGTCCACGCCGATTTCTCCGACAAGCGCCTGCGGAAATTCCCGCAAACAGGTTTCGAGTTCGTCCAGCGGCGCCTTTTCCCGATAATGCCACGGATGGATGCCGAACGCGCCGGACGCCTTGTCGGGATACTGCCGCAGCAGCGCCGCGATTTTGGCAAAATCTTCGCGGCCCGCCGACACCAGCACCAGCCCTTTTGCCTCCGGATTATGCCAAACCCGCGGTGCACAATCCGCCTTAAAATCTTGCAAATGGATATGCGTATCAATAAACTGCATCACATAAAACCTTTCCGGCTGCGGCATATCTTCCGCCCCGCCGATATTATGTTTCTGATAACCGACCGACTGCAACAAGGACAATCGCCATGGCTCTGTATACCACGCCTGTATTTAATATCAACCTAAAAAAACTCGCCGCCAATTACCGGCTTCTGGAAAAATTGTCCGCTCCGGCAATTCCCGCCGCCGTAGTCAAAGACGACGCTTACGGCCTGGGCGCCGCCGAAGTTGCCGCTGCGCTATACGCCGCCGGCTGCCGCCGCTTTTTTGTTGCCCATGGTTCGGAAGGCGAAAAAATCCGCCCTCTCGTACCCGATGCGGAAATATATGTTTTACAAGGCATCGGCGCCGATTCTCTCCCTTATTTTCGCACTGCCCGCTTGACGCCGGTCATCTGTTCGCCGCAAATGTACGCCTTCTGGCAGCAAAACCGCATCGATGGCATCCGTCCGCTGATTCAGGTAGAAACCGGGCTTAACCGCCTCGGCTTTACCGTTGCCGAACTTGAACGGCTGGCCGAAACCGAACGGGAAGACTTTGCCGGCGTTCTCTCGCATCTGTCCTGTGCCGACGAACAGGCGCATTTTATGAACGCGCGCCAGCTCGCCGCTTTCCGCGCTATCAAAGCCCGCTTTTTCCCCGCAACGCCCGCCACGCTGTCCGCTTCCGACGGCGTATTCCTCGGCGATGATTTTCATTTTGACATGACACGCCTCGGCGCCGCCATGTATGGGATAAACACTGCGCCCTACCGCGAAAACCAAATGCAGAACATTCTGGAGTTGAAAGCCCCCGTCCTGCAGGTCAAGCCGCTTCCCAAAGGCGAATTTGTCGGCTATTCCGCCACTTTTCGCGCGCCCTGCGATATACGGATTGCGATTGTATCCGTCGGCTATGGCGACGGCCTGCCCCGGTCGCTTTCCAGCCGCGGCAAAGTTATTTTCTATGCCGATGGCAAGCCCTGTTTCTGCCCGATTCTCGGCCGCGTGTCCATGGATAACATTACCTGCGACATCAGCGCGCTGGCGCCGGAGGCTGTTTCTCCCGGAGATTTCGGCTGGCTGATTAACGACGACTACACCGTCGATGACATCGCCCGCGACGCCGGAACCATTGCCTATGAGCTGATTTCCAACCTCGGTAAAAATCCGCGCTTTGTCAAAAACTACATTCGCTGAATCGCTCAGGAGCAACCAAGTCCTCCCGTATAACAACAGTTTGCCAGCTGAATTGCCACCGGCAATCCAGTTCTCCTGTGCAGCACAGTTCGCCTGCCGCCCCGCCTCGCTGTCCGTTTTCGTCCAGAGAGGCCGTTGCCGTACATATCGCCGCGCTTTGCCGTGGCAGATCCTGTCCGCAACTCCGGCTCCTACTTTTCTTCGTATTGTTTCAGCGCTTCTGCCACTTTAAACACCTGCGAGGAATAGTGCGCCCCTTTGACCAAAACCGCATCGCCGTCTTGCAGCAGGTTTCCGGTCAAAAACGCCGCCACGCCGTCCGCAGTGTCAAAGTAATGCCGTTCCGTCCGCTCCGGCAGCTGCGCCAGCATGTCCCTGGTCTCTGCGCATACACCGACCACCGCGTCAATCCCCGCCGCAGCCAGTTCCTGCCCGACTTCAATATGCGCCTGTCGGGAAAAATCTCCGAGTTCCGCCATTTTCCCCAAAACGGCAATCCGCCGTCCCTGAACCGGAAGTTTCGCCAGCGACTGAATAGCCAGTTTCATCGCTTCCGGCTGCCCGGAGTAACTGTCGTCAATCAAAATAACCCGCCGTCCGCCGATATTCAGCCTGTGTTTTTTGCCGCGTCCTTCCGGCGCCGAAAAGCCGTTAATTGCCTCAGCGGCCGCCGTTAGATCCAAATCGAGAATTTCCGCCGTTTTCAACACGCACCACGCATTGTAACGGCAATGCTCCGCCTCGTCTTCCAAAGCCAGCGGCACGTCGGGATGGTTATTCCTGCCGTAGGCACAAACCGTCGCAGCATATTTTTCCGCCTCGGCCCGCAGAATATCCGCATACGCTGCATCTTCGTTAAAAATTGCAATTCCCTGCTTTCCTTCAGACGCCCCTTTCCTCAGCCCGCTGAAAATTTCCGCCTTTGCCCGCGCAATATTCTCCAGGCTTCCCAAAAATTCGATATGCATCGGATAAACATTCGTTACAATCGCAATATCCGGCTCAGCCAGCTGCGTCAGATATTCAATTTCCCCGCGCGCCGACATTCCCATTTCAATCACCGCATAGCGGGCTCCCATATCCAAATCCAGCAGCGACCGCGGCACGCCGATATGGTTGTTGAAGTTGCCATTGGTCGCATATGTCGGCGCAAACCGGCTCAATACCGTCTTTAATTCTTCCTTGACAGTCGTTTTACCTGAACTGCCGGTCAGCGCAATCAGCGTGCCTTTAAACTGCCGCCGGTTATACTGCCCGAGTTTTCCGAACGCTTTAAGCGTATCCTCCACCACAATCACCCGTGCCGGGTCGGTTCCTGCCGGCACATATTCCGCTACCGCCGCCGACGCCCCTTTGTCCAGCACTTCGCGGATAAAATCGTGCCCGTCAAACCGCTCGCCTTTCAAAGCAACAAACAACGTCCCCACACCGACTTTCCGGCTGTCGGTAGAAACTTCCGTAATTTCCGCCGCCGCAATCTCTCCGCCATACCCCAGTATCTTTGCAATTTCAACCGTATTTAACTGCATTTTCCCGCCTTTCCGTCAACCTGAAAATCTGCCTTATAACGGCTTTATTTTTATCCGTAAAAGTTAATTTGCCGTTACATTCCGCCGCATTTCGGGAAAAAAATCGCCCTCCGCCCCCTATGCCCCTTCCGTCACCTATGCGCCCCTCTGCATTCCTTCGCCATTTTCCTCAGCCCCTTCAAAAAACCTTTGCCGTATACCTTGCCCGCCGCCGTGTAAAAAATATCTTGATTTTTCTGCCAAATCGGCGTATATAACATTCTTAAGCAATCTGATAGGAGCCATAACCGATGAAATGCCCGTTTTGCGGCAGCACCAATACGCAGGTCAAGGATTCCCGCGACACGATAGACGAAACCGCCATTCGCAGAAGGCGCGAATGCCCGGACTGCGGCGGCCGTTTTACAACCTATGAACGCGTGCAGCTGCAAGACCTGACCGTCGTCAAAAAGAACGGCGAACGTGTTCCCTTCGACCGCGAAAAGCTGCTGCGTTCCATCAGCCTCGCCGTCAGCAAGTGCGGCATCTCAAGTTTTGAGATTGAGCGCTTGGTAGAAGAAATCCGCCGCGAACTGGAAAATTCCGGCATTGCCGAAATCTCCTCCAAAAGCATCGGCGAAAAAGTTATGGACAGGCTGATAAAAATCAACAAGGTTGCCTATATCCGTTTTGCTTCCGTCTACAAAGACTTTAAGGAAGTCAGAGATTTTGAAGAATTTGTAAGCAAGATTAATTCATAACCACATAAACGTATGCGAGGTAACACACGAAATGGCTAAATTCGTTTCCGAAAAAATAAGAAAAAAATCCGGCGCCCGCCTGGCTGCCGTACAGGCCGCTTACATGGCCGCCTTTTCCGGCTTGAGTGTTGACGAAGTGGTGGAAGATTTCCTCAAAGGAGAAATCGGCCGCTACGCCATCGAAGAAGACGGCTTGTCCGGCGAACATCTGGTTGAACTGGAAGAAATGGATAAGCCTTATTTTGAAAAAATCGTCCGCGGCGTCCATGCCAATAAGGAAAGCCTCGAAAAATCGCTGCGCCTGCACCTGAAAGACGGTTCGGCCTACGACCATATGAACGCCACCATGCAGGCTCTGCTGCTGTGCGCGATGTATGAACTCGCCTACACGACCGACGTGGATGCCAAAATCATCATTCAGGAATACGTCGACCTTGCCTACGCGTTCTTTATGAAAAACGAACCCAAAATGATTAATGCGCTCTTGGATCAGATTGCCAAAGACGTAAGGATATAAAAAAAACAGAAGCGCCGCCGCGCTGGCACTCGCAGCAGTGTAGTCTCACTCCGGCAAAAACACCCTGCCCCCGCTGCAGACACCCGAATATAAAGGCGCCCTCGCGGCAAACGCCTCTGACAACAAAAGGATAACACGATGGCCATATTAAAGCTTTATACCTACCCGGACAAGGTCTTAAGCCAGAAATGCGAACCGGTCGCCGAAGTTACCGACGAAATCCGCCGCTTTCTTGACGATATGCTGGAAACGATGTACGCAGACAAAGGCGTCGGCCTCGCCGCGCCGCAGGTCGGCGTAACCAAACGCATCATCGTCATTGACGACAAAGTATCCGAAGACGGTACTCCCGGACCCAACCCGCGTTTTCTCGTCAATCCGGAAATTATCCGTAAATCCGAAGATACGATTTGGTTTAACGAAGGCTGCCTCTCCGTTCCCGGACAATGCGCCGAAGTCGAGCGCCACCGCGCCGTAACCGTACGCTATCTGGACTACGACGGCAAAGAACAGACGCTGGATGCGGAAGACTATCTTGCGGTTATTCTGCAACACGAAACCGACCATCTGGACGGTATTTTGTACATTGACCGCATCAGCCGCCTGAAACGTAATATGATTATCAAGAAATTGAAAAAACAGAGCGAAGAATAAATCTCCGCTCCTGTCCCGTCACAACCTAAACACCGCCGCCCGCAGCCATACCGTTCCGCCGCGGCGCGTTTCTTATCTCCGGCCGTTCTGTCTCAATACTTCCCGACCTGCCTGCCCAACCTTATCTCCGCCGCCCGCAGCCATACCGTTCCGCCGCGGCGCGTTTCTTATCTCCGGCCGTTCTGTCTCAATACTTCCCGACCTGCCTGCCCAACCTTATCTCCGCCGCCCGCAGCCATACCGTTCGTCGCGGTTCGTCCTTTATCTCCGGCCGCTCCGCCGCAACAGGCCGCGCTCTGCTCTTTATCCCCGGGCTTTATTCCGCAGCAGCGCCGCCGCCGGAACTTTCCCCCACACTGCATGCGCTTCCGCCGGCAATTCGTCCTTATACCGCAAATACGTCGGCTCATCAGGAAACTGCACCTGTCGCACATATTTCCAGATACAGTCGTTGCACTGCGCCGCAACACAACCCGACATATCGACTTTTTCCGGCAAAGTAACATTACGCATCGTGACATCCGCCCCGTCTTTGAACACCAGTTCTTCCCAAAAGTCGTCAAATTTTGAATCCTCGACAGAAACTTCGTCAAAGCGTTTAAACATCTCCGTTCCATAAAACGTTTGGTCAAAAAAATGCCCGCGGATTTTTACGCCCGGCGCTGTTTTGATTTTCATCGCGTCGCCGTTGCTAACGTAAACCTCCGCACACTTGCCGCAATCAAAAATCCCCTTCAGCTCACCACCGTAAAAGCAAACCGACGCATCTTCGTCAAAACGCCCATAACAGTCATTCTTCACGTTGCAGTGCTTAAATTCAACCCGTTTGCAACCGGCAAAATTTTCCTTCGTGCCAAAATTCGCCGCATTCCATAAAACCAGTTCTTCAACCCTGCCATATTCAAAACAATGCAAATCGCCCGGAGAACTGACTTCCAACCGCACTTCCGAACAGGGAGTCAAATCCGTCGTTCCCGCCAGTTCCGTACAGCAGATTTTCGCTTTCGCCCCGTTTTTAAACCGCAGGGACGGAAGCTCCGTGAATTTTACCCTGTCCAGTGCAACTTCATCAAGCCGGCTGCTGTCAAAATCCGCCGGAACATTGCTCAAATTGGCAAAATCCGCCATTGCGCCGCCCTTAAGCGGCAGGGACCGATAATCCTGCATATCCCAGCAATACAGTTGAAGCGCCTTCAGGCTGCTGAAATCCAGCCGCGGAAGTCTGTCGCCGTCCACTCCGGGCGACAGGCAGACTTCTGCCCCGTCGCCAAAAACGAGCCCGGCCAGATCTTTTCCGTCAACCCCCAGTATTTCCACTTTGCCCGCCCTGGTGACATCCGTCTGCGGGTGCAGATGGCATTCGGTTATACTAACATTGCTGCCTTCGCCAAACTTCGGCGCCATACAAGGACGAAAATCCACATGATAAAAGCTCACATCGGCGCATTTCGTATAATCGCCGTCCGCTGTGCCCTCTTTACCGGAAAAACAAACCGCCGTCGCTTTTGCCGTTTTAAAACCGCATAAGGTATCCACTGCGCAATCGTGAAAATCAACTTTTTTGGAAACGGCCGTTGCATCAATATCTTTAGGAAAATTCCGGCAGGACATAAAAGCAAAAGTCCCGTCGGTCGTCTCCGGCAGTACCAGCTTGGCATAGCCGGAAAAATCAGCCGCATTGACGGCAGGGTCATCCAAATGCAAAACCATTCTGCGCTCAAAATGGGACTGCAGAGCCTCCTCCCCGTATCCTGTTGGTATCAGCACCGGTTCCGAGGGAACCGCATCGGCATATCCGCCGCGCTCTGCCAGCTTCCGCACCCGTTCAACCACATTGTCCGGCTGTTCCCGGCCGGCCATAACCGCGATCAGTATCTCCTTAAATTTCTCGCCGGACAAAACCTCATCCGGAAGTTTTGCCATACAATCCAACATATCGCGGAGGCTGCGCCCGAAATTCGTCGCCTGCAACACTTCATAACAAACGTCGGACGTAATTTCCGCTTCGCCGCGTTTATACGGCCTCAGCCGGTTTTCCACTCCCATCGGACTTTTCGGTTTTATAATGTCAACAAAAGCCATCGGCACTCCCCTTTCCGGCTAATCATAAGATAAGTATACCCGAAATTCCGCCCGCTGTCAAAGAAAAACCTCTTCGACCCGAAAATTCCTCCTCTGGCCGGCTTCCTCTCCTGCCGCCTGCACGTCATTTATCAGCCTCCATGTGTCAATCGTGCCTAGACCTCTATGCTGCCCGATTGCGCCCAAGCCTCTATGCTGCCCGGCCGCGCCCAAGCCTCTATGCTGCCCGATTGCGCCCAAGCCTCTATGCCGCCCGACCGCGATAATATGCCGCCCAGGACGGGAGCGGCTGCATAACCCGGCGCACACTCCTTCCGCGCCGTCTGACCTGAGCCTGACTTTCATCGGGAAGCAAAAACTCTACCTCTCCGGCAATCCCTTCCGCATTGACCTCTTTCAAACGGGAACAGGCACGCAAATCTGTTCGCCGTGAAAGATTTTTGGCTCCCCGCAAATCAACTTTCTCTATCTGTCCCGGAAGTTTCAGCAACGGCTTTCCCGCAAAATCCAAAGCGGCAAACCCCGCTTCCCGCAGCCGTTCATATTTCTGCAAATCAAACGCTGCATCTGGCATATTCCGCACTCTGGAAAAATCCGCCTTTTTTATGCCCCGGGGAAGTTCCAGTTTCTCAACGCCCGACAAATCCGCACAATTCAAAGATATTGCTTCGGCTTTTTCCGCTGAAGACAAATCCAGCCGTTTGGGCAGATTGCGCGCATGCCCCAAATCTATCTGCCGGACATTACCGTCAAAAACCAGCTTGTCATACCCCGAAAAATCATGATACCGCAAATTCATCTGCGCGGCACTTCCCTGTAAATTCAGGCCATACTGACAGCGATACCCCTGAAGCAGAAATTTTCCCGCTTCCGAATGCACCGCCCGTTCATAGGCAGCCTTGTCATGATACCGTTCCGTCATGGCGCACACAACCCGGCGTGTTTCCTCGCTGCTTTCGCGCTGTGCCACTGCTCCGAGCAAAACCCGGCGAAAATTCAAATACCGCCGGGTATCGCCCTCAATGGCAAAAGCCGCCCTTTTCACCATTGCACTTATAACCGGCGGATAATTCGTGCTTTGCAGAATGTCAAGGCATAGTTCTGGAGTAATTGCCGAACTGTCGTTTTCTGCTGCCGTTTTTATTTTCTGATAACATTCAAACGGGGACTTTTCCGTGGTAATATCTACGAAATACGGATTTGTCATAAGCATCTCCTTTCGCCCTGAAACATAATCTTTATACGCTCCATACCACATTTTTTGCCTTTTGTAAAGCTGAAATCGCCGCTGTCCCCTCTTCCGTCCTCCCCTTCCTCTTCCTCCCAACACAAAAGAACCGGCAGTCCCCTGCCGGTTCTTTCCTTTGGCTTTGGCT
>OJPL01000072.1_pt1 | contig 38695 bp, 45 predicted proteins | sample 1598501 | NCBI WGS metagenome assembly OJPL01 (sample SAMN03922486, study PRJEB24848) | human gut metagenome | isolation source: stool sample | host: Homo sapiens | place: Germany | collected 2011-05 | reverse complement strand
CCTCGGGCCAATGTGGCCCGAGGCTTACCGCTCGGCATCCCTGCCGGACGGAGCTTTCTTTTCCGGCTCCGTCTGGACTTTTTCGCCCTGTTCCCGCATGGTCTGCAAGATAGAGGGCTTCTTTTGAAGCTGGGAGGGCTTTTCGCCGGACAGCGGCTTGATACATTCCAGACGGTCAGCCGCCCGGATGGCGTTGTCCGTGAGCTGCCTCTGCCATGCGCCCACGCTGGGAGCCCAGCGGAAACCATTGCTTTTCAGCTCAGCCCGGGTGTCCGCGTCAGGCTTTCCGTCAAAGAACACCTGCAAGCGGTTGTCCTCCCGGTTCATTTCCACACGACCCCCATCGAACTCCCAGCCGGAAAATTCCTGCTGTGCCTGTTTGGAAAGCTGTTCGATACGGGCCTTTACCCGGCGGATCTCCGCATTGTTGTTGGTTAGCTGGTAACTTTCAAAGGGCCTCGGGTCGCTTCGCCAACTTGACGCCATGCTTGCTTTCAGCTTTTCGATCTGGTCCGGCGACAGCAGCGCACAGCCGTCCAGCTTGCCATGCTTGCGGTAATAGGCGTTGACCTCCTTCATAATGAGCTGGGAGCGTTCCAGCCCGTCCAGCTTCTTCTGGAGCTTTTCAATCGCTGCCGGGTCATCGGCGCTGATCCCGCCCATGCCGGTGCTGCGTATCTTATCCAGCAGCCCTTGAATATGCCGCCATTCCTCCATGTTGCTGTCCCGCGCCCGGTTCTGTTTTTCCTTCTTTCCCACCGGGAAATTGGAAGGCCCGGCGATCAGCACAGAGGGAACCCTTGCGTCAATGGCAAAGCCCTGGTTCATGTTTTCGGCCAGCTTGCGGGCGTAGGTGTCTAACAGATGGTCGATCTTCTCATGGTACATGGGGTCCACCCGGGATTTCTGCTTTTCCGCTATGGCGGCGGCCTTGTCCACCATTGCCCGGTATTCCGCCGTTGCGCTCCCTTCCTTGTAGTCGGAAAAGCTGTTCATTTCTTTTGCCCGGCGGGCGGCTCCTTCATTGATAGGGTAATAGTTGATGGTATGCACCTCCTTTATGCTTCGGGCCATGCTGGCCCGAAGTCTTACCGTTCTTCATGGGAAGGCCCCGCCTTGTCCTTTTTCGGAGCGGGCGGGGCTTCTTGAAACCGTTTGAGTGCAGCGAGAATGGAGTGGACAGGCTCGGCCTTTTCAGGATAGGCAAATATCCGGTGTTCCGGCGGAATGTCCTGCGGCCCGTGGTAATACTCCTTGAAGCCCTCCGGGACTGCCGACACATACCCACCGGGAGCGAATACGCCGCCCTCGTTGATACGCACATCCCGCCCGTATGCCTCATAATCGAAGTAGTTCTGAATGTGCTCCGGTATGTCGATAGTCCCAAGCTCGTCGGCGTAAAGACGGCCCAGCCCTTCATCATCGGAAATATCCGGGTAAAAGCGGTAAAGGTCAAGGTTCTGCGTCAGGTTTATCAAATCCTTCACGCTCCTTGTGTGGTTTCCCAAGACAAGAGCGGCTTCAAAGGTTTCCAGTCCGCCCTTATCCCGTACTTCCAGCAGGGCGTGGCCCAGCTCGTTCAGCTCGTCGATGTTCTCACATTCGTAGAGATGATCGTAGAGCCCCAGCACATCGCTGTCAAAGCTGGTAAAGAACACTTCGCTGTACCGTTTCCCGTCTATCCCGATTTTGGCAAGGGCGGCCTGCAACTCCTGTGTCGTCATGGGGAAATGTACCGTTGTCCCTACCTCGATCCCCATTAAGGGGTATAGGGCTGTATTGGTTATATAGGCTTCAAACATGGGCTCACTCCTCCTTTTCGGCCCGGTCAGCCAGCACCTCATAAATCCCGGCCATAATGTAATCGGCGCAAGGGAGGGCAATCGCATTTCCCAGCGCCTTGTAGCGTTGCAGAGGCCGGATCTCCATGCCGTCCGCCCCGTACTTTGTCCAGCCCTCCGGCAGCCCCATCAGCCGTTCACTTTCTGTTTCCGTCAGAAAACGGATACAGCCGCCCTCCGGGTCGCCCTCATACCAGAAGGCAAAGGGCGTTACATCACTGGCTAAAAGAGTGGGAAAAGGGTCAGTTGGTAATCCGAAGCTGTTTCGGAAGGCCGTTTCTTCCTGCCTTTTTGCCGCTCCCCGCATACGGAAGCACTGAAAGGGGTGGATGACTGGTATCTGCCGCCCTGTTTCAAAAGAAGCTGTTCGATCTCCTTCGGCGGCGGCCCGCCCGCCCTCTCCGCAAGGCGGAGGAAGTGGGAGCATTGGACGGGGCTTAAATAGTATGTCTGCGGCACGTCTGCCTCCAAAATCCGCCACGACGAAAATCCGCTGCCTTCGTGCCAGCCTTCGGGAGCCTGCCCAATACTGGGCGTCCATGAGCCGCCAGCACACATCAGGCGTTCCCCCTCGCACCATTCCGGCGTTTCCCCATCTTCCCGAAGGAGGCATTGGAACTTCGGTGTCCGAGAAGGCGGATAGGACGGCTCTAAAGTCCATCCGGTCATTTGTAGAAAACGCTCCCATGACGTTTTCCCAAACAGCGATAGCTGGATATAGGTTATCAGTAGCATCCCTCATTTCCTGTATGATACGAAACGCCTGATAGAACAGGCTTGATTTTGCCCCGGCAAGGCCGGAGCGGTTGCCGATCAGAGAAAGGTTCTGACAGGGAGAGCCGAAGGTTATCACATGGACCGGCGGGATTTTCCCGCCGTCCACCTTCGTAATATCCCCCAAATGCACCATGTCGGGAAAGTGCCTTTTGGTTATGGAGATGGGCGCTTTTTCAATCTCACTGGCCCATACCGGACGGATACCGCACCGGGAAGCAGCCAGAGGGAACACGCCGATCCCGTCGAAAAGGCTTCCCAGCTTAATGTCCGGCATGGCCCGGGGTGCCGTGTCCCTTCACGGCAAGCACCCCTTCCAGTGTGGTCGCCGCAATGCCCAGCCGTCCGGCAACCGCAATATCGTTTTTTACATCCTCATCCACAGCGCTGCCGCAGACGATCAGGGTGTGGGAGCGCCGCAGCATATCCCGGCGCATATCAATCCCGGCCTTGTGTTCCTCGGGAACGCTGTCATTCAAAAACAGCGGCAGATACAAGAGCGGGCAGATCGGGGAAAAGCCCGCCTCATAAGCAAGACGGCAGTAGTGGGCCGCCAGCTCCATATCAACATCCGGCTCGCCGCTCCATGCGGCGGTCAGGTACGCTAAAGGTCGTTTCATTGGTTGAGCCTCCATTTCTGTTTAGGTTTAGGGAAAAGCAAGAGTTCGCCCAACCCCTCCGCCCCTTCCCCCGGGAAGGGGAACGGCTCTGGAGAATTTATATCCCCGTCGCTTGATCGGGAAAAAGCATAACCGGGAGAAATCCGTCAAGGGTGCCTCTGGCACCGCCTGCGGCGGCGCTGCCCTTGACTGATTTTCCCGGCTATGCTACGGAATAACTGGCGACGGGGAATAATTTATATCTCCAGAGCTTCGGGGCGCGGGGCAGAGCCCCGCAATCCTCGGGCCATGCTGACCCGAAGTTTGGGCTTACTTTTCCTGTTCGGTTTTCTTCTCCGGCTTTTCATGTTCCTTCTGCTGACCCTTCCAGTCGTCCAGCAGCTTGACGATCTGGTCCTTCATTTCCCTCGGCGTAGTTTCCTTGCCGAAATACTTGCTCAGTTCCGCACCTGTCAAAATCACTTTGTCTACCTCCTTTTTGTCCTCCATCATAATGCCGTCGATCACATCCCCGTTGAGCAGCTTCTTTTCGTCCAGCTCACGCATACGCTTTGCCTGCGCCTGTGAAGGCGAGGACTGCTGGCTGTCAATGGCGACGGCGATATAGTTCTGGTTCTTCTTGCCGATATAGGAAAGCTCCACCGCCGTAGTAAAGCCCAGCTTTTTTTCATCCATCAGCTTCATCAGGTCGGGAACCAGCTCATTGAGCCGGATATACCGCTGCACCTGCTTGACCGCCATCTTATTGCGCTCGGCTACAATTTCGTTGGAGCGTTTTCCTGCGTCCTTCGGGTCAATCTGGCCCGAAGTGCGGGAGCCCTGGTGCTTGATGGCCTCAAGCTGCATTTTCAAGGCTTTGGCCCGCTCACTGGGGAGGATTTCTTCACGCTGGTTGAGATTGTCCTCGACCATCTGCGTGATGGCTTCATCGTCTGTCAGGTTTCGGACGATACAGGGCATATCCGCATACCCGGCAAGCTCGCTGGCCTTCTGGCGGCGGTGGCCGGACACGATCTCATAGCCGCCATCCTCACGGGGACGGACGATAGCGGGCTGGGTCACGCCCTTGTCCTTGACGCTGGACACCATAGCCCGCATTTCTTCATCATCCCGAACCTCAAAGGGATGGTTCTTGAAGGCGTGAAGCTCGTTCAGCTTGATATAGACGATCTGTTCCTTGCCCCGGCGTGGTGCATCCTTCGGTTTTTCGGGTTCCTTCGGAGCGGGAGCGGCCTGTACCGTTGGCGCCGTTTTTTTCTCCGGTTCCTTTTTGACCTCATTTTCCGGTTTCTGTGCGGGAGCTTCGGGCTTCGGGGTTGCGGCCTTGTTCTTATCTGCTTTCGGGGGACGGCCCCGGCGCTTCGGCTGTTCCGGCTCTTTGGGTTTTTCCTCCGCTTTCTTCGGAGCCTCCGGCTGCTTTTCCGGTTTTTCCGTTTTTGCCGGGGCAGGCTTTTCCCCGCTGGGAGCTGCCGCCCGTTCCTCGACCTTCTTTTCCTTCATAATTTCAGCGAAGTTATAGACGGAAACCTGCGGGTTCTTTACCTCCGGTTCCGTCTTTTTTTCCGGCTCCGGGGAAACGGAAACCTTCTCCGGCTCTTTTGGGGGAGCGGGAGGCGTTTCCTTGCCCGGCCCGCTATCCGTTACCGGCTGTTCCGGCGTTTTTGTGGTTTTATCATCTGCCATAAGCATTTACCTCCTGTTTTTTGGCATGAAAAAAGAGGCTCAACTTTTCAGTCAAGCCCCCGTGGGAAGTTCCTCCTTTCTCCGCCATGATACAAAAATACCGCCCGTAGTCTCGTTTGGGCGGTACTTTGTGTAAGATTGGCAGTCCATTATTAAGTTTTTTATTATGTTCCCTTTGTACACCGTTGCAACCCATTTCTTATAACTTTTCCATTAAGAAGTGTCTTATAGTAATCATCATTCAGAAGAATTGCTGACAAACTGGAGACTTCATCATCAATATGAATTGGAGTAATTCCATTCGCATTTTTTAGTTTAAAATCACTCCTGCAAAACAATTCAATCATTTTCGGAAAGTTATCGTCTTCTGGTTTATCAAACCTATAAAATTGAGGATTGCTACCGTTTGTTGCTTTATTTCTGTATTTCCCATCCACTATAAATTCCCAAAATTTTTCTCCAAATTCTGGAGTCAATGCTTCAACAATCAAAACCATATCCAGATCCCTTGTGGCTCTGAAACTCATTTCATTACTTTCAAACAGAATATCGCAGGCAGCACCACCTATTAAAACATACTGTTCTTCATAATCTTCAAAGTATTTCCGAAATGTATCTAATCCTTTAACCATACATATTCCTCCAACATCTTATTAATAGAAATATCTACCCGTTCCTCTTCTTGCTCTTCTCCTGTAAGTGACAATACTACGCTCAAAGGATCCTGCAATCCTTTTCCTGAAAAATCAATAAAATATCCCAGTTCCAAAACAACACAGCCAATTTCTTCCAATTCACTCACTTGTTTTTCCACTTTCACTCCACTATCTTTCAGTTCTTTCTTTGTTACTGCATAAGTAGGATAAACATTATCGGACAAAAGAGAATACTCACATAAAGCTGAAATACCTGCTTTCTTTTCAAGTTTCATATCTTTTCTCAATATAAATTTTCGAATCACTGGATTTCTTAACACACTCTCAATCTGCTGCCATAATTGTTTTCGGTCATCCGGAATATTGATTACTCTTGATTTACCTTTCATGCCCAACACGTCAATATTTAAATATTCCAATTCATCAAAACACCTGCTTGCAGATTTTGTTGACACTCCTATTCGTTTTGCCGCATCAGACACTTTCACTTCATTCCATCGTTCATAAATGGCTATCAGAAGCATTTTTTGTGTCAAAAACGAAATCAAATGAACTGGTGCCAATTCTCTTTCATTTTCCTTACTCAATAAATATCCAATAAACGGGAGAAATACTTGCTTTCCGTCTATTACAAAAGGAATTCCTTCTTCTATCATTTTTTCTTTTATATAAAATGTAGTTCGATCAAGAAAGATTGCACAGTTTAATCCTGTCGTTTTTTCTATGACAGCTCTGTCTCTACGCAACATAACAAGTCCGACATCATCTTTGGGATGAATAGCTATCCATAATACACCATTCGTCTCTACTGTAAAAATATCATATCTTCCACGATATGCTAACGGGAGCTTTTTATAAACCTCTTGATTCTCCGTCATTATTACATTTTGCCGTAATGCTTTTTCCAAAAATTCTTTCATATTAATCACCTTTTTGTAAATGTGACTTTTTTTATGTCACATTTATAATTTATCATATGTTATTTGATTTTTCAAGTAATATATGCTTACATAAAATCAAGGCTTTTCACCCGTCCCTTAAACACTGCCGTGGCAGATAAAAAGTATCCAGCGAGGTCATAAAATCACGCTTTCTGTTTAGGTACAAACTCAATCTTAAGCGCCATTCCCATACCTTCCGCTAATCTTTTAAGCAAATTAACAGAAGGATTTCGTGTTCCATTCTCAAGCTTGCTGATATCTGCCTGATTAATACCAGTACGTTCTGCAAGCTCCTTCTGTGTCATATTCTGAGAAGTACGAGCATCCACGATAGCTCTTATGACATCCATCTCAGGCTGAATAGCTTCATATTCTTTTCTGAACTCATCATCTTTTAGCTGCTTAGAAAGCATATCATCAAATGTTCTCATCCTTCATCGCCCTTTCTATGAAATCTTTTCTTCTATCCTTTGCAATCTGAATCTCCTCTTTAGGAGTTTTCTGTGTCTTTTTAACAAAGCCATTCGTCAGTATTATTTTTGCAGTGATTCTATTCTCTTCCATCGTCTGTTCCTCCGTAATATGTCTCTTTTATGCGGTTCCATAAAATTTAAGCCGCAGCTCTCGCCACGGCTTCATCACTTTTAATATATGCCTACATTACAGCCACGAGGATTACCTCCAGCCAACCGACTTAACGCTCTAACCTTTCTCATGGATTTCAACACATTTCTATGTCTACATAAAAGTTTTCACTTCACCTAAAACCATTCAAGAATAAAATCGTTGACGATTCACCTTTAACGGTTCAAATAAAACGCAAAACAGTTAAATTGGAGGTGTCTTCTACACCGTCTTTGAACCTAACTTTTTCTAAAGGCAGGAATCAAACCTGCGACATCATGATTACAAGTCATGTGCGCTACCTACTGCGCCACTTTTAAAGTCAAGCAACCCAATTTAATCAGAATTGGTAATATCTGTTATGTAACGTAACCCTGTTACAGGGAAGCCGGATTTGAAGTTTTCGTAATGCAGGCAAACACCTTACGCTACCTCAATAAAAGTTGTTGCATTCGATACTTTTATCTGAGTGTCTAATTCAGTCAGAAGAGTGTTGCGCTTTTCTTCCAGCGCCTCCATTTTCTTCTTAACATCAAGCGGATCCACCAGCTCTGTTGTATTTTCCTTTACATAGGTTTCTACAACTTCCAAAGGTTTTTCGTCTTTGGTCTTGCTGTCTTTTCCGAGAATACTAAGGCGCATCTCCTCTGCCGTAGACTGCAACTGGCTGTTCTTTCTATCGCAGAACTGCACCCTTTCATTATACTCACTAGACAGCTTTTTCTGAAGTCTTCCTTCAAAATCTGCATCGACTCCGTAAGCACCAGCCCCACGAAGTCTGCTTCGGAGTGCAATTGCTCCGGCAACTGTGAAAGTTCCGTAGGAAGTAGTAATTTCCGTATTTGCATTAGAAGCCACAATCGCTGCATCAATCTTCTGAAAACGGTCAATCAAATCAGTAATCTGCTGATATGCTGACTCTGCTTCTTTTGCATACTCTTCTTTGCTGGTGCGCTTTGTGAAAACCTTGTCCTCATTCGGCTTAATGGTATCAACAAAGCTTGCCTTAGCAATCTTATCCGCTATCTTCTTTACCAACAGATCTCTTTCATCCAGAGCCTGCGTTACCAACATCTTCTCGCTCATAAAAAATCCTCCCTTAGAATATTGTCTCTACCGACTATTCTAAAGGAGGATATTCTATTTGTCATTGAAGCGGTAGTTCAAAAAATTATGCAGCATGCTTCTCCAGCAATTTCTCATAATAAGCACGCAGTCTGCTTTCTTGAGAATCCAGTGGCTTTATAATAATATCCGGCACAATCGGTGCCCTGTTGCCACGCACGATTGCATCAATCGGAACTTGAAGCAGCTCGCTTAGCGCATACAAATTATCAATGGTCGGCATATTTACGCCATCGATCCAACGGTACACGCTCTGCACACAACCAAGTCCAAGATATTCCTGCACATCCTTTGGCGTAATTCCACGCATGTCCATGATTCTACGTAGGTTAACACCGGTTTCTTGTTTGTTGATTAATGGGAACATAAGGCACCTTCCTCTATTTCCCTATTATAACACAGACCGCACATCCATAAAAGATGTGCGGCCTGTTCTATGTTATAATCCCCTTTTACCTGTATGTTTTTGGTACTTCATGTATCATTTATATTATCATATGAAATTTTGTCAGTTATGTCAATGGTATTTCGCCAGGCTTCACACAATTTTTGCAGGGACCATGCCGCATTCGCAGGACTGGTAGAGGGCAGCACTGTGGCTTCCTTCCCTGTAAGCGGCAGCTGGTACTTCCGGTACAGTTCTCCCGCCTTATTCCCATTGGCATAGATTCCCGTGATCTTCGATTCCGCAAGCATGTGTCGGATATCCGTCGGTTCCACATTCCGGATACTGCTGTCGCTGGAGCCCTTAATGTCGCAGCTCTGAATGACATCCCAGATGGCTATATGATGTGCAAGAAGCATCGCCTTTTTCTCTTCAATGGTCTCCGGCACCGGTTCCCCGCACAGATCCGCCACAACTTTCCAGAAACGGTTCTGTTTATGCCCATAATAAAAATGATTTTCTCTGGATTTCACCGAGGGCAGTGTCCCCAGGATCAGCACCTCCGAATCTGCATCATACACTGGTGCAAAAGTATGCTCAATATGTTCATATTCCATATTCTTTCGCTCTTTTCATCTCTGACTCATCCTATCTCCATTCCGCAGACGTTTCCTTCCGTCGGAGGAATCGCAAATCAAATTTCAAATTTGATTCTGCGATAAGGGCCGCTTTCTGCTCCTATCTGTCGTGCTCCAGTCTCCACCGGATACACCTGGTAAGGTAATCCACATACTCCTCGTTCTTGCACATTTCCTTGCCGGGCGTATCGGAGATCTTCGCCACATCCATGCCGTTGCAGGCTGTCGTCTTCATAACGATATTTAAAGGCTCCTCACAGGTATCGTTGGCAATATAAGTGCCGATCCCGAACGCCACCGTCACGCGATTCTTGAAAGTCTTCCGCAGCTTATCCGCCCGTGCGAAATCCAGGCTGTCACTGAACAACAGTGTCTTACGCTTTGGATCGATCCCCAGAGCCTCATAATGGGCGATCATCTTCTCGCCCCAGGCAAAGGGATCCCCGCTGTCATGCCGCACTCCGGAAAACAGCGTGGAATAGGTCAGCTGAAAATCTTTCAGGAAACAATCTGTGGTGATGGTGTCTGTCAGGGCGATGCCGTTTAATACACCATACTCCTTCACCCAGGCATCCAGGGCATACCAGTTGGAATACGCCGGATTGTGCTTGTGATTGCCCTGCCCGGTACACATGATCCATTCATGCGCCATGGTTCCCACCGGTGTCACATTCCATTTTTTTGCCAGATAAACATTGGAAGTACCGATGCAGGCAGAATCCTGATAGTCCTTATTGTGCGCCACCAGCTCCTGCACTGCCAGTTCCTGTGCTTCCGCGGACAGGCGGCGCCGCAGGCCAAATTCACTGAAATTACCAAGGCAATAGGTCCCATCTACAAGCTTCTGAATCTTATCCGCCAGCCGCTCCCGGAAGGAAGCATACAGCCTGTCATAATCATAATTCATTCGGAAAAATACTTCGTTGACGATAGCCAGCGTTGGTATCTCATACATGGACGTGTTTAACCAGGAGCCTTTCGTCTCGATGGTCAGACCGCAGGCTGCATCTGTTCCGATCTCGAAATCTTCATATCTGGGCTGCCACAGGCGCAGGAAATCCACATAGGAACCTTTGATCCATTTTACATTTTCCAGATAATTCAATTCTTCCTCCGTAAAACGTAAGTCACAATACGCCCGGATCTGCGCCTTGATCTCTTCCACCATCTCCGTTGTAAAAAGTACATCTGTATTCCTGCATTTAAATGTCCAGGTAGTCTTATAAGCGCTGAACTGGTGGTAAATGCACTGTCCCATGGAGAACTTATACATATCGTTTTCCAGTAAACTGTTGATGATCTGTGGTAATATCATGATTTTTCCTCTTTCTCTCTTAGATTCACAGCTATGTAAATAGGATATGTTCTCTAAATGACATCCACCTGGATCGGTCCCATGGCAGCAATGGCAGTCTGGTGGGTCTGCGGGGTCACACAGGCACAGGCATTCTCAATAACACACACTCTTGCTTCCGGTACAAATGCCTTTGCCATGACCACATTGCTTAACACACAGATTCCGGTGCAGAACCCGGTAAAATCCACTTCCATGGGATATTCACCCTCTGCTGCCTCTCCTGCAGCCGTCACCTCTTCCCAGATGGTTTTCAATAGCTTTCCGAATTCCGGACTGCCAAAGGTCGGCTTTTTCACCGTGATCACATTTTCCGGTGCATAATGTTCCTGTACCGCCTTTACAATATCCGGATGAATCTTATACCCTTCTGTGCCCTCCTGTCCATGCAGCACAGGCAGTCTTTTTCCTTCCTGGGTGTCCAGATAATCTACCGTATGCGTATCCTTGGTGATGATCACTTTATAGTATTCCCCTCTTTCGGCTGCAGCAACGATATTTTTTACCGCTGCCTCGCACTCCTTGTTGCCCAATGCTCCTGTGATGAATTCGTTCTGTGCATCCGTGATCACTAATACTTTCTTTGTCATGTTCCCTCTCCTCTACTCGTTTTTCTATAAATAGTTTGCACAAAAAGCAGGCAACCGCGTCCTGCGACTACCTGCTTCTCTTATTTACAGAAATAATTTCTTCACTTTTTCCGCGTCAAATACGACTTCTGTTAGTCCGTCCACTTCAATCTGATACAGCGCATTGGCTGCCAGATGCTCCGCCGCCTGCTCGAGATCACGGATACCGCTGGTGTTGGAATAGATCTCCACCACGGCTTCCAGTCCCTCTTCAGTGATAGTGCACTCGTTTGCCTGCAGTCCGATGCGTTTCAGTACCTTGGGCAATGCGAATCTGGAGAAAATGATCTTCTTCTCCTCCGGGGTATAATCCGGAATATCGATCACTGCAAAACGTGACATTAACGGGGCACTGATCTGATCCTTATCGTTAGCTGTGGCAATCGGATAAACACCGAATGTGGGCACAGTACATTCCATATAGTTGTCCGTGAATCCCAGATTATCCAGCAAGGTAAGCAGTACATCCGCCGGATTGCCGTTACCTTTGCCGCTGGCTGCTTTGTCCAGCTCGTTGATGATAAATACCAGATTGGACTCACCAGCCATGGAAAAAGCTTCCATGATGATACCGGGTTTGGCATTGGCGTAGATTCTGGAGCTTCCGGTCAGCTGCTCCGGATCGTTGATGGAACTCATATCCAGTGTAGTCCATGGAAGCTTTAAAATCCTTGCCACCGCATAAGCGATCTGGGATTTACCGGTTCCCGCCGGTCCCACCAGAAGCAGACCATAGGCTGGTAAAGTGTGGGTACGGTTGATCTGGATAATGGTCTCCATGATACGCTGTTTGACCCTCTCCATGCCGTACAATTCCTCATCCAGGATTCGTCTGGCTTCCACCGGATCAATAGCTTCAAAATAATTGCCCTTCCACTGAATGTTCATCATGATGGACAATGCTCTCTGCGCGTGTCTTCTCTCCTCGGGAGATACCTCGTGGGATCTTGCCACTGCCAGGTTTCTTCTCGCCCACAGGCGGATATTTTCCGGCATGGTCTTTCCGGCACAGGTCATGAAATCGGAGATACTCTGAAGACTGGTAAGCTTCATATCATCGCCGTCTTCCCCTTCGTCCTCGCCCTGTTCTTCTTCCGCGGGAGCACTGCTTAAAAACAGCCTCTCCATCATGAATTGTAAGAATCCATCCTCCGCCGACAGCTTGGTACCGCCGCCGAATGCGGTCTCACGGATCTTGTATACCGCATAGCCGTCACTTCTGTTTTCTCCGGAGAGACGCACGTTAATGTGGTTCTCACCAAGCCAGCGGATCAGACTGACAAAACGGGCATCAATCTGCAAAATATCGGCATAAGCGCTGCTGCCTTCCTCTTTAAATTCAAAATTGGTCCGTTTGCTCTGATTACCGAATACACCCACGGCATGATGTTTCCATTTTTCACTGCTGTTATCCAGAATCAAAATCGGTTTCTCCGCAGAGGCTGATCCCTCATTAGAAGAAAACGTTGTATAGGTGCATATAGGATCCTGTTTCTTTTCATTTTCCGGTGTACTGCTGAAATCAAATACCGGCATGCTTAACCTCCTTTTTTCTCGCCTGAATCTTCTCTTCATCGATCAGTTTGAACTGTTTTACGAGATTGGTCATATTCTCAGACTGAGCCAAAAGTTCCTCACTGGTAGCAGACAGCTCTTCTGCTGCCGCCGAATTGGACTGTACGATCTCGGAGATCTGGTTCACACCGCTCTCCGCCTGATTCATGGCATCCGCCTGGGTAGCTGCGATCTGGGTCAGTTCCTCGGAATCCTGTGCGATCTTGCGGACACCATCCACGATAGTGCTTAAGGTCTGGGATGCATGATCCACAGCTTCATTGCCGGCATGGATCTCCTCCAGCGTACCGCCGATCAGATTTCTGGTATTGACTGCGGACTGGGCACTCTGCTCTGCCAGCTTACCGATCTGGTCTGCCACAACAGCAAAGCCTCTGCCTGCTTCTCCGGCTCTGGCTGCTTCGATCGAAGCATTCAGGGACAGCAGATTGGTCTGGCTGGCAATATCTTCGATCTCGCCGATGATGTTGCTGATCTTCTCGGAAGTCTCGTTGATCCGGCCCATAATTTCCATCAGATGATTCATCTCGGTACGACCTTCATCCGCCTTAGCGGAGTATTCCTGTGCCTGTCTGCTGGAATTCTTCGTATGCTCTGCAGTATTGTCTACCATAGAAGCAATATTGGTAATCGTCGCCTGCAGCTGCTCTACGGCGCCTGCCTGTTCGGTTGCACCCTCAGCCAGAGACTGTGCTGCATCTGCCAGACTTCCGGCACCCATGGATACCTGTCCGGATACTTCATTAACATTGTACAGCGCTTCATTCATCTTATACTTAATATCTCTCAGTGCTTCTTTCAGTTCATCCAGATCGCCCACATAGAGATCGGGATAACGGAACTTCACTGTCCAGTCGCCGTTTGCCATAGCATTTAATGCCTGGTTGATATCCTCAATGATCATCCTGAGGTTTGTCGCCATTGCTGTAGCCGCACGGTTCATCACTGCCATTTCATCCTCTGTCTTCACTTCGGGGAAATCAGATGTCAGATCACCTGCTGCGAAGCCATCCAGTCTGTCTGCCAGTGCTTTCAGCGGTCCGGCGATTCCTCTGGCAATTCTTTTTCCCGCCTTTTCAGATCCTGCAAAGCCTACTCCGATGATCAGAAGGATTACGATAAAAATAACCACACGGAAGACATTCAGCTTGGCTTCCATGGCATTTCCGTTCGTTACACTGCTGTCCAACAGGCTCGTCATATCTGCATATACCTGCTGGAACACGGGATCCATCTGGTCGCCTGCCATCTGCTGTGCCTGCAGCCGCTTAGCAGGATCGGAAGATGTGCCCAGTTCCAGTATCTGTGCCTCGATCTGCAGGTAAGAAGCTACGCCGTCCTTGATCTGTTGGTAAGTGGCTCTTCCCTCATCCGTGATCATATCATCTTCCAGGGCACTGATATAGGTATCCAGCTGTTCCGCTGTCAAGTCATGGGCATTTTTTGCTGTGGCGATCAGGGTATCGTCATCATAGCCGATAGCAGCACGGGTCTCGCTCCGCATCTCTGCGATGACGATCATCGCCTTACCGATGTCACCCTGTGCGAAACCGTAATGGCGCAGCGCATAAGAATACTGGTAACTGACGATTCCCATGGCAACACAGGCAATAACACCTGTCGCACTTAATAAAAAAGAGATTCTGCGAAATACACTCAGTAACCGTTTTTCGATAGGAAGCTTATTTAACTTATCCGATTTGTTCATTCCAATGTTCCATCCTTTCCGTAAACTGTGAATAAAAATCTGTTGTCCCCTCATACGGCAATAAGTAAAACAGACGTAACAGCAGCAGATTTTCCTCCCGCTGTTTCCCTTCGTCTTCTCCTGCAACTCTATCTGTCATGGCAGATAACAGGTCATGCCATTGCAGCTTGAATTGCTCATTTCTCTTCAATTCCGGTGTATCGATCCACTTGCTGACCTTCACCTTACTGCGGTTCTCCTTCGCACATTCTCCGGTCTGAAGGAAATAAAACAGTCCCCCGTTCTCATAATGTCTTCCTAAAGGAAATAAGCGACAGATTCCGGGGCGGTACGGGTGAATGCTGCATCGTCCCGCCGCATCCAGATATGCACAGGCTTCCCCGGTTCCCTGCATTTTCAGATTCGGTAAGATCACACCGTCCACCACGTTGAGCTCCACCGACGTCGCTAAGAGCTCCTGCATACTTTTTCCAATTCCCGTAGTCAGCCGATAGACATCATAGGGATCTAAAATGATGGAACTTCCCATGCCGCGACAGCACTGCGAACAGCCTTCACAGCCACCGCAGTCTGCCTTTACCATATCATTCGCTTTGTATAAATGACCGTCGGAGATCTCCGCAAGACTTATATTCTGCCTCATATCTTCACCATCAGCCTCTCTGTGCCTTGCGATCCATAATCTCCTTCAGGCTCTCCGTGTAAGGTGCTCTCGCTACACCGTACTCCGTTACAATACCGGCAATCAGTTCATGATCCGTCACATCGAATGCCGGATTGTAGACCTTTACACCCTCCGGAGCCATGCGTTCCTTATACCACATCTCAGTAACCTCTTCCGCCTTACGCTGTTCGATGCAGATATCTGCACCGGTGGCAGTCGCCATATCAATAGTGGAAGTAGGTGCACAGATGTATACCGGCACACCGTACTGTTTTGCCACTGCTGCCACCACGCTGGTACCGATCTTGTTCGCAGTATCGCCGTTGGCTGCCACTCTGTCACAACCTACGAATACTGCCTGTACCCAGCCCTTGGACATGACAGAAGCGGACATATTGTCACAGATCAGTGTCACATCCACACCTGCGGAATGCAATTCAAATGCTGTCAGTCTGGCTCCCTGCAAAAGAGGTCTGGTCTCATCCGCAAATACATGGAAGTGATAGCCCTTCTCCTGCCCAAGATAAATCGGTGCCGTAGCGGTACCGTATTTTACCGTTGCAAGTTGTCCTGCATTACAATGGGTCAGAATACCATCTCCCGGTTTTACCAGCTCCAGTCCGAATTCTCCGATTTTTCGACATACTTCCACATCTTCCGCCCGAATCTGCAGTGCCTCGTTATGCAGGATTTCCTTCACTTTTGCTACTGTCTTGTGCTCATCTCTGCCAGCTTTTACAGCTACGGCATCCATGCGCTTCAGCGCCCAGGACAGATTAACTGCGGTGGGTCTGGAAGAATCCAGATATTCCTTATATTCTGTAAATTTCTGATAAAACTCCTCGAAGTCTTCCGTCTCGATGCGGTTTGCCAGCAGGTAGATGCCCAATGCCGCCGCTACGCCGATGGCAGGTGCTCCCCGGACCTTCAGCAGATAGATGGCATCCCACATCTCCTGTGCGGTATGTAATGCGATCAGTTCAATCTTGCCCGGAAGCAGGGTCTGATCTATGATGATCACCGCATCCTGTGCTTCGTCCAGTGCTACGGTATCGTAATCGAGGATTGTTTTCTGGTTTTCCATGCGTACTCCTTTATCTTCAGCATTCTTTTGATACATTTCATGCATTAATTGTCGTGTCTGATAATATCTGCGAACTCCGCTTTCGCTGCTTTCGCAAGGTCGTCCGGCTTCAATTGGATCTGAGACCCGATCCTTCCGCCGCTGACATAGATTTGTTCCTGAGTCTTCGCACTTTCATCAATTCTGGTCACATACTGTTTTTTCATGCCGATGGCTGTGCAGCCGCCGCGGATGTAGCCGGTGATGGCATTGATGTCTTTTACATGGATCATCTCCACGCTTTTTTCTCCGACGGATTTCGCTGCTTTTTTCATATCCAGTTCCTCCGCGATGGGGATGACGAATACAAAATAGTTCTTACTGCTGCCCACGGTGACCAGCGTCTTGTAGACCTGCTCATAGGGCAGGGACAGCTTGTCTGCTATCTGAAGCCCGTCCACGAATTCCTCGCACTCATAGGTGTGATGGGTATAAGGAATCTTCAGAGATTCCAGAATACGCATGGCGTTGGTTTTTACTTCTTTTTGTTTTGCCATAATTTTTCATCTCTCATTCTTGTTAACCCTGGTATCATTTTATTTTACTATGCAATTCTTACGTGCGCAAGCGTGCAAGATAAGAATCTTTTATTACTTTTTCGCAAAAAACTCCGCCCGGCTCCCGGGCAAGCCGAGGGACAAGGCGGAGTTCTGATATATTATTCTTCGGAATTAGTTCGCTGCCTTCTCAGCCTTTGCAGCCTTCAGCTGCTCGGTCAGAGCGGGAACGATCTTGTTCAGGTCTCCTACGATACCGTAGTCAGCTACATCGAAGATAGGAGCAGTCTCATCTTTGTTGATGGCAACAATAAGATCAGATTCTTCCATACCTGCTACGTGCTGAATAGCACCGGAGATACCGATTGCGAAGTAGATCTGGGGACGAACGGTCTTACCGGTCTGTCCAACCTGCAGATCCTTGGGCTTCCAGCCGTTATCTACAACAGCACGGGAGCAGGATACGGTACCGCCCAGAACCTCTGCCAGATCCTCCAGGATCTTGAAGTTCTCTGCGCTGCCAACTCCACGGCCGCCGGATACCAGGATCTTGGCATCCATGATATCAACAGTATCGGATACTGCCTTAACAACTTCCTTGATGGTTACATATTTGTTGTTCGGAGTAAATCCGGGATTGTACTCCTCGATCACAGCCTTTGCACCTGCGATAGGAGCGATCTTCTGCATAACGCCGGGACGAACAGTTGCCATCTGCGGTCTGTTGTCAGGACATACGATGGTAGCGATGGTGTTACCACCGAATGCAGGACGGGTCATCAGCAGCTGGTTGTGCTTCTGCTCCTGTCCGGGGATAGCAACGAGAGGGAAATCACCGATTTCCAGTACAGTACAGTCTGCAGTCAGACCGGTCTGAACTCTTGCGGAAACGGTAGGTCCCAGGTCACGTCCGATAGCGGTTGCACCTACCAGAACGATCTCAGGCTTATACTTCTCAATAACAGATGCCAGTGCATGTGCATAAGGCTCGGTTCTGTAAGTTTCCAGTTCGGGATCATCTACGAGGATCACCTTATCTGCACCATACTCAGCCAGCTTGTCAGCCAGTCCTTTTACGTTATAACCGATCAGAACCGCGGTTACCTCGGTCTCCAGCTTTGCAGCCAGCTCTTTGCCTTTGCCGAGCAGTTCCAATGCGATACCACTGATCTCATTGTCTACCTGCTGGGCGAACACATATACACCCTTGTATTCTTCAATATTATTGGTTACCATGGTTTGCCTCCTATATTAGATGATGTGCTTTTCTTTGAATTTAGCAACAATGTAAGCTGCTCCGTCTTCAGGGGAATCGGGAACGATCTTCTCGCCTGCGCCCTTACGAACCTTATCGGATGCCTTTGCGATCTTGGTAGGAGATCCCTTCAGACCAAGGTTGCTGTCATCAACATCTTTCAGATCAGCTCTGCCCCAGGTAGTGATCTCCGCCTTGCATGCATCGAAGATTCCGCCGGGAGTCATGTAACGGGGCTTATTCAGCTCGGATAATGCAGTGATCAGGCAGGGCATCTTAGCTTCTACTACATGATATCTGTCATCATACTGTCTCTGAACGATCACCTTGTCTCCGTCTACCTTGATGTCCTGTGCATAAGAGATTACGGGAAGTCCAAGATGTTCAGCGATCTGAGGACCAACCTGTGCAGTATCGCCGTCGATTGCCTGACGTCCGGTAATGATCAGATCATAATCGATATTTCTCAGTGCACCTGCGATGGTGGTGGAAGTAGCCCAGGTATCAGCACCGCCCAGTACTCTGTCGGTAACCAGAATTGCATTGTCAGCGCCCATAGCCAGTGCCTCACGAAGAGCATCTGCTGCCTTGGGAAGACCCATGGTCAGTACGGTAACTTCTGCGCCGAACTCATCCTTCAGCTTCAGTGCAGCTTCCAGACCAGCCTTATCATCGGGATTCATGATAGCAAGCATTGCGCCTCTGTCAAGAGTTCCGTCAGGATTGAATTTAACACCGCCCTTGGTATCGGGCACCTGCTTAATACAAACAACAATCTTCATTGTATTTTCTCCTTACTTTTCTAATTATTCATTCAACAACGCTTACTTCAACAGATCTGCAGAGATAACCATTCTCTGAACTTCAGAAGTACCCTCGTAGATCTCAGTGATCTTAGCGTCACGCATCATACGCTCTACTTCGTACTCTCTGATATAACCATAACCACCGTGGAGCTGGACAGCCTTGGTAGTAACTTCCATAGCAACTTCGGCAGCATACAGCTTAGCCATAGCAGCTTCTACGGAGTAAGAGATCTTAGGATTGGTCTTGTACTCATCTTTCTTGCGTGCAGCCTTGTATACCAGCATCTTAGCAGCCTCAACCTTGGTAGCCATATCAGCCAGCTGGAACTGTGTATTTTGGAATCCGGAAATAGACTTTCCGAACTGCTTTCTCTCCTTGGTGTAAGCAACGGTTCTCTCCAGAGCGCCCTCTGCAATACCCAGAGCCTGGGAAGCAATACCGATACGTCCGCCATCCAGAGTGTGCATTGCGATCTTGAAGCCTGCGCCCTGCTTGCCCAGCATGTTATCCTTAGGGATACGGCAGTCAGTAAAGATCAGTTCATAAGTGGAAGAACCCTTGATACCCATCTTCTTTTCCTTGGTACCGAAGGTAAATCCGGGAGTTCCCTTTTCAACGATGAAGGAAGAGATCTCCTTCATCTTTCTGCCTCTCTTCTCTACGATACCGGTAACTGCGATCACGATATATACATCTGCTTCTTTACCATTGGTGATGAAGCACTTGGAACCATTGATGACCCACTCATCGCCATCTAATACAGCCTTGGTCTGCTGACCCTGAGCATCGGTACCTGCACCGGGCTCGGTCAGACCGAAAGCACCGATCTTGCGGCCGCTTGCCAGATCAGGAACGTATTTCTGCTTCTGCTCTTCGGTACCGAAGGTCATGATAGGATCGATACACAGAGAGGTATGTGCGGAAACGATAACGCCAGTCGTTGCGCAAACCTTGGAAAGCTCCTCTACACACATAGCGTAGGTCAGAGTATCACAGCCCTGTCCGCCATACTCCTTGGGAACGGGAATTCCCATGAAGCCGTACTTAGCCATCTTCTCAACGGTCTCTCTGGGGAAGGTTTCGGTCTCGTCAACTTCCTGTGCAAGAGGTTTTACTTCGTTCTCGGCGAACTCTTTGAACAGCTGTCTCGCCATCTCATGCTCTTTGGATAATGTAAAATCCATGATGTTAATCCTCCATTGTTATTTATACTTGGTTGTAATTATCATGAAGTCGGGGTTAAAAACCCCGACTTTGATGCCTACGAATTGTTTATACTTTACTGTGCATCCACAGGAGTCTTGGTGCGGTCTGCATTGTATACATAGAAGCCCTTGCCGGTCTTCACACCAAGGTTACCGCCACGTACCATCTTACGGATCAGAGGACATGCACGATACTTGCTGTCACCGGTCTCTTTGTAGAGAACATCCATGATAGCAAGACAGATATCCAGACCTACGAAATCACCCAGCTCCAGGGGTCCCATGGGATGATTAGCACCCAGCTTCATAGCAGCATCAATACCTGCGATATCGGATACACCTTCCATCTTGATGAAAGCTGCTTCGTTGATCATAGGGATCAGGATACGGTTAACCACAAAACCTGCTGCCTCGTTCACCTGTACGGGAGTCTTGCCGATCTCTTCAGCGATCTTCTTGATGGTATCCACGGTCTCTGCGGGAGTATTCACACCTGCAATTACCTCTACCAGCTTCATGCGGTCTGCGGGATTGAAGAAGTGCATACCGATCATAGGACGGGTCAGTCCATTGCCGATCTCGGTAATGGAAAGGCTGGATGTGTTGGAAGCGAATACACACTCAGGCTTGCAGATCTTGTCCAGCTCACCGAAGGTGGTCTTCTTAACTTCCATATTCTCGAATGCAGCTTCTACGATCAGATCGCAGTCTGCACACAGGTCTTCCTTCAGACCCGGAGTGATCTTAGCTACGATAGCGTCAACTGCTTCCTGGGTCATTTTTCCTTTTTCTACCAGTCTTGCATAGCCTTTAACGATCTTTGCTTTGCCGCCTTCAGCCCATTCCTGCTTGATATCGCAGAGAGCTACTTCAAATCCGTCTACCTGGGCAAATGCCTTTGCAATGCCCTGTCCCATGGTACCTGCACCGATAATACCTACTTTCATGGTAAATCCTCCTGTTTTCTATACATTCTATCATTCTTTGTAACTATTCAGAACCCCATTCGCAAAACCGCTACTTCGTAGCTTTCCTTTTGCTCATGTGGTTACTTCGCCATATAAAACTGCTTATCTGCCTGAATGCAAGCATTCGCAGAACGCAGTTTTGCACGGCTCTGAATAGTTATCATTATTTGAAAAACTATTATAACTATTTATTCTGGAAAGGCTCTTTTACTTTTTCCTTGTTCTTGTCAAGGAAGAAAGCCATGCCATACTTCTGATCTTCTGTCTCGAAGCAGTCTCCGAACAGCTTCTCTTCAATGACTACTGCCTGATCCATATCTGCATCCAGGCCATCATTAATAGCCTTCTTGCAGTTGCGTACAGCGATAGGAGCGTTCTTGGCGATGGTTGCTGCCATCTTCTGTGCTGCTGCCAGCATTACTTCCTGTGCGCTCTTTACTACGTTGCCGTCAGCATCTACCTCGGCGCTGTATACTTCATTTACCAGACCGATTCTGTAAGCGTCTGCTGCCTTGATATTTCGTGCAGTGTAGATCATCTGCTTTGCCATGCCTGCACCTACCAGACGAGCCAGTCTCTGGGTTCCACCGAAGCCGGGAGTGATTCCCAGTCCTGCTTCGGGCTGTCCGAATACTGCGTTATCGGAACAGATTCTGATGTCACAGCTCATGGAGATCTCACAACCACCACCCAGAGCGAAGCCGTTGACAGCTGCGATCACGGGAATGGGGAAAGTCTCGATCTTGCGGAACACATCGTTACCCTTCTTGCCGAATGCTTCGCCTTCAGCCTTGGTCAGGCTGCTCATCTCTCCGATATCTGCGCCTGCCACGAAGGACTTGGCACCTGCACCGGTGATCACCAGGCAGCGAACCGTTGCCAGATCTACTGCATCCAATGTAGCGTTCAGTTCATCCAGCACCTGTGAATTCAGAGCGTTCAGCGCTTTCTCACGGTTAATGGTGATGGTTGCTACATTGCCATTCTGCTCATACAAAATGTAATCCATGTTTTTACCTCATTTCACATTTCTATTCGTGTTTTCAAAACCACACTAAGGCGATAGAGATTCTACCGCCCCAGCGAATATTTATAAAATTAATCCTCGATCTTAACGATGGTGGAGCAGCCCATGCCACCGCCGATGCACAGAGTAGCCAGACCGGTCTTGGCACCTCTTGCCTGCATCTCATGCAGCAGAGTCACCAGGATACGGCATCCGGAAGCTCCTACGGGATGACCCAGAGCAATAGCACCGCCGTTGGGGTTCAGCTGCTTATCTACATCAATACCCAGTTCCTTACCAACTGCTACAGACTGAGCTGCGAATGCTTCGTTAGCCTCGATGATATCGAAGTCTTCGATCTTCATACCGGTCTTAGCCATTACCTTCTTGGTAGCAGCCACAGGGCCGATACCCATAACCTCAGGGCGAACGCCTGCAAGAGCACCTGCTACGAAAGTAGCCATAGGCTTAACACCCAGCTCCTTAGCCTTCTCCTCGCTCATTACAACGACAGCTGCTGCACCATCGTTGATACCGGAAGCGTTACCTGCGGTAACGAATCCGCCGGGATTGATGGCACGAAGCTTAGCCAGACCTTCGATGGTAGAACCATGACGAGGACCTTCATCTGTATCAAAGATGATGGTCTCTTTCTTCTTCTTAACTTCCACGGGAACGATCTCTGCCTTGAAAGCACCGTTCTTCTGAGCTTCTTCTGCCTTTAACTGGCTCTTTAATGCGAACTCATCGAGTTCTTCACGGGTAAGTCCCCACTCTTCGCAGATATTGTCTGCGGTCTTAATCATATGATAATCATTGAAAGCGTCCCAAAGTGCATCTTTGATCATGGTATCTACCATGGTTGCGTTACCCATACGATAACCGTAACGTCCCTGAGGAATTGCGTAAGGAGCCATAGACATGTTCTCCATACCACCTGCTACTACGATGTCAGCGTCGCCTGCCATGATCATCTGTGCAGCCTGGTTCACACAATTCAGACCGGAACCACATACCACATTCATGGTAACTGCGGGAACTTCAATGGGAAGTCCTGCCTTGATCGCAGCCTGACGTGCTACGTTCTGTCCCTGACCTGCCTGGATAACGCATCCCATATATACCTGATCAACTGCTTCGGGAGCAACGCCTGCTCTCTTCAGAGCCTCCTTGATCACGATAGCGCCCAGCTCCGGTGCAGGAGTTGTGCTTAAGGTTCCGCCCATAGTACCGATTGCGGTACGGCAAGCGCCTGCTAATACAACTTTCTTTGCCATTTGTTTGTCCTCCATTTTTTTGTTTTACTTGGTTTGCTTTCTGAAATGTTTTTAGATTGTTATTTTTTTATCATTTCACTATTCCTATTTTAACATAGCGAAATCTGTTTTGCAACGATTTTGTCAAAAAAATAACAAAATAACTGATGCAATTTTAAACAGCCTGCCGTAAGTCCGGCAGGCTGTCTGTCATTGCTTATTTAATTGTACCTTTTTACGCTGTTTTACGGCTCATACTTCCGGCTCGATCAGTCCGTAGGTGTCGCCTTTTCTCTTATAAACTACGTTCACCTGATCAGTCTCTGCATTACAGAATACGAAGAAGCTGTGTCCCAGCAATTCCATCTGGATGCAGGCATCCTCGGGATACATAGGCTTGATATCGAATTTCTTGGTACGAACGATCTTGATCTCCTCATCATCCGTATAGTCATTCTCTACATAGGCCTTGCTAAAAGAAGCGGCCGCCTGCTGTTTGTCAACGATCTTGTTCTTATATTTTTTCAGCTGTCTCTCAATGATCTCTTCTACCAGATCAATGGATACATACATATCGTTGCTTACCTGCTCCGAACGGATAATGCTTCCCTTAACCGGAATGGTTACTTCAATTTTCTGACGATCCTTTTCAACGCTTAATGTTACATGTACTTCTGTATCGGGATTGAAATACTTGTCCAGCTTGCCGATCTTTTCCTCCACTGCTGCTCTTAATCCTGGTGTAACTTCGATGTTTCTGCCAACAATAATAAACTTCATGCTGATCATCCCTTCCAAGTATTTATTTACAAAGATCACAGTAGCAACCCTTGCATTTATTGTATAGTCATTATAGCATAATAGCACAACGTTTTGCAACAATTTGAGGAGTTTTTTACTTGTTTTTGACATTCTGTATGTCAACTTTAAAATCGACAAATCGCGTCATTTTCCGATTTTTATTACATCTTCACAAAACATTCGTTCCTATTTTTTCGTAAATTCCTTGCTTCGGGAATGTGATTTTTCCTGTGGATAATGTGTATAACTTGGTGTATAAGTAACTTTTATCCTATTTTAGGGCTTTTCCCTTGTGGATAACTTTCTATGTATTTTTGCCGTTATTTTGTCGTTATTACGTTTCTGCTTGTTTTTTTGTATACTTTGTATAGTTTTGTTTTGTCAATCCCTTTTTCGTCGCATAATAATATTTTGACAAATTGCACAATTCATTGTACAACTCCATACCTTTTCACCCGTCAGAGCTGACCCTGGCGCACAAACCATAAAAGGCACTGTGTATTTTCACACAGTGCCTTTTATGGTTATATCATTAGATTAGAAGATTCTCCGAACTGCCAATACCTTCTTGTAATCGGCATTAGAAACGATGATACCGGTCTTGGCGGTAGATGCATGAACAATCTGACCGTTACCGATATACAGCGCCACATGACCGGAGTAACAGATCAGGTCTCCTGCCTGTGCATTAGCCAGTCCATCAACTGCTGCACCCTGGCTGCGGTCTGCGGAAGAGGAATGAGGAAGGCTTACACCGAAGTTCGCATATACACTCATTACAAATCCGGAACAATCGGTACCGTTTGTCAGGCTGGATCCGCCATATACGTAAGGATTACCAACGAACTGCAATGCGTAGTCGGCAACTGCAGTACCCATCTCGCTGTCTCCGCTGGCTGCATAAGTAACTGCGGGGGCACTAGCAGAAGAACTCTTACTGCTTCCCGCTGCCTTCGCTGCAGCTGCGGCACGGGCTTTTTCTCTCTCTTGCTTCTCCTTAGCCAGACGCTTTGCTTCTTCCTCCTTGGATTCTGCTTCAACGAACTCTGTATGAAGAGAAACAAATTCTGTGGAGACCCATCCAAGGCCTTCCTCGGTATCTACCTGTACCCAGCCATCGGTCTCATCGGATACTACCAGGTCATCCTCTAAGGGAACCAGACCTAATACAGAAGCCTCTAAGGAAGGTTCGGTACGTACTTTTAAGGTTGTGGTGTTAACAGTTGCCAGTCTTGTACCTACCTTTTTGGCAAGCTCTACTGCTTCATCGCCGGTCACACAGTACTCGGCCTTTACATAACCGGTTACGGAACCGGAAGAGATCTGATACCAGCCGTTCTCTTCGGAGATGAAGAGACCTACGGAATCGTCATACAGCTTACCGACGATCTCGCCCTGCTCACTGGGCATGCTTCTTACATTTACATAATCATTTACCTGTGCAATGACCAGATTCTTAAAAGATTCTTCCTCGGATGCTTCTGGGGTGGTGTCCATCTGATCATCACGGAGTACGGTTTCAATAATACTTTCAATCTGTTTGGTATTGTTCGTACCTGCGGACAGACTCTCTAACTTATTCCCCTTTGCCAGAGTCAGTTCAATACCACCGCTGGGAAGTACCGATGAAGACGCTGCTGCATCTGCGGTGATATTCATTCCGGAAAAAGCCATAACCGCTGCCATGGTGCACACGGTAATTTTTACAGATTTATGAGCCATTCTATCCTCCTGAAACTCTTGGAGCTATCTTGTTTTCTTAACTTACTGCTTTACATTTCCAAATGATTTGTTACGAATTTGTTACATCTGTTAACAAATATATCACGCAGTTTTCCATTTGTCAATATAGTAAATTAATTGTCAATATTTCCAAAAATCCCCATTTCATGCGGGTTTGCAGAATTTTCACGTAAAAAGAGCCACCACATGGGTGACTCTTTTCTTTAAATATTTTTCGATTTTCTTTCAAATTTCTTAATGAATCTATTACTAATCTATGACTGTTTACGAAAACGGTTGCAATAGTTCCCGGCGCTGACCGCAGCATTAGCACCATCCGCCACTGCCGTTACGACCTGGCGCAGAGGTTTCCTGCGGATGTCACCCGCCACATAGATACCTGCTCTGTCAGTCTCTCCGGTCTCATCTGCCGGAATATAACCATCCTCACCGACTGTCACCAGGCTCTGCAGTAATTCCGTGTCGGGATGGATACCAACGGCGATGAAGATGCCCGCTGCTTCCAGATCCTTCTCTTCTTCCGTCTTCACGTTTTTAATACGCAGCTTTTCCACCATATCCTCACCGCAGATCTCCGTGACCACATGGTCATAAAGGATCTCCACGTTGGGAAGGCTCTTTAATTCCTCCTGCAATACCATGGCCCCCCGCAGACTGTCTCTTCTGTGGATCAGATACACCTTTTCACAGGTTCTCGCCAGGTAAATGGCATCCTCCAGCGCCACGTCTCCGCCGCCGACCACAGCCACCGTTCTGCCCCGGAAAAAGGCTCCGTCGCAAGTAGCGCAGTAGGACACACCCATGCCGTTTAATTCTTCCTCACCGGGCACACCAAGCTTCGCATGCTCCGCACCGGTGGCAAAAATCACCGTACGGGTCTCCAGTTCCTGATCTCCCGCGTAGACGCATTTGTAATCGCCACGTTCTTCCACACTGTGTACCGTGGCTTCTAAAAATTCCGCTCCCAGCTTCTCTGCATGCTGTCTGAAAGTCATCCCCATATCGAAGCCACTGATCCCGGGAAGTCCCAGATAGTTATCCACTTCATAGGTATTGAGAATCTGTCCGCCGCTCATGGGTTTTTCTTCTATAATAAGTAGGTTCAGCCCCGCACGCTTTCCGTAGACTGCTGCGGACAGACCTGCGGGACCGGAACCGATAATGATCAAATCGTACATAATTTTCTCTCCTTTTGTCCAGTGTAGCAGTTCCCCTATGGAAAAGCAAGCCCATCTGTGCTACACTCGTTTTACAGGTTTTTTGCATTCGGCACTGTTTTATCTCCAAAGGTTGCCGTAGAATTCAGAAAGGATACTTTACATGAATACAATAAAGAACACACCGCTTGCTCTTGTCACCGGTGCCTCCCGCGGTATCGGCAGAGCCATTGCGGAAACTCTGGCAGGTGCCGGGTACGACCTGATCCTCACCTGCAGTCACACACTCGCCAAGCTTCAGGACGTAGCTGCCTCTTTAGAAGAAAAATACGGCGTCCACTGTACTGCTTTGGCAGCGGATGCAGCGGATCCCTCTGCGATTGAAAAAATATTTGCTTCCCTGGATCATCTGAATGTTTTAGTCAATAATGCCGGAATCTCCTACATCGGCCTGCTCACAGATATGAGTATCGAAGAATGGCAGAGTGTCATAAATACGAATCTCAGCTCCTGTTTCTATACCAGTCGTCTGGCAATTCCTCTGATGCTGCAAAAGCACAGCGGACGCATCATCAATATTTCCTCCGTCTGGGGAAACGTCGGAGCTTCCATGGAAGTCGCTTATTCCGCTTCCAAGGGCGGCGTGAACAGTTTCACCAAAGCTCTGGCAAAGGAACTGGCGCCCAGCAATATCCAGGTCAACGCCATCTCCTGCGGTGTTATTGACACTGCCATGAATCATTGCTTCTCTCCGGAGGAAATGGACGCTCTCCGGGAAGAGATCCCCGCAGACCGTCTGGGACAGCCTGAGGAAGTGGGACAGCTTGTCCTCCAGCTGATCCAGGCCCCGGCCTATCTCACCGGTCAGATCCTCACCATCGACGGAGGCTGGCAATAATGCCAGCCTCCTAATATTCTTCTCTATATTTCTGCAAGATATTCTCTCATGCGCTTTCTGATATGCTCGAACTGTTTTCTCGTATGAGGATTTTTCGACTCAAAATTCATCAGCCGATCCAAGTACCCCTGTCTTTTCACAATACGGCAGCTCTCGGGATAGACCAGCTCGTACACCAGGGAAATATGTCCCACCACATTATCCACCGCTGTTTTCTTCAGGGAACGCAGTACAGCGTGCTCCTCATCAAAGCTCTGCAACACTTCCGGCGTCACTTCCTCCTGATATAATACCTCGGTGTCCACATTGTAGATCTCCTCCAGCGGGAATTCTACATTGACCTTCAAGATATCGATCTTATCCGCATCCCGTAAAATATGGCAGAACATAGCCGTCCGTTCCTCCAGTCCCTCCGGAATCCGGTAGGCGCTGTGATAAAATACCGCTGTCCACAGAAGTTCATCGCAGGAAGCATCTTCCACGAAATCCCGGATACTGATTCCGGCGTCTGCCTGAACTTCCTCGGGCAGGCTTTCTTCGCTTCCGGAAGCAAGTCCGTGTTTCTCTTCCCAGACCTTACCAAATAAAATTCTTGCTCCGTATTTCGCATGATCGATGGAATCCGCATCAATAAAGGTTCCATATACCCGCTGCTGCTCAAACCGTCCCACATCATGGAGCAGTCCGGTCAGCCACGCAATATCCACCTCTTCCTCCGGAAGTTCAAGGGATCTGGCGATCTGTTGGCACAATCCGCAGACCCGGTAGGTGTGTTCTATTTTCAGGCGGATCATGTCCCGGCTGCTGTCATAACGGTCCGTGTATTCCTGAAATGCTGCCAATGCTTTTTCTCTGTTGATCTTCATTGTTCGTTGCCTCATATCTTTTATATCATATTTTATGACTCATGACACGTTCGCCTTTTTTTAATCCATTCCTTCTTATCTGCTGGTTTTTGTCTCCGTCAGGCCTTTTTCTCTGCCATCTGTACATATACCAATTTGTATACTGCTACACAGATCACTGCAACCACCAATAACAGTCCCAGTTCCAATGCCCAGGTGGGAATGGTAGCGGCGCATATCACGGTTAAGAAGTCCACTGCAAAATGCAGTCCGAAGGCTGCTGCCAAATGCAGCTTTCTGCCTGTCTTCACCGCACTGTATACAAGAATCGACAACGCGATCTGCAGAGCGATCGCACTGATCCGCTCCACCGGTGCGAGATAGAACTGGTAAGCCGGTGTGGTCCAGAGAACAGAGAGCTGACGGTAGGTTACCTCCTGTTGTGCGGGCTCCAATGCCGTCATAGTCTTCTCCATCAGACCACCGTTGATCATGGCTGCGGTAAGGAGATTGCTCATAGAAGACATACCAAGAATCAGAAAAGCTTCAATGCCGCCATGTCCGGCGCCGTACATCAACGCATTTTCCCGGGTAAGATGTTTTTTCAGGCAGAATTTCATGGCGATCCACCGGCCACACTCCTCAAAAAGTGCTGCTGCCAGTCCACCATAAATCGCATACAGCCAGATATTGTCCCGGATCGCGCTTCCAGTCACCGTCAGCACGATGGCATGACAGATCTGCTCTAAGATCATGGCAAAGCCCACGAAAATTCCACAACCGATGAAGAACGCCGGCACCCATGCCTTTGTCTTCTTATAGATAAAGATACCTAAAAATATGGGTAAAACCACGGATAATAGCAGAGATATCACCATCCCCACCATACTTGCACTGCTTACAGTTCCCCACACCATTGCTGTTTCCGTTACACTCTCAACTGCCATATATTCTCCTATCCAGATGCCTCTCTGCACTCTGTTGTTTTATCATTTCTTCATCTGTATTGTAAGATTCTCCGGAAAAAGGTAAGAAAACCTTCCTCTACCGCCACCTGATCCACCGCCGCCTCAGACAGATCATAGAAATATTTCCCGGTTCCGGGATCCAGGGAAATGCTGTCCAGCGGAAACCCCTCTCTTCGGATGCTGCTGTGTGGTACATCCGTCAGCCAGAATTTCTCACTTTCCATGTCAGGCTCCATCGCCTCATATACATGTTCCTCATCCTGCACATAGCAGATGGCGTTACGGTATTTTGCCGTAAGCCTTCCATAGTGTCTGACCAGTCCGATATAGTGCTCCAGCATCTGCTCATCCGTCAGATACACACCATTCACCGTACGCACATGTACCCCGGGCTGGACCACCTCCGGGACATCTTCAAAATACAACCCGGAATCACAGGAAAATACAGGCATACGAAAAGCTTCATAATAAGCATGCGCTTTCTGCCTGGCATTCTCCAGAGGCGTATTGCCTGTCTCCGGGACATCGGGGATCTCCACCCCCTGTGCCCGCAGATCCTGCAGACTGATCAATTCGATGCCAAGTCCGGCTATGCGGTTCTGCATGGCAGCTGCCTTTGCCGGATTGCCGGTACCGTATAACAGTTTCATAAGCGTTGTCCTGCTTCCTTTCCGGTCAGATCAGCGCCGGTGTCTGTGCCAGGACAGAGATAATCGCGATCGCCGCCAAAATCACAATAACTACCACTACTGCAACAATGATCTTCTTTTTCATATATGATACCTGCTCTTTCTAATCCTTTTATGTTTTTGCATCCCATGAACTAATGATGACATATTTCGAGGATATTTTCAAGGATATTGGCACATATCCATAATCTTTGGCGCCTAAAAGTCTTTTATTTTTCGATATTTGCCTTTTATAAAATTGATAGCATATTGTACACATACGGAAAAAATAATTGCTGCCAGCAAATAGAAAATTCTGGTATATCCGATTCTCTGCGGCGTATAATACCACCACAGATTATTTTCGTAACTGACAAAATCAAAATCTGTAAACACAGGGAATAATTTTGCGCAAACACCATAAATCGTTTTCACGATCATGAAGCCCAGAAACTGGTTCATCATAATGGAATAGGTGTTATCAGCCAGTAGGTTAACATATTTGTTTTTTCCAAAAACGGGCTCTAACACAGTTGCTATTCTCATCCACATGGCAATTCCCAGGTAACCCACGATAATCGGCATCAACGGTCCTTCCGTGAAATCATTGCACCAGGACGGAGTATATACCAGAAACTTTCCGTAATGATACGTCAGTGCAAGCTTTATTCCCATAATCACTGCAAAATAAAGAATACCGGGAAGCTTTCTTTCATACTTTTCCAGGGTTCTGTTATAAAAAATCCCCAGGCTGTAAAAAGGCATAAAGTGAAGCATTCTGACGACTGCCAACCACCAGCCGGTATTATAGCCTTTGCAGGCAAGCAGATTACCAATGAGTCCCAGAGCAATTCCGATCACGAAAAAGATTACTTCCGGAATATTTTTGCATATCTTTTTCAGAACTTTTCTGTACAGAATGTTTAACACCTGTACCATAAAAAGCGGCATAATGAACCAGCCCGCTAGATTATATTCGAACTGATGTCCGTCAATAATCGGTGCAACGAACAGATTATACAGGGTAAATTCACCACCGATTTTAAAATATTTGATATGTGAGATCTGTACGAGCACTCCATATGCAATATTATACAGATATAATGGAATGATCAGTGTCTTGATCTTTTTCCACAGATACCCCGGTACATTTTCTTCTGCCTCTGTCTTGTAAAAATAGCCGGAGCAGAAAACAAACAATGCCACATGAAGACCTGCATACGGGAACCAGTCTGCCAGACTCAGGGAGATTCCTCCTCCCTCGCAGTGTCCACACAGAACCATAAGAATTCCAACTGCATATAAGATTTTAAATCGATAGTCAATCTGATGATCTGAACGATCATTTGTCAACGTGTTTGTCATTTTGTATCCTCCGTTTTTTATCCAAATTTATCGAGATAGCTCCGCTTTCTCAGCCGGCCAGGATTTTCTGAGTGCCGCATAGGAAACCAGGAAATTGGCAAGCCAGCCAGCCGGTACGGCAAGCCAGACAAAGTCAATGCCAAAACGCGGTGCACAGATCAAAGCCACAGACAATCGGATCGCAAGGTTTACCATATTGGCAATGAGGAATGGCCGCATGATTCCGAGTCCGCGAAGAACTCCATCTGTTGCCATTTTAATTCCCATAAAGATAAAGAAGTATCCAAGCCATCTCATATAATCTTCGGACACCTGATAGGCCAGGGCTGTTCCGTCCTTTCCCAGAAACAGCGAGGAAATCTGCGTGTGCAGCGTTTCAATGACAAGGAAGGCAAGCGCCGCAAAACACGCGTCCAACACCAATGCCGCATGATAACCTTTTTTGATACGTTCGGTTTTGCCTGCCCCAAGGTTCTGGGAAACATACGGCGAAACTGCATTACCGATGGACACAAATATCAGGGAAAAAACATTCTCCACCCGCATCGTCGCCGCATATCCTGCAAGAGCCTGTGTGCCGAAGGGATTTACTACTGCCTGTACGATCATCATACCGATCGACACGGTAGACTGCTGCAGAACCGAGGGCACTGCAATCCGAAGCATCGAGCGCAGCTTACGCCCGTCAAACCACTGAAACGGGCTTTGGTATCGCCGCATCCGGTATAAGAAAATCAAAAGTGAAAACACAGCGGAAATACCCTGGGCAATCAGAGTTGCAAGTGCTGCACCGAATACACCAAGCCCCAGACCGGCTACCATCCAAAGATCCATCACAATATTCAGGATGGATGAAAAGATCAGCAGCCCCAGCGGAATTTTTGATTCACCGATGGAAGTGAACATGGTGGAGAGAATATTGTACATGAACAAAAACGGAAAGCCCACAAAATAGACCCTCAAGTACAGTACCGCTTCGTCCAGAATATCGGCAGGGGTCTGTAATCTGCTCATCATCGCATGGGAAAAGCAAAAGCCAAAGATACCAAGAAAGATGCTCAGAAGTAAAAAGCTGATCAGCGACGTAGACACAATGGTTTTCATTTTGCCATACTCTTTGGCGCCGAAATAGCGGCTCACAAGCACACCGGCACCGACACCGGCACCCAGTGCCACACAAATGAAAACATTCGTCAGGGCTGCACAGGCACCCACCGCTGCCAGTGCAGAGGAACCCACAAACTGACCGACGATAATGGAGTCAGCCATATTGTATACCTGCTGAAAAAAGCTGCCGAGAATCATCGGCATTGCAAAAACCGTCAGCGCTTTCAGCGGTGCATCGGTAATCAAATACTCATCTTTTGACATGATCCTATTCCTCCACAGTTCCTTCCGCATTCTTCCATGGCTTCTTCAACTCGTTCATCTGCATCTTCTGGAAGTTGAATGGCATCCAGCTTTCGCGTGAAAAGTTCAATCATCGCAGGATACTGATTTGTAATTGGGTGACTAAACCGATAAAACTGCGGCACACCTTCTTTCTTTATATGCAGCAATCCCATTTCTTCAAGTTGTCTCGATGCCCTTGATATAGAAGTAGGTGTCAGTTCCAAGTCCTTCGCAGCTTGACTTGTTGATAATTCTTGTTCGCCTCCAATCTTAACTCTTTTTGAGTTAAGATACAATATTTGAGTTAAGAACATTTGAAAATCAACATTATCAAATATTATTTTTACGCAAAAAAGCCCGATGCAACATGAGCATTACACCCACACTGCACCGGATATTCCATCATCAACTTTCATATGCCCTTCTTTTTCTCCGTACCAGCAGGCGACCTTTGCATTGGGCTGTATCGGACCTTCATGCAGAAATCACAGCGGTCATTTCCACGCCCCAGCGTCATGCTTCTCTCCCAGATCAGCTTCGGATGCAGCCCGGTATAGCTGATGTCATCACTGTCGCAAAAGCAGCGGCACAGCTCCGGGCAGCCATATTCTGTGCAGGTGTCGTGATAGGGACATATCGAAAGCGGTGTTCAGTTCCTTTGCCTGCGCTGGAAAGCGCAGTGCCGCAGTTTCCCGGAAATCACGGGAAAGATAGGTTTCCTTCCTCTTCATCGTCCGTTACCCTTTCTTTTTGTACCCGCAGTCGCAGTAGGGTCCGCCGGAGGCAAGGGTGTACTGCCGCACAAAATTTGTCACGCCGCCCGCTTCGCTCATGGTGTAGTCCAGATGGCACAGGGCGGGGGTCAGGTCGTACAGACCCAGCTCCTTCATCAGCACACAGATGCCGCATTTTGTAAAGCGTCCCTCGTAGCCGCTGCCATCCGGGTATTCGTAAAACTCCATGTTCCACGAGTAGGGGTTGCGGTCGGCGGCTTTCAGAGCGGCGGTTGCCTTCATAGCGGCAATATCCTTTGCGGTAAACTTGCTTTTTCCGCTTTTGCGGCAGAACCACTGCATGGGCTTTGTCATCATGGATCTTGCATAGTAATCCGTCAGCCTGTCCACCTCCGGGCGCTGCGGCATGGAGAGAATGAACGCGCCGAGCATTGCGCAGTTGACGATGTTCATCTTGAAGCGGTCCGCTTTTTCAAACTCCGGCAGGTCTGCAATGATTGCTTTGTACTTCGGCTTTGCTTTTTTCGTGATCGCTTGTGCCGCATCGGCATCATAGCCGAACACCGCCGTCAACTGCTTTTTGAATGAGCCTGCAAACAACACCCACATTCCCATTGGCATACCCATGTATTTCATTGCACTGCCTCCTTACATTCTCCGCATTTTGCCTTCTCCCGCAGCAACACCAGCCCCAATACCAAAACCAGCAGGTGTCCGGCGGATTCCGTGCCGTGATCGATCTGATCCAGCGGCCACGGCAGAAGCGTGAAGAGGATGGCGCGCTTTGACGGATTCGGAGAGTCTATACACTGCCCGCAGGATGGATGCAAAAATGCTCATGGCTTTTTTTCCTCTCATTTCCGCGCTGTAACGCACAGCCACCCCTTTTTGCTTTTGTGGCTCTGGATCTTACAAAATCCTGCTTGCTCCAGATATGCTTTCAGTGCAGTGTCCGTGTAGATGGTCATACCATTGATAATTTGTGTCCATTTGTCATCTTTTGCTGTTTCGCCGTTTGCTTCATTGCAGATGAAAAAGATCCCGCCGGGCTTCAGCACCCGATAGACCTCTCTGAAATTCTGTGCAAGCTCCGGCCAGAAGTAGACCGTTTCAAAGGCGGTCACCACATCAAACTGCTCCGCTTCAAACGGCAGTTCTGCCACACTTGCCTGTTGCACGGTACACCGTCCTGCCGCAATGGCTCTGGCATTGACTTTTCGCGCTTTTTCCACGCTGACGGCTGAGTAGTCGATGCCCTGCACCCTGCCTTTGGGACACAGTTTCAACAGCGTTTTAATGTTCGCTCCACCGCCGCAGCCACAGTCCAGCACCATGGCATCCTGGGCAGGCTGCAAAAATGGAAGTCCCCACGCTGCCATTGCGCTGTGTCCGAAGTTCATCATGGCAACCATGATCTTCCCGCCAAGTCCTACGGGCTTTCGGGTGTTTTCAAAGAATGACATATCACACCTCCGATTTCACACATTCGGCATAGGTCAGCGGGAAGGACGCTTTCAGCACAGCACTTTTTCGCACCCTCCACCCGTTCTGCCGCAGAAAACTCAGATACTCCTCACTCGTCCACCTGCTATGCAGAGGGAATCCTGCCAATCTCATAAAATAGGCTTTGATCCTTCCTCTAAGTGAATTTTCCGCGTGAGTAAAGGTTGGCGCGATCAACACACCATCGTCCTTCAGCACCCGTTTGATCTCTCGCAGTGATTTCTCTGGCTGCGGCACGATGTGCAATGCGTTGGATACGATCACCACATCAAATGAATTGCCTGCGTATGGCAAAGAAAACATATCCTGCACGGAAAAATGCAGCTTCGCAGAGCAATTTCCCCGCTTGGCTTCTGCAATCATTTCCGGAGAGGCATCCGTCGCCTCAATGCATGCCGCTACTTTTACGATATGTTTGGCGATCAGTCCCGTTCCTGTAGCCAACTCCAGCACTGTTTTGTCTTTCACGACCGGACGGATCAGCTCATATATTTTTTCGTATGCTGCCCTGTCTTTTCGCATAAAGCAGTCATACAGACCTGCATTTCTGTCCCAGAAATTCTTGTGATCTCGCATTGCCGTCTCACCTCTTATAGTTAGACTATTCTAACCAACACGCGCATATCTGCAGGTTAGGTTCGGTTAACTCGTGTGTTTAAGAAAAGCCGCATTTCTGCGGCCTTTCGCCTTATTAAATAACTTCCTCCATGCACTGCACACCAGCGTTTTCAGCCACTAAGGATAACGATTCTCAATCTGCTCCTTGTGGGAACAGCCAAAATCTATTTTTTGCACCGTTGCGGTAGCCTTTGTCTTTTTGTCTATATTATACCGTGCTTGCTTCTGATTTGCAATGGTATAGTATTCTGTTGATAGAGTAAACTTACTGTCAGTTGGAGAGTCGCAGAAGATTCCCTGCTATGAATTTGCCCAGATCGTTTTCTCATGTGCAATGCTTCCGTACATGTTGCCGCACATGATACAGCACATGATGCCGCACATGATACATCTGTGATCAGCAAGCAAAATTTGCTATTGGAATTTTGTGCAGATCCTAAAAGTCGAGATGAAATGCAAGCATATATTGATGTTTCCAGACAAACCCAAAAGCAAAAACCAGAAATACACTACCGTTCATTCCAGATTATATTCGCATCATTTACCCATACATCCAATCCTGAATTACATATTTTAAATCCTGTACCTTACCCAACAGCCAGCGGCAGCCCCATCGGACTAATCAAAAATGCCATCAACAACAAAATAAACCCGTTCTGCGGAGAATATGTAATCAACACTGCAACACCTAATAAAGCAAGAATCATGCTGATAAGCCCCAGAACCAGACCGGATACATAAACCAGGCCAAGACATATCCAGACAAAAAGTGTCAATGCAACAACAATTGGCGCAACGGCAATCATCAATAGTAGTTTCAAATTTTTTTTGCGCAATCATCATTTTATCAACTCCTCCTTCAAACGATCCACATATTTCTTACACAGAACACTAATCTGTTTTTCATCATCTTCTGTCAGTTCACGCCTTCCCTGGGTCAGTTAGTCTGCGTGACGCTCAGACGAAATAGTGCCATCGGCTTTCAACTCCTTTTCTCTGTTTGCTTGGCTGATGTGGGTAATCGCCATGTGACGGACGGCTCGCTGGACTTCGGACAGAGAAAAGATGTGTTCCATCAGCTCTGTCATTTCGGTGCGTGTGAGATCTTTGACCTCCGGGGCAAGGCTCTCAATCGTTCCGCCCAGATTGCAAAGGCGGTGGGTGCGCTTGGTGCGTTCGCCTTTCTCTAGATACTTCTTTCTGTTCTCAAGACGGTTGAGCTTGTGCTTCTCCTGTGCAAGCTGCGTCTCGGCTCGTTCCTTTTCGGTTCGGACCTGTTTAAGGGTTTTCGGTTTTGTCATTGTGATTGACCTCCTTTTTTTGATTTTGGGGACAAAAAAAGACCGTCAACTTTTCGCATAGTGCGACCAGTCAACGGTCTGATTTTCAGTATTAAATTGTATCACTTATGATAGAAATTTAGTTAATACCTGTTCATTTTTTACTCATATAATGCTGGCAATTCATCTTCCGATGCAGTTGTTACTTCGTAGTCGTAACTCCCCCATAATGCTCCTATATCGGCTGAAGTGAAGAAATCTTGTTCCATGCCTGTTGTGATGACTCTTCCAGCTTTTACAGCGACCTCCGAATAGATAACCTCATAAGATGTACCATCAGAAAGATTAAATCGGAAACTGGTCACTGAGCCACCAGCAGTGGGTTCAGTTGTTTTATCTTTCAGAGAAACACTTTCAAAAGTCTGATAAATTTCTTCAATATCTTCTGATTTGGTAATCACTTTTTTCTCCGCATCCGCAGGAATAGTGAAGCAGAACATTTCCACATTTTCGATACTGGACAATTCAAAAGGAAAGTCGATACTTCCTTCTTCATTGCAAGCAGTTAGTGTGAAACAGAGCATAACTGTCATAACCAGAATAAACATTTTTTTCATGTAAATCACCCTTTCTTGTTCACCATTTGACTGATAAATATTGATGCAATTTATAAACCTTGCTGGCGGCGAACGGTTTGCCAAAACCGTTTGCGGACGGCAAGTCCACAAGGGATAGACGCACAAGCGTCGCAAGGGAGTGTAGCTCCCTTGACGGAACGAAGTGACGAAACATGCTCGGTCGAGCAGTTTTCTTCTGTTGACCGGGAATGAAGCTCCGCAGGACGCACTACTCTCGACAGAGAGTATAGAAGTGCGCCCTTTAGTTCCTAAAGGGTTTTTATCAGTTCGACAAATCCAATTTTCTCAATTCTCCAAATCGGAAGTTATTTGTATTTATCTTTCAGAAAACAGCCAGATACAACGATTCCAAATCCAAAAACACCAAGAAAATATTCAAAGAAACTGTTTGCTCTCAAAACAATTCCTAAAAGTATTATTGCAATGCCCAATAACTCAATCTTAATTTCTTTCATAGCAAACACCTCCGTTACAAACTTGAATTTGCCCTATTCTTCATGATTATCTATGGCGTAGACAATGCAAGCAATTCCGGCAATCATTGAAAACAGAATTGTGCCAGCCATTGGTTCATTCAAGAAAGCACCAATGAAGAAACCTACTATTCCGGCAATGACCATAATAATGACAGATGCTACGGTTCTAAACTTTTTCATAAACAATTTTCCTCCATAAATCCCGATTTCTCAGTTTCAAAAACTGGAATTTGAACTTCCGTTTCTTCCTTCTATGCCTTTATATAATCACTTGC
>OJPL01000070.1_pt1 | contig 39797 bp, 28 predicted proteins | sample 1598501 | NCBI WGS metagenome assembly OJPL01 (sample SAMN03922486, study PRJEB24848) | human gut metagenome | isolation source: stool sample | host: Homo sapiens | place: Germany | collected 2011-05 | reverse complement strand
CAACACGTTCAACGAATCATCAGTCGAACCGTCGTTGACGCAGACAACCTGAATCGAGCGCTCGGACTGGGCCAACAGCGAATCGAGGCATCGCTGAATGGAGCGTGCAGAGTTGTAAACGGGGACGACAATGGTAGCTTTAGGACGAGAGGCCTCTCCCATGTCGACCTACCCCCTCAGCGATTCGATGAGGAAGGCAGCGACCACGCCTGGGCCTCCAACCGAGGCGTAATACTTAGCACGCCCCAAGGCACCATCCGTCGCGAAACTCGGATGCTCGTCAACCCAGCCCTCGGGATCTTTGAGGATGGCAGCGAGATTTGCGCGCTTCCACGGCTTGAGATCGTCAAGCGAAAACTCCCCCGCGTCCAAGGCCGCTTGGAACTCCTTGGCCATTTGAACCAGGAACTCCTTATAGAACTCGGGCGCCAGGCGCACGTAGTTCCACATATACGAATCGTACTTAATGAGCTGATTGAACTTGAGCATGCGCGCAACGTCATCACTTGCGTGGTCACGGGCATAATCCTCTCGAATCCAACGCTCAATCTCGGCATACTCGGCATTGACGCAAAAAACCTTGGCAGAAGAATTGACCGAGGAATTCTCGTTATCCTGGCGATACGACAACACAGCATCATGCAGGTAAACGGCCTTATCGGCGCACGCGATCACCTTAAAGGCGAATGACGTGTCCTGAAAGGATGCCCCCGGAGTCGGCAGAAACGTAATGCCGTTGCGCTCAAGAAAATCGCGACGGTACACGGCCGACCAAATCGACGGCTTTTGCTTAAAGAACTGCGTCGTATCGCTCGGATGCACCGGCTTGCCGCAATCCCGAGGTCTAAACATCTCGTGCAGCGAACGGCGCTCCTCGGGCTTAGACCAGTAGAAATCAAAGTTCGCCTTCGCAAAGTCGGCATTATTGCTATCGGCGGCCGAGACAAGCTTTTCGAGTGCGTCGGGCACCATAAAGTCATCGGACTCCAAGATGCCAACGTACTTGCCACGCGCCATCTCCAGACCGTGGTTCATCGAGTCGCCGTAGCCGCTGTTGGCCTTGTCGATCATCTTGACGCGCCTATCGCGCTCCATATACTCGCGGATAATCGCCGGCGAGTTGTCGGTCGACCCGTCGTTAATGCAGACGATCTCAATATCCTTGAGCGTCTGCGCCAGGGCGGAATCGAGGCACTCGCGCAGGTAGCGCTGAACATTGTAAATGGGAATAAGCAGCGACAGAACAGGGCTGCCAGAGGCGTTAGTAGACAAATGTGCTCCTTAGGAAATACCTGTCGTTTCATGGTATCAAAGGGTCAGCGCGCCAGCAGGCGTTTATATAATCTATGGAGCCTCTTGCGGGCAAAGCAGCCCCACGTCATGCGGCGGGCCCATGGCAGGTTCCTGCGTTTTATTCAAAGCTTGCCGCTAAGGTGCGCCGAGCCTTTACAATAGGACAGTCCCAAGGACGTATTCGATAGCTTCCGTGCAGCGCTCGCCCGCCGCGCGTGAAAGGATATATTGCCCCATGCCTTCAACCCTTCCCGCCCCCATCGATAAGCTCGCCATCGTCGTCGTTACGTACAAGCGCCAGGAACTCCTGGCAAATTTGTTCGACTCCATGACCGAGCTCACGGCAACGCCCTGGCGCATCGTGATTGTCGATAACGAGAATTCGCGCGAGACCGAGGCCATGTGCGCCGCATTTAACGAGCGCCTGGCCAACCTGTGGGGCATCGACACCGAGCAGTCCGACGCGCAGGGCGGCACCGACCGCGTCATCTACGCCCCGCAGCTCGAAAACGGCGGCGGTGCGGGCGGCTTCTCCGCTGGCACTAAATGCGCCTACGACCTGGGCGCCCAGTGGTTCTGGGTGATGGACGACGACGTGCTCGTCATCCCCGAAGGCATCGAGCGTCTTGCCAAGTGGACCGACCGCTACGATGTCATCCAGGGTTCGCGCCTGGACTTTGACGGCGGCGCCTTCTTTTGGCAGTACCAACTCATCCTTTCGCTCGGCATTCCCAACCCTGTCGCCAAGTGGGACTTGGGACCCGAGGGCTACCGCGCCATGAACCAGCTATGCTTTGAGGGCGGCATGTTCTCGCGCCGCGTGGTCGACAAGATTGGCCTGCCCGACGCGCGCTTCTTTATCTACGGCGACGATGCCTGCTACGGCTACGTAGCCAGCCAGCACTTCCCCGCCGCCGTGGTCGCCGACGTGGTGCTCAAGCGCGCCCGCGCCGTCTCCAACTGGGATATCGCCGGCAAGCGCCAGCTCAACTCCACGAGCGACACCAACCGCTACTACATCATGCGCAACCGCGGTTATCTGGCCCGCTACATGCAGATCTATGGCGACTATCACCCCATGCTGTTCCGTCTGGGCAACGCCGCGACCTTCTGCAAGGAGTTCATTCGCCTGGCCGCCGTTGACAAGTGCTTTAAGACCGGCATTCCGGCGCTGCGCCGTGGCATGAAGGACGCCCGCAAGATCGTTAAGGATCCCAACTGGAAGCCCATGCCGCCCATGAAGGCCACCAAGTAACGGAAGCCGGAAACACCTCAGCGCTTAAAGCCGCTGGCACACCGTAGCCACATGCTGCCCATCAAAACCGAACCCCCAGCGCATGCGACCCACGCCGGGGCGCGGTACACGGATTTCGTCGATGCCGCCGCGCTCTATGTCGAGTAGCGACTGCACGGCCAGCAATTCCAACCCCAGCGCATCCACATCGGGGTCATACATCATATTGATCGTTATAAGCGGGCGCTCGTCCAGCATGCCGATAGTGTCAGCTACGTCGAACACAGCGCCCGTAGGAAAAACCTGGATGTCCCAGCGACCCGCGCCACACTTTCGCCTCGAAGCAGGATTGGCATAGCCCGGCAATCCAAAGCAGAGTCCTTGCAAGAGTAGATGATATGGCAGCGGTGTATCTGGGTTGGTCGCACCGATTCCCGCATCTCCCAGGATGCGGCTTAGCGCCCGCCTCACGGTATCCTCGTTCCCATGGCACAGCCCGTCGCGAAACGCATCGACGTCTCGAATGTCTTCGGCAGCGCACTCAAACCACTCAACAATCACTAGACGCAAGGCCTGTCGAAGCTCGTTATTGGGCAATCGCAAAGCACGGAGGCGATTGCCATGCTCTGGCTCCTCAGTCATATCCGTCGTGAGAAAACCGGACAGATACAGCGCTGTCCACATGCCATCCTCAGGCGAGACATCTGGCCCTGCAGTGCCCAAACAAAGCGGGGCCTCAGCGCACCCATGGGCCTCGAGCAAATCAAACAAGACCGAAAGGCGGTCGAGATTCCACCCGGCAACTACCCTACTCAGGCAATCCGCATGCCCATACAGATCGGCGCGCACAGGCGCCGTGCAGCCTCGGTCCAGAAAACCGATCACACGCGCTGGACTCGAGCAATAGGCCCTACCAAACCGATATCCCTCGAGCCATTCACGCGCATCATCCAGGCATTCCTCGCGTCCAGCATGACTCAACAGAGCCTGGACCTCGGCATCCGAAAAACCGAAACATCGGTCACACCACGCCAACAGCGGCGTCGTCAGACAATACGAGCAGCCGCGCGAAGAAAGCGCCGCTTCGGCAGGACCGGGGCACTCCCCCATCAGACACGTCAGCCGCAACGAATCGCGCGCAGTGGCAATGGCGTCGAACAGCACGCGATCGAATAGCCCTGCCGGATCGGCGTCGGAAGCGTCCCTCGCGCTCGCACGGCGAGACCACGCCGCATCGTACCCATCAACGAGCAATACAACCTGCTCATCGCAGGCCATCTCCAGCAGCTCAATGAGCACACCGAGCACCGAGTCAACCTCGTCCGCGCTCGCCACATCACGCGCGACGCGTTCGATGTGACGCACCTTATCTCGAGCTAAATCAGGAGCCTCCAAGAGCGCCAACAAGCGAGCGCACTCGCCCGAAAGGGCATCGCGCACGACATCGGCAATAGCGGCACCACGCCTCGCAGCGCCAGAAAAGTCCAGCGATATCACCGGATAGCAAGCATACTCATCCCGATAGCGCCCACCGTCTGCATCCCAAATCTGAGCATCGGCAAATAAACGCTGACCAGAGCGACCGACCGCTGGACGCTCCAGAAAAGACCTGAGCATCGACAAGTTCATGCTCTTGCCAAAACCCTCGGGTCGACAGCACACCACAACGGACGCGTCGCAGTCCAACACATCGGCAATAAACATGGTCTTGTCAACCAACATGCAGCAACCAAGGGCCTCCGCATAGTCGTGCATGCCAATGGGCAAAACCGCATCGTCGGCACAGCCGATCAAGCGCACGCCAAAGCCGGCATCACAACCATTATTCGCCTGTTCAGGCACCAAAACGTTCCCCCTAAATCGCAACACGATGCCAATTGTAATGACCGCCTCGCGCGTACCGACGACGCCGCGCGAACATATCGGGCAACGGTAGCAACAAGAGGTGTGAGGGGGCATAACTAATCGTTGCACAACAAAACGGGGCCCTATGCATTCGCACCGGACCCCGTCCCAACTCTTTAGTTATCTAGCAACCGAGAGGCTACTCCTCCGAGCTGTCCTCCCCAGAAGCTTTCTTCTGCTGATCGAGCTTATGCTTACCACTTACGATAGACGTAGCGCCCAGTGTGGCCAAGCTTGCACTGGCAAGGCTCGCCATAACGATAAGGTCGCCCGTCTTGGGCATGTTACCGCCAGATGACTTGGTCGTTGTAGTCGTCGTGGTGGTCACCTTTTTGGAGTCATTTTGCTCCTGGTTCCGGTTGTCAGTGTTGCCTTTACCGTTGTCCTCGCCCTGCTGCTTTCCGTCCTTGGTCTTGCCCTTGCTCTCGTCCTTCTCCTCAGATTCAGACTTCTTATCCTCGTCCTTCTTCTGAGTGGACTTGTCGTCCTTCTCCTCCGAGCTAGAACCTTTATCGGATACGGTCTTCTCGGAAGCCTCATCCTTGGAGTCGCCCTTTGCGGCCTCGGTCTTTTCCGTGGAAACCTGATCAGAGTTGTCCTTGTTCTGAGTCGAGCCATTATTGACGCCAGCCATCAGCGAAGAGCCCAGCGTAGAACCAAGCTGCTCGGAAAAAGAAGGCTTCTTGTCCGGCGAAGCAACGGGAGCGTCCGGCGCCTTATTCGAGTCGTCCTTGGAAGCATCGGAATCAGGGGTTGCGTCAGAGCCGGAGCCGTTGTTAGAGCCGGTGTCAACGGACGAATCGCTCGAGCCGGTGGATGAGTTAGAGGTGTCAGCGCCGGTCGAACCAGAAGCGTCGCTGTCCGTATTGCCGGCAGAGCTTGAAGACGAATCGCCCGCAGCAGAGCCGTTCGAGATGGAACCGTCGTTGGTAATGCCACCAGCAGAGCCATTACCGTCAGCATCGGTCGAGGGCGCATCCATCCTGTCATCGTTGGGATCGTCACTCGAGTCGTCATTCGAATCAGGTGTCGGCGAGGGCGCCGGCGTAGGCTCGGGCTGCACGGGCGTCGCAGCGGCTGCCTCGTCCTCGGCGATATAAGCCAAGCAGTCCTTCAGCTCATTCTTATAACGATTCTTCCAGCCCTCATGATACTGGGGCTGGCTCGAATACTTGGTAGCGACGTTATCGACCACGCTATTGGAGAGCGCCGTCACAAACTCACGGTCAGTCATATCATTAGAAAGATTCGCCCAGCGGAAGAAGTCCCTGCAGCCACCGGTGCCACACATGTTGGTGATGCTCCACACCATGCCCTTGACGCAGTCGGCGCGGCCCGAAATATCAATACCAAGGCCGCTCTTGAGCCACGCCTCGGTCACCGCATAGTACGAGTTGTACGCATACGCATCCTGCAGAGCCGAAAACTCAGCAGGGTCGATGTTATAAGCGCCCTGGAAGGCCTCCTGCGCAATACGGCCCAACTCGGTGGGCTGGCCGTTCTCGTACATGGCATTGCTCGTGTTGGAAATCTCGCTGCCGCGATCAATCGCATCCTTGAGCATGCTGTATTTTTCGGGGTTGTAGTTGTAGGCCTGCTTCATAAACGGGATGAGCGACCAACGACGGTCGAACTGGTAATAACCCAGCGCGTTGTAGCCGTCACCATACGAAAAGCCCTGGTTATAGTTGCCATGGCTCTCATATTTGGTGAAGTACTTCATCTCGGGAGTCACGTTGACAAACGAAACGCCCTGGACCGACCTCAGCACGCCCGAGAAGGACTGTTGGGTGTAAAGGCCCTTATCGATATCGGTGGCATCCGAGGCAATGCCCGGCGTGGGCTCCTCGGCAGCGGCGGGTGCCGGCGCGGAAACGGCGCCAAACGAAAGCGCCAGCGTCAGGCCCGCGACAATAGCAGAATGCTTGGGCTGCATAAGACCCTCCCTGCATTGGTGTAGTTAAAGTTCAGTTTGCAAAGATAAAAATAAGTATTGCAGCTCGCCCGTTGTTGCACAACAACCCCTCGGTAAACGGCAACAACCCTCCGCGAAATCTTAAGGAATTGCGCTCAACCTACAGCTTAATGTCAAAGTTGATCTCGGGGACGGCGGCCAAGTCGGCCAACGTCACGCCGTCGACGTACTTTTCGATCACGTCGTCCAAACCGCGCCAGAACTTGACGGTCGAGCAAAGGTCGCTACGGGTACAGCTGTTATCGATGCCATCGCACGCCACCGGGGCCGTGCTGCCCTCGACGGCACGCAAGATGTCGCCGGCACGCACTTCGGCCGGGTCCTTGGCCATCATGTAGCCGCCGCCCTTGCCACGCACGCTCTTAAGCAGGCCAGTCTTCATAAGCGGACGAACCAGCTGCTCCAGATACTTTTGCGAGATATGCTCGCGGTCGGCGACCTCGCGCAGAGCAATCTTGCCCTCGGCGTCACCAAGCGCTGCGATATAAATCATCAAACGGAGGGCATAGCGGCCCTTGGAAGAAATGAGCATACCTACCCTTCCATAACGCTGGGGACAAGCACTGCCGATGAATTTGTCCCACAATCTGAAAAGTCGAGTGGATTAGTCGGGTTTTCCCTTGACTAACGCCGAACCCATAGTAACTTTATTCCGAGAAGATTCCTAGGGTTTCGTACACCTATGAGTACACCATATACAGAGAGGGACAGCATGAGCGCAAATCCGCTGCTTTCCATCGAGGGTCTCACCGCCTCCGTGGACGAGAAGACCATCCTCCACAACGTCAACCTCAACGTCGCCACCGGCGAGACCCATGTGCTAATGGGCCCCAACGGCGCCGGCAAGTCCACCCTCGGCCACCTGGTCATGGGCGACCCAACCTATACCGTCAATGACGGCCGCATCGTCTTTGACGGCCAGGACATCACCGAGCTCACCACCGACAAGCGCTCCCGCGCCGGCCTGTTCCTGAGCTTCCAGGCACCGGTCGAGATCCCCGGCGTGCCGCTGTCAAGCTTTTTGCGCGCCAGCATCGCCGGCCGCCCCGGCCTGGAGATGAAGGGCAAGGAGTTCCGCCGTCGCGTCAAGGAGCTCGCAGCCGAGCTCAACATGGATACCGCCTACCTCAACCGCGAGCTGGGCGTGGGCTTCTCGGGCGGCGAGAAGAAGAAGGTCGAGATGCTCCAACTTCTGCTGCTGCAGCCCAAGCTCGCCATCCTGGACGAGACCGACTCCGGTCTGGACGTCGACGCCCTGTCCACCGTCAGCCACGGTATGGACGCCTACCGCAAGAGCTGCGACGGATCCATGCTCATCATCACGCACAACACGCGCATCCTGGAACACCTGGACGTCGACCGCGTCCACGTTATGGTCAAGGGCCACATCGTGCGCGAGGACGACGCCTCGCTGATCCCCTGGATCGACAAAAACGGTTTTGAGACCTTCGAGCGCGAGGCCGCCGAGCAGCGCGCCCAGGCCGAGGCCGCCGCTGCCGAGCAGCAGGCGTAAAGGGGCGACGCAATGACCAAGAACCGCACCGAGGTCGCGGACATCGACCGCAGCCTCTACGACTTCGCCTATGGCGAGGAGGGATTCGAGCGCCTCGACGCCGGCATCACGCCCGACATCGTGCGCGAGATCAGCGCCAAGAAGGACGAGCCGCAGTGGATGCTCGATCTGCGCCTCAAGTCCCTCGAGATCTTCAATCGTTTTCCCGATCCGACGTGGGGCCCCTCCATCGAGGGCCTGGACATGGACAACATCGTCACCTACGTCAAGCCCAACACCGACCAAAAGCACGACTGGGAGTCGGTGCCCGACGACATCAAGAACACCTTTGAGCGCCTGGGCATTCCCGAGGCCGAGCGCAGCTACCTGGCGGGCGTCGGCGCGCAGTACGACTCCGAGCTCGTCTACCACAACATGCAAGACACCGCGTCCAAGATGGGCATCGTCTACTCCGGCATCGAGGAGGCCCTGCACGACCCGCAGTGGGAGCCGCTCATCCACGAGAAGTTTATGACGCTCATCCCGCCCACCGATCACAAGTTTGCGGCCCTGCACGGTGCCGTGTGGTCGGGCGGCTCGTTTGTCTACGTGCCCAAGGGCACCAAGCTCGACTTCCCGCTGCAGAGCTACTTCCGCCTTAACGCCAAGGGCGCCGGCCAGTTTGAGCACACGCTCATCATTGTCGAGGACGACGCCGACCTGCACTTTATCGAGGGCTGCTCCGCACCCAAGTACAACGTGGCCAACCTCCACGCCGGCGCTGTGGAGCTCTTTGTGGGCAAGCGCGCGCACCTGCGCTACTCGACCATCGAAAACTGGTCCAAGAACATGTACAACCTCAACACCAAGCGTGCGCGCGTGGACGAGGACGGCGACATCGAGTGGATCAGCGGCTCCTTCGGCAGTCACGTGGGCTATCTCTACCCTATGAGCGTGCTCAACGGCCGCCGCGCCCGCTCGAGCTTTACCGGCATCACCTTTGCTGGCGCCGGCCAGAACCTCGACACCGGCTGCAAAGTCGTGCTCAACGCGCCCGAGACCTCGGCAACCGTCGAGACCAAGGGCATCTCCAAGAGCGGAGGCATCCAGACCTTCCGCAGCTCCATCGTGGCCACGCCCAAGGCCGAGGGTTCCAAGGCAACCGTGAGCTGCCAGTCACTCATGCTCGACGACCAGAGCCGCTCCGACACCATCCCCGCCATGGACATCCGCGCCAAGAATGTCGACATCGGCCACGAGGCCACCATCGGCCGTATCGGCGACGATAAGGTGTTCTACCTGATGAGCCGCGGTATCTCGGAGGAAGAAGCCCGTACCATGATCGTCAACGGCTTTGCCAACCCGGTCTCCAAGGAGCTACCGCTGGAGTACGCCGTCGAGATGAACAACCTGATCAAGCTCGAGATGGAAGGAGCGATCGGATAATGAAACAGACCACGAACACCGCTGCTACCACCCTTGAGCAGGTCAATGCGATGCCGGCTGCCACATGGGGCTGGCTGAAGATGAACCAGACCAAGCTCGAGCTCTCTGACGAGCTTGCCGCCGCTCCCGCCGAGACCGTTAAGGTTGAGGGCTTGGACGAGCAATTTGCTGGCGTGGCAGACGCGTTCGACGCCGCCATGGACGCCATGGCCGAGCGCTTCCCCGAGCGCCGCGCCTCCGCGCCCGGCGATGCCGCCGACCGCGCCCGCATCACGCCCGAGACCGAGCTCGACGTGCCCGCCACCTCCGTCTACCAGGCCGGTGCCATTAAGCTGGAGGAGGAGCTCTCCCCCGCTGAGGCCTTCGAGACTGGCATGGGCGAGGCTGCCTACACCTACCTGGCCGACCACGCCACCAAGCGCGTCGTCATCGATGTGCCCGCATATAAGCACGCCACGGTTACCGTGCGTGTGAGCGGTGTCGATGCCGCCGCGGCCATCGCCGCCATCGACGTCGTCGTCCGTCCCCAGTCGACGCTCGACCTGCAGATCGCCCTGGACTCCCCCGTTGCCGGCGAGGGCGTCGTGGGATCCGTGCTGCGCGTGTGCGCCCACGAGTACGCCACCGTCAACGTGACCTGCACGCAGACGCTCGACGATAGCTGGATCGCGCTCGACGACACCGGCCTGTTCCTGGACGAGGGCGCGCGCGTCAACGTGCAGCACACCGTCCTGGGTGCCGGCGCCAGCGCCACCGGCCTTGCCGGCGACCTGCTGGGCGATACCGCCAAGGTCACCATCGATACTGACTACCTGGGCGCCCGAGAGCAGGTGCGCGACTTTAACTACGAGCTGCGCCACCGCGGTCGCAAGACCGAGTGCGAGATCGACGCCAACGGCGTGCTGACCGGCACGTCCAAGAAGGTCTACCGCGGCACCATCGACCTCGTGCACGGTTGCAAGGGTGCAACCGGCACCGAGCGCGAGACGGTGCTTTTGGCCAACAAGGGCGTCGACAACAAGACCGTTCCCGTCATTCTCTGCGACGAGGACGACGTCGCCGGCAACCACGGAGCCACCATCGGCCACGTCCGCGACGAGCAACTGTTCTACCTCGCCTGCCGCGGCCTTGACCAAAACGCCGCCGAGGACCTGTTCGTCCGCGCCAAGCTGGAGGACGCCGCACTTTCCGCCACCGACGAGCGCACCCGCGCCGCCGTCGTCCGCCTGGGCAACAACCTGATCGACAACTTTGAAGAGGAGCTCGCATGATCGACACCGAGCACGTTAAATGCGACACCTGTACCGCACCGGAGCCTATGGAGCTCGACGCCAGCGACGAGGCCTCGCGCGGCTGGCCTACCGTCGACATCGAGACTAATCCCTACAAGGCGCAGTTCCCGCTGTTCCAGCAGCACCCCGAGATCGCCTTCCTCGATAGTGCCGCTACCGCGCAGCGTCCTGCCTGTGTGCTCGACGCCGAGCGCGACTTCTACCAGCGCATGAACGCCAACCCTCTGCGCGGCCTGTACTCGCTGTCCGTCGAGGCCACTGAGGCTATCGCGAAGGTGCGCCAGCAGATCGCCGACCTCATCGGCGCTGCCCAGGCCAACGAGGTCGTCTTCACCCGCAACACGAGCGAGTCGCTCAACCTGGTCGCCAAGAGCTTTGCACCCACAGTCCTCGAGCCGGGCGACGAGGTCGTCATCACCATCATGGAGCACCACTCCAACCTGATTCCGTGGCAGCAGGTCTGCCGCGAGACCGGCGCCAAGCTCGTCTACCTCTACCCCACCAAGACCGGTCAGCTCACCACCGAGGAGGTTCTTGCCAAGGTTGGTCCCAAGACCAAGATTCTGGCCGTGGGTCAGGTCTCCAACGTGTTGGGAGTCGAGAACCCAGTCAAGAACCTCGGCAAGCTCGTGCACAAGTATGGCGGCTACCTGGTCGTCGACGGTGCGCAGTCGCTGCCGCACATGCCGGTCGATGTGGCCGACCTGGGCGCCGACTTCTTTGCCTTTAGCGCACACAAGGCTATGGGCCCCATGGGCATCGGCGTGCTGTGGGGCAAGATGGACCTGCTCAACGCCATGCCGCCCATGCTCACCGGCGGCGAGATGATCGACTCTGTTACCGAGCAGGACGCCGTCTGGGCGCCCGTTCCCGAGAAATTCGAGGCCGGCACACAGGACGCCGCCGGCATCTTCGCCACGGGTGCGGCACTCGACTACCTGGTCAACACGGTGGGTTACGAGAACATCCAGGCACGCGAGCAGGCACTCGTCCACTACCTGATGGGCGAGCTCATGCAGCTCGACTTTGTCCAGATCATCGGCTCCATCTATTGGGACAACCACCACGGCGTTGTGAGCTTTAACGTCCGCGGCATCCACCCGCACGACGTCGCGAGCATCATGGACATGGACGGCGTCTGCATCCGCGCCGGTCACCACTGTGCACAGCCGCTGCTCACCTGGCTGGGCGTCGAGAACCTTGCCTGCTGCCGCGCCAGCGTGGCCTTCTACAACGACAAGGCCGACATTGACAAGTTCATCGCCGGCCTGCATCACGTTTGGAGCACGTTCAATGGGTAATCTGTACACCTCCACCACATTTATGGAGCACAACTCGCACCCCGACTACAAGTACGAGATGGATGCTCCCACGCACGAGCACGACGGCATCAACCCCAGCTGCGGAGACGAGCTCACTCTGCAGCTGCGTGTCGAGAACAACGTGATCGAGGAGGCCTCCTTTACCGGCCACGGCTGCGCCATCAGCCAGGCCAGTGCCGACATCATGGCCGATCTCATCACCGGCGAGACCGTCGAGGAAGCTCGCCGCCTGGCAGAGCTCTTCCTCGCCATGATCCGCGGCGAGAAGCTCTCCGAGGAGGACCTGGAAGACCTGGACGAAGCCGCCCAGCTCCAGGACATCTCGCACATGCCCGCCCGCGTCAAATGCGCCGAGCTCGCCTGGCGCACCCTCGACGGCATGCTCGAGGGGCGAAATAATCAGTAGTACTTGTCCCAAATCTTAAGATTTTTGTTGGCCGAATCGCTTGACAAGAGTGGTTCGGCCATTTTCTATTCCGAGAGCTCAGTCTGTGCCTTCACCCGCGCATAAGCGCGCACGATACGAGAGACGGTACTTTTGCCAATCCCGGTATACCGCTCAATCTGGCGCACCGTAAAACCGGCATCGTGCAATCCAAAAATAACGGTATCGCGCTGCGCAGGCGGTGCGTCTTTAACCCCATGGAGCGGAGCCCCGAGGCTCTTCGCCAACTTGTCGGCAAAGGCGTGGCGTTCCCACTCTGTCTCTTTCATATCGCGCAGCGCCGGTTCGCCGCCGTCGGGCGTCGAAAGCGAATAGGCAATAAAGCCCTCGGCAGAACCAAAAAGCTCAAGCACGCAAGAAGGATCAGAAAATCCCCTCGCGACATCGGCCGCGTCACCGTCGTAAGCGCACAAATGCTCCGGAAAGCTGCTCCAGGGATAACGCTCAATGAGACTGATGCCCGCCTCCTGCGGATCGGCGTGAACGGAGCGAATAGCCTCCATCACCTGCCAGTCGGTATCGAGCGAGCGCCGGTCAAAACGGTTCTGGAACAGATGCCCTGTGCGCCCCGTGCGTTTATTGAACCGCCGCGCGTACGTCAAAAGCAGCCGGTGCATCGCCGCGCTCATCGCGTCCTCGTAATCTGCAAGCACCAGACGCACGTGATTGCCCATAAGGCACCAGGCGATAACCGTCACGCCCGCCTTGCGGCAGCACTCACGCATCAGCTCCAAGAACTCCCACCGGTCTTCATCGCCCTCAAAGATGAGCTGCTTGCCCGTACCGCGGGCACAGACATGGTAAAAGCCGGTAACCGTTCTCCAAACGCGCTGCATGGCGCTCCCTTCGCCGGGATCTGCTTGCCATCCAATACAGCACGATTGAAGCGTGCCATCAAAACATTCACGCAAAACAATTCGCTCGCGCGGCCAAAGGCAGTAAACAGGCGGCGAACGGCACCGTTGCAACAGGTCAACCCCTGCAACGCTTACAAAAGCTGACCAAAAGCTTGCCCAAGACGGACCCCCTCTACGGAAGTGCACGACCACAGAATATAGAGTTAAACCGTTTCAATTGAAAGTTCCGCGCATCTCGCTACGAAAACTGAGCCGTTCGCCGAATATTCCGTGCATTTCGCGGTATTATAGGGGCTGCATGTCATGTCCCTTTCGAAGGGTCGCCCGGCAATCGCCAGCCACGGCCCCCAGACGGGACGCCAACACGATAGAGAGGAGAGGCATGCAGTACTCACAGGAAGTGGAGAACATGTGCCCCGTTGCCAAGGGTGCATACCACGGCCCCGCACCCATCCCCGAGGAGGGCAAGTGGGTCCAGGCTAAGGAGATTTCCGACATCTCCGGTCTTACGCACGGTGTGGGTTGGTGCGCACCTCAGCAGGGCGCCTGCAAGCTCACGCTGAACGTCAAGGACGGCATCATCGAGGAGGCCCTCGTTGAGACCATCGGCTGCTCGGGTATGACCCACTCTGCCGCCATGGCTTCCGAGATCCTTCCCGGTAAGACCATCCTCGAGGCCCTCAACACCGACCTCGTCTGCGACGCCATCAACGTTGCTATGCGCGAGATCTTCCTGCAGATCGTTTACGGCCGCAGCCAGACCGCGTTCTCCGAGGGCGGCCTGCCCGTGGGCGCCTCCCTCGACGACCTCGGCAAGGGCCTTCGCTCTCAGGTCGGCACCATGTTCGGCACCAAGGCCAAGGGCGCTCGTTACCTCGAGCTCGCTCAGGGCTACGTCACCCGCATGGCTCTCAATGACAAGAACGAGATCATCGCATTCGAGTTCCTGAACCTCGGCAAGTTCACCGACGCCGTCAAGGCCGGCAAGACCCCCGAGGAGGCCATCGCTGGCGCTATGGGCCACTATGGTCAGTGGGAGAACGCTGCCAAGTACATCGACCCGCGCACCGACGAGGAGACTCACTCCGTCGCCAGCGTGTTCCCGGTTCACGAGTAGAAAGGGAGGGAAATAACTATGACTGTTACGTTCGAAGGTTACGAGCGCCGCGCTGACAAGATCAACAAGTGCCTCGCCGACAACGGCATCGCCTCCCTCGAGGAAGCTCTGCAGATCTGCACCGACAAGGGCTTCAACCCGCGTGAGATCGTCAACAACACCCAGTCCATCGCCTTCCAGAACGCCGAGTGGGCCTACACCCTCGGTTGCGCTCTCGCTGTCAAGCGTGGCGCCAAGTCCGCTTCTGAGGCTGCCGCCATCATCGGCGAGGGCATCCAGGCCTTCACCGTTCCCGGCTCCGTCGCCGAGGACCGCAAGGTCGGTCTGGGCCACGGCAACCTGGGCGCTATGCTGCTCTCCGACGACACCGAGTGCTTCGCCTTCCTGGCCGGTCACGAGTCCTTCGCTGCCGCTGAGGGTGCTATCGGCCTGGCTCTAAACGCCAACAAGGCTCGCAAGAAGCCGCTGCGCGTCATCCTCAACGGTCTGGGCAAGGACGCTGCTCAGATCATCGCCCGCATCAACGGCTTCACCTACGTGAAGACCCAGTTCGACTACTTCACGGGCGAGCTCAAGGTCGTCGAGACCATCCCCTACTCCGATGGTCCCCGCGCCGCCGTCAACTGCTACGGCGCCGACGACGTCCGCGAGGGCGTTGCCATCATGTGGCACGAGAACGTCGACATCTCGATCACCGGTAACTCCACCAACCCCACGCGCTTCCAGCACCCCGTCGCTGGCACCTACAAGAAGGAGCGCCTCGAGGCTGGCAAGAAGTACTTCTCCGTCGCTTCTGGTGGCGGCACTGGTCGTACCCTGCACCCGGACAACATGGGCGCCGGCCCTGCCTCTTACGGCATGACCGACACCATGGGCCGTATGCACTCCGACGCCCAGTTCGCCGGTTCTTCCTCCGTGCCTGCGCACGTCGACATGATGGGTCTCATCGGCATGGGCAACAACCCCATGGTCGGTGCCACCGTCGCCTGCGCTGTCGCCGTCGAGGAGGCCCTCAAGGCCTAATCGCGCCCGCGCGATGCTCATATAGTTGAGCTTTGGAGCCGCTACCCACCCGGGTAGCGGCTCTTTTTGTTTGCGCTGTCGCAGGGTAGCTAATGCCGATATATCAGTTGGGGCGAAATACAAGATGTGATGAGATGGAGCGTCAGAGCGTCCATGACGCCCACCTGCCATATTTGCCCTTTACCGATTTGCCGAGTCTTTGCGGCCCCATTGCCGATCACCCGTGCGACAATGCGCCGGACGAGAAAGGAATCCGATGGAATCGACTGATGTACTGGTAATTGGATCTGGCATTGCGGGCCTTTGTGCCGCCATCGAAGCGGCACGCACGGGTGCAACCGTCACTGTGGCAAGCGCCGGCAAGACCATGAGTGGATCGAGCTTCTTCCCGGGTACCTGGGGCCTCGGCCTCATCGGTCCCGTCGACGAAGACGACGAGCAGGACCTCATCGACACCATCCTGGCCGTCGGCGGCGGCGTTGCCGACCCCGAACTCGTCCAAACGTTCGTCCACGGCATTCCCCAAGCGATTGACTGGCTCGAGCAAGACCTGGGCGTTGAGCTCCAGCGTCCGCAAAGCGCCAAGAGTGCTCAACAAAAGCAATTTATCCCCTGCTTTGACCACAAGACGCGCATGTGGCGCGGCCTCACCCGCAAGCCCCTTGAGGACGCTCTGACGACCTGGATCGAGTCGCTCGGCATTCGCCTGCTCCCCCGCCATGAGCTTATCGACCTTGTTGAGGACACGAACGGCAGAATAACCGGAACCGTACTCTACGACCTTACCGAAAATCGAATCGTGCCCTTTGCTGCCAAGGCCACGATCATCGCAGCCGGTGGCACAGGCGGCCTGTTCGAGCGCAGCCTTACGTCGGCTGATGTGCTCAGCTCCTCGCAGGCCATCGCACTGGCGCACGGCGCAACACTTACTAATATAGAGTTCATGCAGATGATGCCTGGCTTCATCGAGCCCAAGCGTAACTTGGTCTTCAACGAGAAAACCTGGCGCTACGTGCATGTAGACCAGCCGGTAGATATTGCCGACGACAAGCTGGACGACCTGCTCGAGCAGCGCTCTGGATATGGTCCCTTCACGTCACGCTTGGCCTCCCGCGCTATCGATCTCGTCATCGAACAGGCAGGTGCCGAAGGCCTGGCACTCCACTACGACTTCCCCCGCGAGGATGTCCCAGAGTTTGTGCAGACCTTTGCCACCTGGCTGCAAGACGAGCACGGCATCGCGCCGACCGACGAGATGCGCGTTGCGATGTATGCCCACGCCGCTAACGGCGGCATCAAGATCGATAAGACCGCGCACACGGGCGTTGAGGGCCTCTACGCTTGCGGCGAGGCGACAGGCGGCATGCACGGCGCCGACCGCATTGGTGGCTTGTCAAGCGCCAACGGCATCGTGTTCGGACGCATCGCGGGCGCATCGGCAGCCCTTGCAGCGCAGAAAGAGCCTGAGACAGCCCTGAAGGCGGATATCGCCCTCCCCCGCTACGGCATTTCCACAACAGATGCCGAACGCCTGACACACGGCCTTAAGCACACGATGAGCACCTATTGCATGATCAACAGGACCGAAACAGGCCTATCTGAGGCCCTGCAACAGCTTGAAAGCCTGCAAGACAAGGCCATGGCGCTGAGCAAGCCGCATGCCGATGACAGCGAGATCGCAGCCCTCGCCCGCCTACAGTCGCAGATTCGACTAGCACAGGAAATGGTCAAAGCCATGCGCAAGCGAACTGAAAGCTTAGGTTCGCACTATCGAGCAGACTAAATCGATTCTCACTTTGAGTTTGATCACAACTTCTCAACATGCATCGAGCCCCGTAAGCATGATTCCCCTAAGGAGAACACGCCTACGGGGCTTTAGCCGTGTTTCCCTAAGGGAATCACGGTGCAGATTACTCAGCTCCGCGCCCTTTCGGGTTCGACCCCATGCGAGGTTAACAAAAAAACGACCAGCCTAAGCCAGTCGCTTTAACGATCTTTGGGTGGGCCGTCAGGGGGTCAGCCTGCTGCGCAGGCGGCCGCTGCGGCGCCAAGGCGCCTTGCGCGCTGCGCTGGTAAATGCTTACGCATTTCCTCAGCTCCGCGCCCTTTCGGGTTCGACCCCATGAAAGGTCAACAAAAAAGCGACCAGCCTGAGCCAGTCGCTTTAACGATCTTTGGGTGGGCCGTCAGGGGGTCGAACCCTGGACCTTGGGATTAAGAGTCCCCTGCTCTACCAACTGAGCTAACGACCCGATATCAACACAAAGCAAGAACTGGGGTGGGTAAAGGGACTCGAACCCTCGACCTACGGGACCACAACCCGTCGCTCTAGCCAACTGAGCTACACCCACCGTGTCCTGTGCGCTTCGCGCTCGACTATTATTGCAAGGAACGCCACACGATGCAAGCCCCAATTTTCAAGAATTTTGAAAAGAGTTTTTCGAGACCATTTCGAACAAATCCCACCGGTTTCATAGGAGTAAACTTGCCCCACTGCAAATCCTCGAAAGGACCGTCATGAAAGAACTCTCCAACCGCACGGCAACGTTTACCGATTCGGTCATCCGCCGCATGACACGCATCTCCAATAAGTACGGCGCTGTCAATCTCTCGCAGGGCTTCCCCGACTTCGATCCCCCGGCGCAGCTGCTCGATAGCCTCAGCGCCATCGCCAGCGACCCCAAGCCGCTCTATCACCAGTACTCCATTACCTGGGGCTCCCAGGCCATGCGCGAGGCGCTCGCCGCCAAACAGGAGCACTTTATGGGCATGCCGGTAAACCCCAACGAGAACATCGTGGTCACCTGCGGCTCCACCGAGGCCATGATGGCCGCCATGATGACGGTTACGAACCCCGGAGACAAGGTCGTCATCTTCTCGCCGTTCTACGAGAACTACGGCGCTGACACCATTCTCTCGGGTGCCGAGCCCATCTATGTGCCGCTCAACCCGCCCACATTCGACTTTGACCGCGAGGCGCTCGAGGCAGCCTTCCGCGACAACGACCCCAAGGCCATCGTCCTGTGCAACCCTTCTAACCCTTGCGGCAAGGTCTTTACGCGCGAGGAGCTCACCTTCATCGCCGACCTCTGCAAAAAGTACGACGCCTACTGCATTACCGACGAGGTATACGAGCACATCGTCTACGCGCCCCACGAGCACGTCTATATGGCCACGCTGCCCGGCATGTTCGAGCGAACCATCAGCTGCAGCTCGCTGTCTAAGACGTACTCCATCACCGGTTGGCGCTTGGGCTACACCATCGCTCCGTCCCAGATCACCGAGCGTATCAAGAAGGTCCACGACTTTCTCACCGTGGGTGCCGCCGCTCCCCTGCAGGAAGCCGTTGTCACCGCCCTCAACTTCGACGACAGCTATTACGATGAGGTCCTCGACCTCTACACCGCCAAACGCGACTTGTTCTGCCAGGGGCTCGATAGCATCGGTCTTGAGCATAACGTGCCGCAGGGCGCCTACTACGTCATGATGGACATCTCTGAGTTTGGCTATGACAGCGACCTCGAATTCTGCGAGGACCTCGCATCCAAGGTGGGCGTGGGCGCCGTGCCCGGCTCGAGCTTCTTCCGCGAGCCCGTCAACCATCTGATTCGTTTCCACTTTGCCAAGCGGGACGAGACGCTTAACGCGGCACTGGAGAACCTCAAGTCTCTACGTGATAAAATCAAGCCGCGCGGGTAAGGACGGCCCGGCAGCTAAAGTAGCCAAAGAAGCCTCGCACCGCCCGCCACGTTGCGAGGCTTCTTTTTATAGCGCTTTCTTAAATGGTTTAGAGCCCTATACTTTAGTCACGGAGCAACTCGTCCCAGAGAGAGGAATACTATGGCAGAACAGCAGCTTATCGGAGCGCTCGAGGCCGGCGGCACCAAGATGGTCTGCGCCACGGGCTATGCAGACGGTACGGTCCTGGAGCGTGAGCAGATCGCGACCACGACCCCGCAGGAGACCGTTGAGGCCGTCAATGCATGGTTTGCCGACAAGGGCATCGCCGCGCTGGGCATCGGCGCCTTTGGCCCCACCGCAGTCAACCCTGCCTCGCCCCAATACGGCAAGATCCTGGAGACGCCCAAAACGGCATGGCGCTACTTCGACCTGCTGGGCACCATCCAAAACGAGCTCAATATTCCCTGCGGCTACGACACCGACGTCAACGTCGCCTGCCTGGGCGAGGTCACCTTTGGTTGCGCCCAGGGCCTTACCGATGTGGTCTACCTGACCATCGGCACCGGTGTGGGCGCCGGCGTGCTCTCGGGCGGTAAGCTCGTACACGGCATGATGCATCCCGAGGCCGGCCACATCCTGGTCACGCGCGACCCGCGCGACACCATTGGCGAGCACAGCGCCTGCCCCTTCCACGACAACTGCCTAGAGGGCCTCATCGCCGGCCCCGGCGTTAAAAAGCGCTGGGATGGCAAGAGCGCTGGAGACATGGCCGATGACCCGGAGGCCATGGACCTGCTCGCCGGCTATCTGGCACAGGCGCTCATGACCTACACGCTGTGCTACGCGCCGCAAAAGATCATCATCGGCGGCGGCGTGGCCGACCACACCCCCATCGTGCCGCTCGCACGCAAAAAGTGCGCCGAGATGCTCAACGGCTATATCGTCACGCCCGAGGTCAACGACATCGATTCCTATATTGTCAACAACAGCCTCGAGGGCAAGCAGGGCATCATGGGCTGCCTGGCCCTGGGCGCACAGGCGCTTCAGTAGCAGACGCACCCACAGAGCGTGGCGCGCTCGGCAAATCCAACCTACGGAACGACGCCACCACGCCTCATATAACCCCTCAAATAAAAAAGGCCGCCTAGGACCAAACAATACGTCCTAGGCGGCTTTTTTGGCGCACATCAGCCACCGTAAGAGATATCGGAGCACAACGCCCGTTGCCGCTCCACAGCAGTCGATCATCACATCGGTGATCATGCCGGCGCGTCCCGGCACAAAGAGCTGAATCGTCTCGTCGATCGAGGGAATCAGCAGCAGGAACACCGCCGTGGGCAGCAGCACGTCAAAGGTGCGCCGGCCCTCAAAATCAAAGGCGTGCGTTGCCAAGATGCCGAGCACCATATACTCGGTAAAATGCGCGCACTTGCGAACAACAAAGTTGGTCACCCATTCATATGGAAGTCCCACGCCGTGCAGGAAACCGCGGATAGCTTCCATAACCGTTAGGCTCAGCGAGCCCGACCCCGAGCCGGGAACCAGCGAATTGCCCCAGATCAAGAGCGCCATCAGGCAGGTTACAACCGCCCATTTTCGATTGATCTTAACCATGCAGAAGTTATGCCTCCGCGCGGAGCGGCGCGAAGCTGGCGGTACCGCCCTCGATAACGCTCAGATAGGCACGGCCCGTACGCTTGGCGGTTGAGGACTGCAGGCGCTCGATCTCTTCCTCGAGGATCTGATTGACGCGCTCGTGACGACGGTTTTCCATAATGCCGGCGGCAATAGCCTCGGCCCGCTCGATGCTCTCGCGCGAGATACGGGCAGTATCCTCGGGGAACACAGCACTGTGACGGCCGACATAGGCGGGGGCAGCAGGCTGAGGGGCAGCGACGGGAGCGGGGGCTGCAACAGGAGCAGGCTCGTCAATCTCATCCAGAATCGCGGTGGCGGCGGCCCACATGTCCTCGTGGCCCGAGTAATCAGCCATGGGGACATCAACCTCGAGTGAGGCATCCGGAAGGTCGCCGGTGTCGATGCGATCTTGGGCATCAATCGATGCGGTGATGGCTGCAGGCTCATCGAGGTCATCGAAATCGATATCCGCGGCACCGGAGATGATAGGCATGCTGGCGAGGTTTACATTGTACGGCGCAGCCTCAGCCGCCTGCTGCTGGGCAGGAGCGCCCCACAGCGAGCTTTCGGCGGCACGGCGGGCGGCAACGGCCTCCTCGTCCGCGGCCATGGCTTCATCAACGTACGAATTGTCGGCAGAAGCGTTCGCGTCCGCCGAGGTAGCGCTGTAGGCGTTATTGGCTGCCGCGTTGGCGACGAGTGCCACGAAAGCCGCCGTGCTGCCCGCAGGGGCGGCCTGGGAGCCAGACACGGCGCGTGCCGCGGCGGCGATGTCGTCGCGATTGAAGGAGCCGGTCTGCCCGCCGTTGGTGAGCTCGTCGATGGCGACTTGATAGACGTCGCGCGAGTGTGCAGGGTCGCAGCTCACCGGCGAATCGTCGTCAAGCATACTGTCGATCATGGACCAAGCCTCGTCCTCGTCCATAGCATCTGCGGCTCGAGCGATGGTAGGGACACCATCATCGGCATGACGGCGCTGGAACGCACCAGTCAGGCCGGAAAGGAATGCCGAGGTAGACTGCTCCGCCTGAGCCTGAGAATCAGAAGCCGCAGCGTAAGGAGTCGCATCCTGCTGCTGAGCTGGAATCGAGGCGGTCTTGAACTCGCTTTGATGCTGATTGAGATTGGCGGCACCGCCCATGGCATCGGGCTGGAACAGACGCTCTTCACGCTGCGCACGATACTCGGAGATACCCAGCGAGGCGGCATAGATGCCCACGCCCGCCACCGCGCCCACGGCGAAGGGAACCGCACCCGCCACGACCGTCTCGTTCACAGACGAAAACGGCAGCGTCGCGGCATACATAACCACGGGAGCGGCAAGGCCGATCCCGCACGAAAGTCCGGCAAGGACTGCTCGTTGTGTTGCATCAGAAGAAGCCATGAGCTCTCCCCATCTTCCAGCACCCAAATCGCATCATTCAGTTGGCTGCGCGAGAGAAGATGAAGCGGGGCTATGCCCCAAAGCAACGGTATATGGTTCGTTTCATCTGCGTTTTCCGTCGCGAAGCTTAAAAGCTATTATGCGAAACCGCCCTGTCGATTGCAAGCGACGATGTCGGATTGAAACGGGAAACCTGCTGCTTGCCAGTCTTATGGTCAAAAAAGCGCGGAGCGGCAATATAGAAAAGGGCCGAGGCTCAAAGCCCCGACCCTTTATTGCATTGATGACTATCGCTGTGCGTGGATGACAACCTAGAACGTCTGCTCGTAGTCGCTGTGCTTTTTGGCCGAACGCACCAGGAACTCCTGGTTGGTGTTGGTGCCCTTAAGACCCTTGATAAACGATGCGGCCGCGCGCTCGGTGTTGTTCATGCCGGCAAGAATGCGACGCAGGCCAAAGACAAACGGACGCATCTGCTCGTCGACCAACAGGTCCTCGTTACGCGTACCGGAGGCAACGGGGTCGATAGCCGGGAAGATGCGGCGGTCGGCCAGGTCGCGGTCGAGCTTGAGCTCCATGTTGCCGGTGCCCTTGAACTCCTCAAAGATGACCTCGTCCATCTTGGAACCGGTGTCGATGAGGGCAGAGGCCAGGATGGTGAGCGAGCCACCGTTCTCGATATTGCGGGCTGCGCCCAGGAAGCGCTTGGGCGGATACAGTGCCGCCGAATCGACGCCGCCCGAAAGGATGCGGCCTGAGGCGGGCGCCGCCAAGTTGTAGGCGCGGGCAAGACGCGTGATGGAGTCGAGCACCACCACAACATCGCCGCCCAGCTCCACGATGCGCTTGGCGCGCTCGATGACGAGCTCTGCCACGCGAGTGTGGTTGTCGGCGGGCATATCGAAGGTCGACGCCACAACCTCGCCCTTGATGGAACGCTGCATATCGGTGACCTCTTCGGGGCGCTCGTCGACGAGCAGGCAGATGAGGTGCACCTCGGGGTTGTTAATCGAGATAGACTGGCAGATCTTCTTGAGGATCGTGGTCTTGCCGGCCTTGGGCGGGGACACGATCAGGCCACGCTGACCCTTGCCGATCGGCGACACGATGTCGATGGCGCGACCGGTAATGGAGTCCTTGCCGTGCTCCATGCGCAGCGGCTCGTTGGGATAGACCGGGGTGAGGTCGCCGAACTTAGGACGGTTGCGAATCTGCTCGGGGTCCAGACCGTTGACGGTCGTGATTTTGGCGAGGCCGGCGCGCTTGTCGCCGCCGCGCGAAGGACGCAGCGAGCCCTCGATGACGTCGCCCGTGCGCAGACGCGCGGAGCGGATGAGGTAGGCGGGCACGAAGGCGTCGTCGTTGGACTTCATGTAGCCATGGGCGTGGATGATGCCGGAGCTGTCCGGGCGAATCTGCAGAATGCCCTTGATGTCGCGGAAGCCCTCGGCCTTCGCGGCAGTGGTGTAGATTTCCTCGACGAGCTCGGCCTTCTTCTTGCCGGTCGTCTCGATCTCGAACTCCTTGGCCTTCTCGCGCAGTTCGGCGACCTTCATGGCCGCGAGTTCCTCGCGCGAAAGCGTGGGCTCGGTGGGGGCGGCATTACGTTCCTTGTTGCGCTGCTTGCGATCGCGCTGACGGTTGCGACGGTCGTTGTTGCGGTCGTCCTTGCGCTCGTTGCGCTCGTCGTTGCGCTTGTGCTGGCGACGGTTGGGACGAGTGCCGTCTTCGGCCTCGGCGGGCGCGGCGCCATCGGTTGCGGCGGCATCGGCGTTAGCCGCAGTATCATCGCTGGCCTCGGCCTTGGAATCGCCCTGCAGCTCGGCCTCGGCCTGCTGCTCGGACGCCTTGGCCTTAGCGGACTTCTTACGACCGCGCTTGGGCTTCTCGGACGCAGACTGTTCGACGTCTTGGGGCTCGGCGGCATCAGTCGATGCATCGGCGGTCGTCTCGGCGGAATCCTCGGACGCACCCTTCTTGGCAGTCTTGGCCTTGGACGTGCGCTTAGCAGCAGTGCGACGACTGCGACCGGGACGGACGTCGGCGGGCTCGACATCGGCGGAAGCGGCCTCGGAAGTCGTAGCATCCTGGACGGGTGCATCGGCAGTGGTTGCAGACTCGGCGGTCGCCGCAGCATCCCGAGCAGCTGCGGCTGCGGCTGCAGCCTTCTCTGCCTCGACGAAGGCCTTGGGCTTGCGGCCGCGACGGTGCGGGCGCAAAGCCGGATCGACAACGGGAACTTCGCTGGCCTCGACAGACGCAGCGGGCTCAACAGGCGATGTGCCCTCCCCTGCCACGGAACGGACCGAAGCCTCAGTGAGCTCGGGGGTTACCTGATCGGCAACCTGCTCGGCCTTAGCAGCCGTGCGACGGCGTGTGCGCGGTACCGGCTTCTCGGTCGGCTGGTCGGCGACAGGGGTCTCGGTGGCGGCAGGTGTCTCGGGCACAGACGGAGCTGCAAGCTCGGTCAGAGCCGCGGCCTCACGCTCGGCAGCACGACGGCGGGCGCGCACCACCTGAGCCTCGCTAATCTGAGCCAACGCACGTGCCTGCGCGACCTCATCGGAAATCGGCGCCGAGGAGTCAGCTGCAACGGTGCGCTTGGCGCGCGTCGTGCGCGTGGTACGGCGCTTGGGCTTGGTGACCTCCTCGCCGTCTGTGGCAGGCTTGGCCGTGCGGCGCGTGCGCTTGGGCTTTGCCGGAACAGCCTCCTCACCAGTTGCAGGCACGGCCTTCTCAGCCGTTGCAGGCGTAGGCGTCGAAGCAGCCTTAGGCGTCTCAGGAGCCGAGGCATGCGCGGGCGCCGCGACCTGGTCCGACGCAACCGGTGCAGCGGGAGCGGCTTGCGTCGTCATTATTTCGTTTTCTTGCTGTTGATCAGACACAGTGTTTGCTCAACTTTCTTTTCAAGCCCTGTGATCACATGCTCCCTGCATAAACCTTCAGGGCGGCTAAACAGTCTAGTTCCGTTCAAAACGACGGACATCATTGATCTGTATCGAGATGATTGCGTCATATACGCAGCGTTAGTGTAACACAACCGCAACCACCTGCAACTTAGTCATTGGGAACGCTCTTAAACGACTAGTCAAAAGGGACAATCTTTGGTTTAACACCCACAAATCTGACTGCCTCCGCCAAAACTATGGCGGTTTACTACGATGAATCGCTCAACCGCGACCACTCCGAAACTTGTTGAACTAAAACCGCAGGTAGATGCCTTGCACTTTTTTGCGAAAAGCCGGCGTGGTTGGAATTTCTCATTTCATCGTAGTAAACCGGCATAGTTTCGTATTTCCAGCAGTTCCAAATTCGTCAATACGTCGGCGTTTGCAAAAAGCCCGACCTCCGTGGGAGATCGGGCTTTCAAGGCTCAGTTAAACCAAACTTGCGCGGTCAAATGACTCGCAGATTACATCTGCTCGGGCGCGGAAACGCCAACGAGGGTGAGCACCAGGGCGAGCGTCACGCGGACGGCGTCGCAAGCGGCCAGACGGGCGCGCGAAAGCTCGGGGTCGACGGGACGGCCCTCGCTCGGCAGAACCTGGCAGGCAGCATAGAAGCTGTGGAAGTCGCCGGCGAGTTCCTCAGCAAAGTGCGTCAGACGGAACGGGGCGCGGTCGCGAGCGCAGCTGGCGATGAGGTCGGTGAGCTCGTTGAGCTTGCGCGAAAGGGCGAGCTCGGTCGGGTCGGTCAGCAGCGAGTAATCGACGTTCTCACCGATGGCCTTGGCGGCGACGGCCTTCATGCCCATCTCGTCAGCCTGCTCGGGCGTAACGTCAGCGGCACGGCGCAGGATGGAGCACACGCGGGCGTGAGCGTACTGCACGTAGTACACCGGGTTGGAGTTGTCGCGCTTCTTAACGGCCTCGATATCGAAGTCGACCATCTGGTTGGAGCTCTTGGAGATGAGCGTGTAGCGAGCGGCATCGGAGCCGACCTCGTCGACGAGCTCCTGCAGGGTCACCATGGTGCCCTTGCGCTTGGACATACGGACGGGCTTGCCGTTACGCAGCAGGTTGACGAGCTGGCCCAGCAGAACCTCAAACTTGCCGGGATAGCCAAGAGCGTCGCAGACGCAGCGGACGCGCTCGATGTAGCCGTGGTGGTCGGCGCCCCAGATGTCGATGACGTGGTCGACGCGCTGGAACTTATCCCAGTGATAGGCGACGTCGGAGGCGAAGTAGGTGTACTCGCCGTCGGACTTGATCAGAACGCGGTCCTTGTCATCGCCCAGGTCGGTGGAGCGGAACCACAGGGCGCCGTCCTTAGTGTAGAGGTAGCCCATCTTGTCGAGCTTCTCAAAAGCGCGGTCGACGGCGGAGGTGCCGGCGGTCTCGCCCTCGGTGTCCTTCACATACAGCGAGCGCTCGGAGAACCAACGATCGAAGTCGCAATTGACGGCGTGGCAGAGGTCGCGCATGTTGTCGACCATCTTTACATAGCCGCGCTCGCGGAAGCTCTCCATGCGCTTCTGCGGATCGGCGTTGACCCACTTATCGCCGTCGGTGCGCCAGAACTCGGCGGCCTCGTCGATGATGTAGTCGCCGCCGTAGGAGTCCTTGCCCAGAGTCTCGGCAAAGTTGTCCTGGTACGGATGGGTCTCGGGGTGCTCGTCGTTCTCGTCGGCAACAAAGGCGTCGCGGTCTGCGATCAGCAGCTTGTGAGCCTCGTCGATATCCACACCCTGCTTGGCGATGATGTCGGCAAGCTGCATATAGCGCGTGCTGATGGAGTTGCCGAAGGTGTTCATCTGAGAGCCGTGGTCGTTGATGTAGAACTCACGCTGGATGTCGTAACCGGCGTGGTCCATAACGCGGCAGAGCGAGTCGCCCAGCGCGGCCCAGCGGCCGTGGCCGATGTGCATGGGGCCGACTGGGTTGGCGGAAACGAACTCAACCTGGGTCTTCAGGCCACCACCGACGTTGGACTTAGCGAAGTCCATACCCTTCTCGCGAGCCTCGCCAAAGATGGCATTCTTGACGGCAACGGAGAGGTAGAAGTTGATGAAGCCGGGGCCTGCGATCTCGACCTTCTCGATCGCGGGGTCCTCGGGCATATGGGCAACGATGGCCTCGGCGATCTTGCGCGGGGCGCAGTGGGCCAGCTTGGCGGACTTCAGGGCCATGGTAGAGGTCCACTCGCCATGAGAAGTGTCAGCCGGTCGCTCGATAGCGCAATCGTCAAGTTCAAATGCGGAAAGGTCGCCGGCCTCCTGGGCCGCAGCAAGCGCAGCGCGTACCAGCTCTTCAATCTTCTCGGGCATAGATCCTCCTTGTGTTAAAGCCCCCGAGCTCTTGGTCACTCGTAGGGCAAAAGCCAGAGTTTGTAGCACTCTATCACAAGCGACGGGCACTGTCGCAGGGTAAAGCCAATAGATATTGCATATGCACAAAAATGACTACAGCTTGTATGGAGTCACTCAAAGATGCCGGTCTGCCTGCAGATTATGCAGGCGTTGAAAATGCGTAAAGGTGTGAATGAGCTGCGTCTGTTATCGAATACTCTTACCTATCAGAGTTGTGTGCTTTTCCTGCATAAAGTAACGGTTTGCGCACGTCAGCGTGTTATTCTAGACATACGTAAATTCGTATAAGTTGGAGGTAGCATGTTCTCAATCGGTCAACACGTCATTCATCCGGGCCAGGGAGTCTGCACCGTCGTCGGTTTTAGGGACGACACACCGCAGCCCATGCTGCTGCTCGAGACCAAGCAGGGACATGCGCAGACGATCCTCATGTACCCCGTGGCGCAGGCCGACCGTTTGCACGCCGCCATCTCGCAGCAAGATGCCGAGCACTTGCTGAGCCACTATGACGAGCTGGAGTGCGACACCTTTACCGAGCGCAACAGCTCACTTGAGGAGACACACTTTAAGCAGCAGCTCAAGCTGGGCGCGCCCGAGACGGTCCGCGTGGCAAAAACCATGATGCACCGCATTCGCCTGGCCGAGGAAGCTGATAAAAAACCCAGCTCCTACTACATGCGCGTACTCAAGGAGGCCAAACGCCGCTCCATCGAGGAGTTCGCTGTGGCCTTGGGCGTCACCGAGGAGGACGCCGAAGCCCGCCTAGCCCAAGCCGCCCTCAACTAACCCATCCGCGCCAAAAACCACCACAAAGGGGACAGGCACCTTTGTGGTGGTTTTCTTGTTCTAGTAGTATTCATTCTTATCGATACCCACGAGCACAAGGAGTCTCCTATGGCAGAGCCGCTTACCGCCGGAATCACCCGCGACCGCGCGTTCGAACTGCTCAACGAGCACAACAAGGACCCGTTCCACATCACCCATGGCGAGACAGTCGAGGGCACTATGCGCTACTTTGCGCGCGAGTTCGACCCCGAGAACGAGGAGTTTTGGGGCATCGTCGGTCTGCTGCACGACCTGGATTGGGAGGAGCATGAGGACGACCCCATTAACCACACCATCTATGCTGCCGAGATTCTTGAGGGCGAAGGTGCGTCTCCCGAGCTCATTCGCGCCATCCAGACGCACACGTCGGACTTCAACACCTCACTACCCAAGCCCGAGCTGCAGATGGAAAAGATCCTGTTTGCCTGCGATGAGCTCACCGGCCTGATCGGCGCTGCCGTCATCATGCGCCCGAGCAAGAGCGTTATGGACTTTACGACTAAGTCGCTCAAGAAGAAGTTCAAGGACAAACGCTTTGCCGCCGGCTGCTCGCGCGACGTGATTTCGCAGGGCGCCGAGATGCTCGGCTGGGAGCTCCCCGAGCTCTTTGACCGCACCATCGCGGCCATGCAGTCCTTCGCGCCCGATCGCGATACCTTCCAGGCCTAACCGCCCGCGCCAGCTAAAACCGCCACAAAGGGGACAGGCACCTTTGTGGCGGTTTTTCTTGCGCGGTCGTTAGGGGCGGACCTGGCCGGTGCCTCGGAGCTTGTATTTGTAGGTAGTGAGGGCCTCGGCGGCAAAGGGGCCACGGGCGTGGAGCTTTTGGGTCGAGATGCCAATCTCGGCGCCCAGGCCAAACTCGCCGCCGTCAGTGAAGCGCGTGCTGGCGTTGGCGTACACGGCCGAGGCATCGACCGCATCCAGGAAGCGCTCGCAAGCGTCCGTGTCCTCGGCAACGATGGCCTCGGAGTGCATCGTGCCGTAGCGATTGATGTGTGCGATGGCCTGGTCCTCGTTTGCCACGACCTTCACGCTCATCTCGAGCGCCAGGTACTCGCGACCCCAGTCCTCCTCAGTCGCGGCGACGTAGTCATCGCCCTCCACAAAGCCGGCGTCGGCGCACGCGGCGCACGTGGCCTCGTCGCCGTGAATGAGCACGCCGTGATCGTGCAGCACGGCAACGACCGCAGGCAAAAACGCATCGGCCACAGCATGGTCGACCAGCAGCGACTCGGCGGCATTGCACACGCCTACGCGCTGGGTCTTGGCATTAACGATAATGTTGAGCGCCTTATCAAAGTCGGCGGATTCATGCACGTAGATGTGGCAGTTGCCCGTGCCCGTCTCAATCACCGGCACAAGCGACTCGCGCACGCAGCGCTGGATCAGGCCTGCACCGCCGCGCGGAATGAGTACGTCGACAATGCCGCGGAGCTTCATGAACTCGCCAGTGGCCTCGCGGTCGGTGGACTCGATCATCGACACGGCCTCGCGCGGGAAGCCCTTGGCCTCGAGCGCATCGGCCAGCAGCTCGGCGATCATGGCACACGAGTGATAGGCCAGCGAGCCGCCGCGCAGAATACAGGCGTTGCCGGTACGGATGCAGATGCCCGCGGCATCGGCCGTCACGTTGGGGCGCGCCTCATACACCATGGCGACCAGGCCCAGTGGCACACTCACGCGGGTCAGGTCCACGCCGCTTGCGAGTATACGGTGGTCGAGCACGCGGCCGACAGGATCGGGCAGCTCGGCGAGCTTTTCCAGGCCGGCGGCCATGCCCTCGACGCGCTCGGGCGTCAGCAGCAGGCGATCGAGCAGTCCGGCCGAGGTGCCCGCATCGCGCGCGGCAGACATATCGAGCTCGTTGGCGGCAACGATGGAATCGACACCATCGCGCAGCGCCGCGGCCATGGCGCGCACGGCCTCCTGGCGCCGCTCATCGCTCGCCGTGGCAAGCGAGACCGACGCTGCCTTGGCGGCAACGGCAAGATCATGGACATACGTGGCTATATCGACCGACATAGGCGGCCCTTTCTCCTAGAAGTTTGCAACCATGGTAGCCGATTTGCGCATGGCCTCGCCCGCGGCGGTAGAATTGGTCAACCCGAAACACCGCAACGAACGGAAGACTCACATGGCCCTCATCACTTCGTACCACGTCCCCGGCCTTTACGTCGAGGACCACAGCATCGACGTCCCCCTTGACTGGCGCGGCCTAGAGCCGATGCTTCTGGCCGTCGGCAGCACCATGCGCCGCGGCGCTATGCCGGCACCAATCGCCGGCGCGCCCGAGAGCATCAAACTCTTCTACCGCGTGGTTTGCGCGCCCGACCGCATCAACGACGATCTGCCGCTGCTCCTGTTTTTGCAGGGCGGCCCCGGCGGCGAGAGCCCGCGTCCGCTGTCGCCCACAAGCGACGGCTGGATCGAGGAGGCCGTCAAGCACTTCCGCGTGGTCCTTCCCGACCAGCGCGGCACCGGACGCAGTAGCTGCGTGGACGGACACACGATCAAGGCACTGGGTGACCGCGCAACGGCCGCCGGCGCCGACACAGCACGCTCACAGGCGGACTTCCTCAAGCGCCACCTCGCCAGCTCCATCGTGCGCGATTTTGAGTACCTGCGCCTAGTGGGCTTTGGCGGCAAGCCGTGGGTCACGCTCGGCCAAAGCTACGGCGGTTTTTTGACGCTGAGCTACCTGTCGCTCTTCCCCGAGGGCGTGGCGGCGAGCTTTACCTGCGGCGGCATCCCCCACGTGCCGGCGAGCGCCAGCGAGGTCTACGCGCACACCTTCCCGCGCATGGCCGCCAAGACACAGCAGTATTACGACCGCTACCCCGCCGACGTCGAGCGCGTGGCAGCCCTGGCCGATGCGCTCGAGGCTCAGAAGCCCGCGCTGCCCGACGGCTCGCCGATGACGGTCGAGCGCCTACAGCTCATGGGCAGCGACTTTGGCATGAAGCCGAGCTTTGAGCGCATGCATTGGATTATCGATCACGCTTTTGTTGACGGCGACGGCACGCTGACCTGCGGTGCCTCGGTATCTGACAGCTTTTTGATGCGCGCCTTCGAGCGCACCAACACGCGTACAAACCCGCTGTACTGGACACTGCAGGAGTTCATCTACGCCGACGGCGACACCATGCCCATTCGCTGGGCCGCAGCAGAGGAGAAGGCACACCGCGCCGAGTTCGACACCCTCGCGCGCCCGCTCATGTTTACCGGCGAGGCCATGTTCCCGTGGATGTTCGAGCAGATGCCCGAGCTCAAGCCCTTCAAGCCCGCCATGGACCTGCTGATGGAAGACACCAGCTGGGACAAGATCTACGACCCGCAGCGACTGGCGTGCAGCGAGGTGCCCCTGCAGGCCGCGGTGTATTTCGACGACATGTACGTGGATTCGGGCCTGCAGCTTGATACGCTCAGCCGCGTGGGCAACTCGCATGCCTGGGTGACCAACGAGTTCGAGCACGACGGTCTGCACGGCAGCGTGGTGTTCAAGCACCTCTTCGACGAAGCCCTCAACCGAGGAGACCTGCGCCAGATCTTCTAGCAAAGGAGTGTCCCCACCTGCCGGCACAAAAAGAACGTCCCCAAGTGCCGGCACGAGAAAGACAGCGCTGCGGGAAACGATCCGCAGCGCTGTCTTTCTTTATGCAAATACAATCAAGTTATCCCTGTGTATCGCGGGCTTTTCGGCCAGGTCTGCGAGCAGGCGGTTGCTGGCAATCTGGTCCTGGCGACGTCCCGCCGCAAGCTCCAGCACGTCCGAATCGGCCTCGGCGATACCGCGGGCGACGACCATACCGCTCGGGTCGCACACATCGAGCACATCACCCTCGGCAAACTGGCCATCGACCTCGCGAATACCCACCGCAAGCAAGGAAGAGCCACGGCTGACCAGCGCCTTCGCAGCACCATCATCGACCGTCACCGAGCCATGCGCCTTGTCACCCAGCGCGATCCACAGCTTGCGCGGCGCAATGTCCAGGCGCTCCGCCGGCGGATCGAACAGGGTTCCCACGCTCTCGCCACGGGCCAGGCGCACGAGTGCATCGGGCTCCTCGCCCGAGCAAATCACGCTCTGAATGCCCGCCGTCATCAGAATGCGGCTCGCACGGATCTTGGTAATCATGCCGCCCGTGCCCACCGATGTGGAAGAATCACCCGCCGAGGCGATAATCTTGGCATCGATCTTATGCACGACCGGGACGAACTCGGCCGTGGGGTCCTCGTGCGGATTGGCGGTATAGAGGCCATCGATGTCCGAGAGCGTCACGCACAGATCGGCAGAAACCAGGCAGCTCACAAGCGCCGCCAGCGTGTCGTTGTCGCCAAACTTGATCTCGTCGACGGTGACGGTATCGTTCTCGTTGACAACCGGCACCACGCCCAGCTCCACCAGGCGCAGCAGAGCGTCGCGCGCGTGCAGGTAGGACGTGCGACGGGCCGTATCATGGCGCGTGAGCAACACGAGCGAGGTGAGCAAGTCGCGCGCATGGAACTCCTCGTCGTAGGCCGACGAGATGATGCACTGACCAGCCGAGGCGCAGGCCTGCAGGCTCGGCAGGTCGCCGACCGGCTTGCGGTCGAAACCCAACACGGGATAGCCACAGGCGATAGCGCCCGAGCTCACCACGACCAGACGCCAGCCGAGCTTGCGCAGCGCTGCGGCCTGGTCGGCAAGTCCGCCGATAAAGGAGCGGTTGACCTTGCCGTCGACGCCCACCACCGTGGACGAACCGATCTTTACCACCATCGTTTTATAAGAAGTCGTCATACGTCAAACCAATCAACTGTTCAGCGAACGGCCGAGCTGGCGGCCAAGGGAGCGTGACTCGCCCCTACCGCCCAAGGAATTAGTGAGCCCAGGGAAAGGCAGAGGCCGCGGCCATGTTCTTGCGCACGAGCTCGTCGCGCACCTGAGCCAGGCCCTGCTCCATGCCCACCACATAGGTCTGCGGGTACAGGAAGCGCTTGAAAGCTGCGTCCAGATGATCGAGCGCCCAAGCACAGCGCTCGCGCGCGTCCTGGATGCTCTCACGCGGAGCCACCGCACTGCCATCGCGCACGATCGGCACCAGCAGCTCGCGATACTCAAGTTCGGACACGTCAGTCACCAGGGCGGCATCATTCACGGCCACGAGGGTATTGCCGCGCGCGGCGCCCTCCCCCGCCAGATGGTCCTCGTCGTAGATCATGTCGCAGACCGGGCCGCCAAAGCCGTCGTAATAACGGCGCACGCGTTGCACACCCGGGATCGTGCGCTTGTAGGGCTGCTCGGAGAGCTTGACCACCGGCGTCCATGGATCTGCCTCGCTCGCACGGCGGGCGGAAAGCTTGTACACGCCGCCCAGCGCCGGCTGGTCATAGCAGGTCGCAAGCTTGGTACCCACGCCAAAGCTGTCGATGGGCGCGCCCTGGTCGAGCAGCGACTGAATCGTGTACTCATCCAGATCGTTAGAAACCGAGATCCCCACATAGGGCAGGCCCTCGGCATCAAAACGGCCGCGAACATACTTGGAGAGCTTGGCGAGGTCGCCGGAGTCGATGCGAATAGCCGACAGACGCTCGCCCACCGCCTCCATCTCCTTGGCAACCGTAATGGCATGCTCACAGCCCTCGCGCACATCATAGGTGTCGATGAGCAGCGTACAGTTCTTGGGGCTCGATTTGGCAAAGGCACGGAAGGCCTCGAGCTCGGAATCGAAGCTCATCACCCAGCTGTGCGCATGCGTGCCAAAGACGGGAATACCGTAGCGGCGGCCGGCGAGCACATTGGACGTAGAGGAGCAGCCGGCAACGTAGCTCGCACGTGCAACGGCCAGGCCGCCATCGGGACCCTGGGCTCGGCGCAGGCCAAACTCCGCCACGGGACGACCGTCGGCGGCGAGCACCACGCGCGCCGTCTTGGTGGCGACAAGCGTCTGGAACCCGACGATGTTGAGCAGCGCCGTCTCGAGCAGCTGGCACTCCAGCGCGGGGCCGGTGACGCGCACCATGGGCTCGCGCGGAAAGACGAGCTCGCCCTCGGGCACGGCATCGATGTTTACATGCGCACGAAAATCGCGCAGGTAGTCGAGGAATCCAGGCTTGAACATCGCGCCGCCGGCAGGGGCCTGGAGCGAGGCGAGGTAGTCGATGTCCTCGGGCGTAAAGCGCAGATTCTCGACCAGCTCGGGCAGTTCGGCGGTGCCGCACATGACGGCATAGGCGCTGCCAAAGGGATGGTCGCGGTAAAACGCGGTAAAACAACCCTGCTCATTAGCCTTGCCGCTCTCCCACAGGCCCTGGGCCATAGTGAGCTCGTACAGATCGGTGAGCATTGCAATGTCGGTGGGATGCGAGATGTCGGTCAAAGCCATGGGGCGACCTTTCGGATGTGTGGTACAGAATTTGAGGGTTAGACGAGAGCAGAGGATGCGGACATGACGCCCGATGCAAATCGGTTAGAGCAGGCCCATGCTGGTCAGGATCGTGTAGCCCATAAAGATGACAAACGCGATGAGGGCAAGGACAATGATGATTTTTTGAGCCGGCGCCATGCCAGGGATCTCGTTCTCGCCCGTAGGTTCCTTGGAGGTAACCATGCGCTGGGCAAAGGTCATCTCGTCACGGCTCGACTTGGGCTCGACGGACTTGGGACGAGCGGCCTTTTTAGGCTGAGGTTTGGGCGCGGCAGGCGCAGGCTTCGCAGCAGCGGGCTTGGGTGCGGGCGCGGGCGCCGATGCGGATGCGGCGTTCGAGGCGACCTCCTCGGCCTTCGCACGCTCGGCACGCAGGGCAGCCAGCTCCTCACGCTCGCGACGGGCCTCTTCCCGAGCCTCGCGGCGGGCCTTCTCAGCGCGGAGCTCTTCCAACTCAGCGCGCTCCTCGTCGGACAATGGTTGGGACTCAAGCTCGGCCATGGTACAGCCCTTTCTTTTAAAAAAAGCCGCCGACACAATGTCAGCGGCTTATCAAATCCAAGGGTGGAGACGAAGGGAGTCGAACCCTCGGCCTCTGCCATGCGACGGCAGCGCTCTCCCAACTGAGCTACGTCCCCAGGACAAGTTGATATTTTACCTACGGCTCGCCAACTGTCAACGCCCAATAACCAGTCTTTTTGGGGCGCGGCTATTTTGACAACTTTTCGAGCAGGCGATCCTCTCGATGATTTTTTAATCCCCGTCCCAGAAAAATCATCGACGAACGCACTACTTTGCGCTGGTAAGAACACCGGTGGTGTCGAAGGCCGGGGTGAAGCTCTCGTCTACAGCGCCGCCCTCTTGCCAAAACATCGTCGTAAAGCCCAAGTCGTCGGCATGGTCGAGCACCTGCTCGTACTCCTCGCGCGTCACGGCGCGTGCCAGGTCGCCGCCCTGCTCTCGCATGAGCGCATTGGGCGTGTACTGGTTCATGACCGAGATCGGCACGTCGCCCACCGTCTGCCACACCAGGTCTAACACGCGGCACGAGTCATCCGCATGCCCCGGCAGCACCAGGTGGCGCACGATGATGCCACGCTTCATGAGCCCGCCCTCATCCACCAGCTCTCCCCCGCGGCGATCGATCTCGCGCGCCATCTGGGCCAAACCCGACACGGCCACGCGCGGGTAGTCCTTAATATGAGAAAGCGACCGCGCAAGCCCGGCATCGGCATATTTAAAGTCGGTAAGCCACACGTCGACCAGATCGCCGAGCGCCGCCACGGCACTCGCGCGCTCGTAGCCACTCGTGTTGTAGACGATCGGGATAACCAGCCCGCGCGTCCGCGCCGCAGCAATCGCGACAGGCAACAGGTGCGCATAGTGCGTCGCCGTCACCAAATTGATGTTGTTGGCACCCTGGTCCTGCAGTTCCAGCATAATCTCGACCAGGCGCTCAGGCGAAATCTCAAGGCCAAAGTTGCCGGTCGAGATCTCGTGGTTCTGGCAGTAGATACATTTGAGCGAGCAGCCGCTAAAGAAGATCGTGCCCGAACCGGCCTCGCCCGAGATAGGCGGCTCCTCCCACATATGAAGCGCCGCGCGGGCCACCTTGAGCGTGTCGTTAGCACCGCATACGCCGCGCGCGCCCTCATCGCGCGCCGCACCGCAACGGCGCGGACACAAATGGCAGGCGGGCGAAAAAAGTTCGGTCAACGACGTCGGCATAAAAACATGCTCCAAAACAACGATTCAGCAGCTCAAACGTAAAGGGCCAGGCCGCGTAGACGGCTCCGTCCCTAAGGCGCCGTAATCGTCCGACACGATTTTTGTAATGTCAAGACTGGAATCCACAAAGTGCCGCTTTATGATGTAGATATTCCGCCCCCCGCGGAGCAACTGGGTGAACCGTCGCGTTTATTTAGGGAGCCCACACAGTCGTGCCTAGTACAGGTATCCTTCGTTGTTAAGGACGCTGGAACAGTCGATGAGGGCACCCACCTGTTTTAGGTGGGTTCATTTTCGTAACGTGGGGGGTGGTTTTCTTTTGCCGAAAATCACCATACAGTCCATATGGATCCCCGCCGGCATCCCGACAAGCCATCGACAACATTCCAATATCTGGTATGCGCGTGATTATCGCTGCGTGCAATTACATGCACCACCCTTGGTCGAGTATTATGGTTCGGCTATGCCCTTTGCGCATGGCGTTCTTCTGACCTTTTCCTTCGACGCTTGGCGGTTTTTCGATTCATGGCTTCATCCACGAGCTTCATACCGTACTTATGCGTGGCAGCGGCGGCCTTTATCACGACCTTCCTCGCAGTGCCCCTGGTCAAGCGCTTGGCAATTCAGCTCGATGCCGTCGACTATCCTTCTAAGCGCCGCATCAACACCAAGCCCATCCCGCGTTTGGGCGGAACGGCGGTGTTTTTGGGCCTGGTCGTTGCCTGCATTGTGCAAATCCTAGGCACCTGGCACCTAGGCTGGCCACCCGTCCTGGTGCCGCACCCGCGCCTTCACATTAGCTATCCCATGCTGGCGCTCTCCTTTACCGTCATCTTTGCGACCGGCGCTATCGACGACGTCTTCCAGCTCAAGCCCAAGCAAAAGCTGGCCGGACAGATCCTCGCCGCGCTTATCGCCTGCATGGGCGGCCTAAAAATCGGCGTCATCGTCAACCCGTTTGCTCCCGGCGAGATCATGCTCGGATGGCTCGCCTACCCCATTACCGTGATCTATCTGGTGGCATTCACCAACATCATTAACCTCATCGACGGCCTCGACGGCTTGGCCACGGGCATCTGCGGCATCGCCTCGTTCACCATGTTTTCGATGGCCGTTCTCTCGGGCCGCATCGACGCCGCCGCGCTCTCCATTGCGCTCTTTGGCGCCTGTCTGGCCTTTTTGCGCTACAACTTCAACCCCGCAAGCATCTTCTTGGGCGACTCGGGGTCACTGCTTCTGGGCTTTGCACTGGGCTCCATCTCGCTGCTCAACGTGAGCCGCACCGCCGCGCTCACCTCGCTTATCATCCCGCTCATCGTTGCCGGCGTGCCCATCATCGACACGTTTAGCGCCATCGTGCGCCGCAGGCGCGCCCACATTAGCATTGGGCAGGCCGACAAGGGCCACATCCACCACCGCCTGATCCAAGAAGGCTACAACCAAAAACAGGCCGTGCTGCTCATCTATGCCTGGTGCATCATGCTTTCGGCCGGCGCCGCCGCGATTAACCAGGTCGAAGTGCCCATGCGTGTGCTCATCTTTACCGTGCTCGCCATTGGCTCGGCTGCCTTCGCCAAGCATCTACATCTGTTTGAGCCCGTGCTGCGCCACCATTACAACAAGCGCACGCACGAGGACGAGCTCGTCACCCCCGACGACCCCGCCTTTAAACAGGAGGAGCAGGCAGCCGAGGAGCGCAAAGAAGAGCGCCACCGCAAGCTCTAGGGCAAGCTGCCGAGGATGTGCCAAGGCACCGTTAGCCAAGCACGGCCGCGCCGCACCCATCGCACATGCCGCACCACGCGCGTCCCTCTCCCGCCCCTCTCCTACTTACGCACCACCCCTCCAATAAACGCGTTATCATCTTGACCCATGAACATACGTTAGGAGCAATCATGCCAAACGAGAACAGCTACGAAGTCGCGCTGCAAAAGAGCAACGCCATTCGCGAGGGCCTGACCAAAACGCCCGAGAAGTTCACCATGCTCACCGGCGACCGCCCCACCGGCCGCCTGCACCTGGGCCACTACTTCGGTACCCTCAAGGGCCGTGTTGAGCTGCAGAACATGGGCGCCAAGACCAACGTGCTCATCGCCGACTACCAGGTCATCACCGACCGCGACACCACCGAGCACATCCAGGACAACGTGTACAACATGGTCATGGACTACCTTGCCTGCGGTATCGACCCCGACAAGACCATGATCTACGCGCACTCCGCCGTGCCCGCAGCCAACCAGCTCATGCTGCCGTTCCTGTCGCTGGTGTCCGAGGCCGAGCTGGCGCGCAACCCCACCGTCAAGGCCGAGATGGAGGCCTCGGGCCACGAGCTCACCGGCCTTCTGCTCACCTACCCGGTGCATCAGGCCTGCGACATCCTGTTCTGCAAGGGCAACGTGGTGCCCGTCGGTCGCGACCAGCTGCCGCACATCGAGCTCACCCGCACCATCGCCCGCCGCTTTAACAACCGCTACGGCAAGGTGTTCCCCGAGGTCGACGCGCTGCTGTCCGAGACCCCGTTGCTGCCCGGCCTGGACGGTCGCAAGATGAGCAAGAGCTACGGCAACGCCATCAACATCTCGATGACCGCCGAGGAGACGGCCAAGCGCATCAAGAAGAGCCAGACCGACTCCGAGCGCATGATCACGTTCGACCCCGAGAACCGCCCCGGCGTGTCTGGCCTGCTTTCGACGGCCGCCATCTGCACCGGTCGCTCCGAGGTCGAAATTGCCGAGGAGATTGGCATGGGAGGCTCCGGCCAGCTCAAGAAGTACGTGACCGAGGCCGTCAACGAGTACTTCGCACCGATCCGCGAGCGTCGCCAGCGCTACGAGAACGATCTGGATTACGTGAAGGACGTCCTGCATGAGGGCAACCGTCGCGCCAACGAGATCGCCGAGCAGACCCTGGCCGAGGTTCAGGACGCCATGGGCATGGTGTACTAGACCGATCTGCTGGCTTGAGCTTTCGATTGCTATAGGGCGGGCGCTACGGCGTCCGCCTTTTTTGGAGCCGGACCGCTTCGGCTCCGTCCATCACACTCTCCCGACAAACAGGAACAGGCCCGCTGGCAGATAGTTGCCAGCGGGCCTGTTCCCGAAGTACACCGTTGAATCGCACAGAGGGGAGGGATGCGAATCAAACTCAACAGGGCAGGCTTTTTCATCGCCTATTGCCTGCTCCGTTGTTGAAACCAATATAGTTCACCGTGGTTTACTTTCTAGCGTCAATATGCGCCGCCATACCTTCTCCATAAGTTAGCTCCGGTAAACCTGCAACGGAAAACCACCGCAAAGGGGACAGGCACCTTTGTGGTGGTTTTGGCCACGGCAGAGCCGCTAGAGTCCGGCAGGCCAGCGACAGGCGGCCAGATCAACATGCATGGGATCGGCAAACGTCACGCCCTCCCCCATTAAGAGCTC